>Ga0208872_1001346_pt1 | contig 15170 bp, 18 predicted proteins | sample CryBogCBH12Aug08_FD_185508 | JGI IMG/M metagenome (GOLD analysis project Ga0208872, IMG submission 185508) | Freshwater microbial communities from Crystal Bog, Wisconsin, USA - CBH12Aug08 (SPAdes) | ecosystem: Environmental > Aquatic > Freshwater > Lake | place: Crystal Bog, Wisconsin, USA...
TCTCCTTCGTAAGTCCGGAAACTCCCGGAACAAACGATAAGATGATTTTCCCTTGAGGTATTGAGCTATCTTCGATGGGGATAGATGGCCGGGTGAACTGACGAGAACGTGGACATGATTTGCTCTATAGTAAAATCGACACAAATTAATAGACATTTTAGATTAGTTATGCCATATAAATTGTTATGGCAAGAGCATATTCAATAGACCTTAGAGATAAGGTTATTTCTTTTGTTTTCCAAGGGAAAAGTAAAAGAGAAGCATCACGAGTTTTTGGGATTGGGGAAGATACCATTTATCGGTGGTTGAGACGCCATAAGGTTGGAACTTTAGCCCCCAAGAAACGGACAAAGTATCCCCAAAAGGTAAGTTCGGAGAGACTGCTTTCCTACGTTGAGCAAAATCCAGATCATACCCTCAAAGAAATAGGTCATGCCTTAGGATTAAGCGCGTCCAATGTTTGGAAATGGTTAAGAAAGCTGAATATTACTCGAAAAAAAAGACCACACTCTATGCGGAACGTTGTCCTGAAAAGCGGGCTGAGTTTGAAAGAAAGTTAGAAAAAATAGATCCAACAACCCTTGCGTTCATTGACGAAGCTGGGGTTGATAATCGCCTTTTTCGTGACTATGCCAGAGCACCTCGCGGCAAAAAGATAATGGTTGATATCCCTGGAAAAAAGAGAGAGCGCTACAGCATGATCGGAGGGTTACTGAATAAAAAATTCATGAGCCCTTTTACTTTTCAAGGGGGCTGTAACAGCCGTGTTTTAAATGTATGGCTTAAGGATATTTTCCTCCCAGAACTACCCAAAGGAACAACCATTGTGATGGATAATGCTGCTTTTCATAAAGCTGAAGAGACAAGACAAATCATTGAAGATGCTGGATGTTATCTTCTCTTCCTTCCGACATACTCTCCTGATTTAAACCCAATTGAACACTGCTGGCACACTCTTAAATCTAGGCTCAAACCCTTGATTCAAAAAACTCAAGAAAATTTCCAAGAAATCATCGGACAGTGTCTATTATCTTTATGAGAATTTACTATAACCTTTCTTTTGAAAAATAAGATTCAAATCAGGAAGGATTGCTTCATTCCTTGTAAGATTATTTTAATCTTAATTAAAATTTTATGTAAATGCTTTCGAGAGAGGTTATTTTAAAAACAAAGAATTTGGGGTTGCGGGCTTGGATCTTTGTAAAACAGAGTTACTTGAGAGGCCCCTGTGATAAGAAATCCCTTCGTTGAATCTATCCCATCCTTTAATAGATCTTTGCGGAAATCAAAGCCTTCCAGAGAGCCGAAGTTTATTCGTGACTTACTAGAGCTGATTCTGCCATGAATACTGATTAGGTTTCCGTGCAAGTTTGTAATCTGAATTTTTCTAATAATATCAGAACACTTGGGAGCGGCTTTCAAAGTCAGGGACCTTATTCCTTCAAAGCAAAGATTACTGAAATCATAACAAGAAATATCTTCCAAGGTAATATCGGGTCTTACTTCAAATTTATTCGCCCCTTCCCCTTTTTGAACTGGTTGAAACTTAAGTATAGTTTTTGGGTTTAAGTCTGACTGCTGAATTTTTCCCTCTACTATGATTGCAGCGTTCTTCCCCTCTGAAGGATTTTCCGGAAGGGAAGTTTGCCGCCACTTGATATCTAATCTTGTTTCCCCCGAGGAAATAAGAACTGCTAAAGGGGTCGTTTTTGGTTCTGCTGAAACACCGACTGACCAATTATAACTGCTTGCGTGTCTTAAAGCCTCATAGGGTAGAAAGGATTCGCAAGCGTAGCAAAATTGAGCCCAAAATAAAATTGTCAACAGCTGTAAGTGTTTCATACAGTAAATCTTTAAAAAAGATTGCTGATTAATGAAAATATAGGTGGAGAGCTGCACCTGGAATTTGCTTCAGTGGTAAATAAGAAAGAAACATTTGATATCATTCTGATTAATTCCGGAGTTAGAAAAAGGAGGTTTTCTTTTGAATGCGCCTCATTGTTGGTAGATTTTTTCAAGCCATAAAGAAGGCACGCATGAGGTTTGTTGCATGAATAATCATTTAGATGCTCTTTTTCCTGGTAGTAGCGAACGGTTGTCCATTCCGTTTGATTTAATTTAACTCTTGGATCCCATATAAAATCATTAACCGTAAATCCTGAATCTCTGTGGACATCAGGAATTTCCGACCAATCTTCCACAATTTCAGGTGATTGAACATAGGTTTGACGGTGTATATCGAACTGTTGATTTTCATCCCAATGCCATGGGCTGCTTGCCATTCCATATTGGGTCCAAACAAAAGCAAAAAGAAAAACAATAAGTTTCATAAAATTCACTCCCTATAAAAGAAAAACGTAGCCATACTGATAGCACACATTTTAAAATTACGCTAAACTTTGTTAAACTTTAACATAAATTATCTTTTTATTCCTTTGGGTAAAATCATAATCCCATTGCCTTTTTCATCAAAAATCGTTTTAGGGGAGGGGTATGATTCACTAGGGCAAATCCTGCGTTGCGAGCAAAGCGGAGAATACGGGAAGGGTGACGGAAAAGCCTGTCGATTCCATCCGTCATAAAAAGGACAGAACGATGATCCTTTTTGCGTTCTCGTTGATAGGCTTCAAGGGTTGTAACGCAGCCAATATCTAGGCCTAAAGATTTAACATTGGTCAAATGATGAACAAGGGCATCAGCGTCCCGCCACCCCAAATTTACCCCTTGACCTGCAATGGGATGAACAACATGGGCAGCATCCCCCACCAAAACAAGGCGGCGATCAATCAGGGAATCAACGGTCAGGGCCAATAGTGGGTAAGTCCAACGTTTGCTGCAAACTGTCATTTTTCCATAAAGGGGAAAATGGTTTTCTATCTGTGCTGCCAGATCATCATCAGACCATAGGTCCCAATTGTGCTGCCTTGATTTTGCCCAAACAATGCCAGAGCGGGGGTTTCCTGTTTCAGGGTGATCGAACATCGGCAAAAGTGCCAAGGGTCCTTCCGGCAAAAAGACTTCCCAAGCACAGCCATTATGGGGCTTTTCGTGGGTGATGTGGGCGACAAGGGCTTGCTCTGGGTAATCCCAGGTTTTTACGGAAATTGAGGATTTAGAACGGGTAGGAGAAGATCTTCCCTCTGCCCCCACAACAAGCTTAGCTTCAATCTTTTGTCCCCCTTGCACTTTGACAAGGGCGAATTGGTCTTGGTAATCGATAGACTCAACAAGCGCTGGGGCAATCCACTTTAGATTTGGCAAGGAAAGGCCCTGATAAAGGGACTGCCTTAGAAATTGGTTTTGGACGATATATCCCATAGGTTCAGGCCCTATGTCTTTATGATGATAATCAACCGTCCAGGGAGACCCATCTTCAAAGACACGAATTTCCCATATGGGCTGGGCATAAGGGGCCATGGTTTCCCACACACCTAGTTTTTCAAATATTTTTTTTGACCCTAAAGATACCGCCGTTGTGCGTCCATCATGATCGGGCGTCAAAAGGTGATCTGGGTTTTCTTTGTCAACAACGGCTACATTGAAACCGTTTTGGGCAAGACCAACTGCAAGGGTTGCCCCAACAAGTCCGCCTCCTATAATGACAACGTCGCAGTTGATTATACTCATTTTTCCCCTCCGTCCATCAAGGAGTATCATAGGGCTAACCCAGATAGAGTGCAATCCAAACCCTTTGAATTTTCTTGACAAATGACTGCAGCCGCCATACCATCCAATTTAAGTTTGAAGATCAAGGAAAATTTGTCATGAAAGTCGCAAATTCATTAAAAACATTAAGAACGCGTCATAAAGCCTGTAAAGTTGTGCGTAGGAAAAGGCGTCTTTACGTCATTAACAAGCAAAACCCACGCTTTAAAGCACGCCAAGGTTAAACCTAAGTTTCTCTCATAGACACAAAAGAGGGGGGCTTTTTAGCTCCCTTCTTCGTTATAAAACTCCTTTAAACAATCCACCAATTCCTTCATATCCTCTGCCAGTCCAATTGTAATCCTAAGGTATTCTGGCAAACCATACCCATCCATTGGCCGAACGATGATCCCCCGTTTACCAAGATACTGATAAACATCCGTGGCTTTGCCTGCAAAATTCACAAGCGAAAAATTTGACTGGCAGGGAATTATGGAAAGGCCAAGCTTTTGCATCTGGTCTTCGAACCAGGGACGCCAGATAGCATTATGATCGCAGGCCTTTTTTACCCATGCCTGATCTTGAAGGGCTGCAATCCCGGCCTTTTGGGCCAAAAGATTGGCATTAAAAGGAGGGCGAATTCGATTAACTGCATCCAAAATTTTTGGGTTTGCATAAATCCACCCCAAACGAAGACCCGCAAGACCATAAACCTTTGAGAAGGTTCTGGCCATAACAACATTTGGAAAGCGGGTCACAAGATCAATACCAGATGTATATCCAGCCTCGGCTGTCAAATACTCTGCATACGCAGAATCCAAAACAATGAGGGTAAAGGATGGAAGGGTTTCAATCAATCGCACAAGATCCTCTTCCCCTAAAAAATTCCCAATAGGATTACCAGGGTGATCAATGTAAATCATTTTTGTGCGCTCTGTCAGTTTATCCAAAATATTTTGAGGTGTCAGGGCAAACCCATTCCGCGGAACCAGGACAGGCAAGGCCCCAACTGCAAGGGTTGCAATCTGGTAAAGCCCAAAGGCGTATTCGGAAAAGACAACCTCATCCCCTGCGGACGCATAGGACCTTGCTAAAAGATGCAATAAATCCTCAGACCCATTGCCGCACAGAATCCAATCAGGGTCTATGTTATGGGCTTTGGCAATTTCCTGCCTAAGTTCCGTCGTCGTGCTGCTGGGGTAAAGATGAACCTTGTTCGCGTAGTGTTTTATAGATTCCTGAGCCTTGGGACTGGGGCCAAAGGGATTTTCGTTGGAAGAAAGACCTATTCGCCTTATGAACCCTTTGGGTGTTACATCCCCGCCAATATAAGGGGAAATTTTCAAAAGACTGGGACATGGCATTGGAAAAGGCTGCATACAAAATTTTCCAGATATTAAAAATTTTCCGTTAACCAAATGTAAAGATTTTCGTCCTAAACTTGTATGGGAAAGTTGTCATTTTTGATTAAGGAGTTTTGCGATGAACAGGTCTTTTTATAAATTTGCCATTTTGCTATCAATTCTTCCCGTTGGGGCTTTTGCCAACGACCCTATAGAAAAGGCACTTGGAGATATGGAAACAGCCTATCAGGAAAAATGCAGGGCCCACAATGTTACGGAAAGACTTTTTTCAACCGAACCTCCTTTTTCTTTGGATACAGAAACAGCAAATGAATTTACCCAAGCCCGACAAACCGTTCGTGATGTCTTAAAAGAAATGCACGATACAGTCTACCGTGCCGAGCTGGAAACCATCAAAAGCCTAAGAGATCTTGTCCCCAAAAAAGACAGGAAAAATTTTATTAAGGAACACCCAAACTTGGACCCAGCTACAGCAGACCTTCTTCTGGAACCCGACGAAAGATTTAGTCAACATTTTCATGAAGAATCTTGAAATTAACTAAAAATTAACCTTTAATCAATAGAGTGAGATAAAGAGAGTTAGTTTATTTTTTTAAAAGGAAAAATGATGAAAAAGTTTATACTTCCCCTTCTGGCGACAATGACTAGTGCTGGTATGGCAGAAGGAAAGCCTTTCCATGGCTTCTATCTGGGAGCTGAGGCAGGATACACTCAAAGAACAGTCACCAATTCCATTCTTGAAAATAGTTCGGGTGGCGGACTTCCTGCTACGCCTGGCTTTATCAACACTTCAGCAAAAAACAATATCAACGGGTTTGTGTACGGTTTGATGGCTGGATATGGGCAAAACATGAATGGATTTTATCTTGGAGGCGAAATCACAGCCCATATGGATACAGCAGACAAATCTGCAAGACAAAATCTAAATGACTTCCAAGGAGCTTCTTGGCCATTCAGTTCAGAATATAGACGTGGTCTTGCTTTTGGAATTGCACCGAGATTTGGTATCATCTTGGCTGGAACAACAATGGCATACGGAAAGCTTGGAGTTGAGTTTAGCCATGATAAGACATCCCTTCAGAATATTGGGGGAACGATTTCTTCTCCTCCCGGTACAGCTGCAGGTACCTTTCCATCCAGTCCTATGTTTACACAAACAAAAACAACGGCTTCCTTTGTGCCAGGTATTGGCCTAGAAAGGGCGTTTAATAACCTTCTAGCCCGCATAGAATATAACTATAACTGTGGCGCGAAGGTTAGACAAACAGGCAACTTCCAACAAGCTGCTTTTAGTACGAGTGACAACCAAACTCTAAAATACACAGCGCATGTTGTGAAAGTTGGTCTTGCTTACCAGTTCTAGTTTTTTAGACGGTAATGACAATAGGGAACGTGGAAACCGTATTTTTTCCGTTCCCTGTTGTCAACCAGGCACGTGAATGCTAGTAAGAAGGGGTAGATCAAATCCCAAAAGAAAGCATTATGAAAAAAGACCAGTGCAAAATTGCTGTGGTTGGCGCCACAGGAAACGTCGGAAGAGCTATGCTAACCGTTCTTGAGGAACGGGGATTTCCAAGCCATAATATTTGTGCCGTTGCATCGGAAAAATCGGTCGGTAAACAGCTTTCTTACGGGGAAGATGACATCTTAACTGTCCAGAATTTAAGCACCTTTGATTTTTCAAAATGCCAAATTGCCTTGTTTTCCCCAGGTGGCAAGGTTTCAGCCGACTATGCGCCTAAGGCTGCCGCTGCAGGTTGTGTCGTGATTGATAATACATCTCATTTTAGAATGGATGATGATGTGCCGCTTGTAATTCCAGAAATCAACCCAGCCGCCCTAAAGGATTTTCACAAACGTAATATTGTGGCCAACCCTAATTGTTCAACAATTCAGCTATTAATGGCTCTAAAGCCCCTTCATGAATTGGCGCCTATCAAACGTGTTGTTGTCTCAACGTATCAATCTGTTTCAGGAGCTGGCAAAGACGGAATGGATGAACTGTATCATCAAAGCCGGGGCGTGTTCGTCAATGATATAGCAGAACCGTCTAAATTCACAAAGCCCATCGCATTTAACGTCATTCCCCATATAGATCCCTTTTTAGAGGACGGTGAAACTAAAGAAGAATGGAAGATGCGTGTTGAAACAAAAAAAATTCTTGACCCTAAGATTGAACTGACGGCAACGTGCGTTCGCGTTCCTGTTTTCATAGGACATGCCGTTTCTGCAAACGTTGAGTTTCTATCAGAGGTATCCCCTGAAAAGGCCCGTCAAAAATTGAAAGAGACAAAGGGCGTCGAAGTTGTCGATAGTCCAGAAGAAGACGTCTACATGACCCCCATCGAATGTCCTGGTGAAGATGCCGTTTTCGTCAGCCGAATCAGACGCGACTGCACCCTGCCCCATGGGTTATCTTTATGGATCGTTGCGGATAATGTGCGTAAAGGGGCGGCCTTAAATGCAGTCCAAATCGCAGAACACCTGATTCGGGATTACTTTTAGGAGGGCGCCCTGCGGTTAAACCACAGGGCTACTAGAAGTTGGAATCTACTTCGTTGGCTTCGACTCTCTCGCAGGCTCTAAAGATTCAAGAACGCCTTTAACGGTCTCTGTCTTTGGTGCGGGCTCAGGAGCATGGTCTGTCTTCGGGACATCTGTCATTTTTCCAGTCTTTTCAACAGTAAAGCTTAATTCTTTAATAACAGTTCCATGACTGTCTACAAGCTCAACACTCCAGGATCCAGGTCTTGCAACTACATTGCTAAACACCCTGTAACGGGCTGAATCTTTTACGGCAAGTTGAACCTCGGAATGAATGGCACCACCCCGCTTCCAACGGAAAATCACATGGTCATTGCCTTTGGTGCTTAGATCAGCGAAAGCGTAGATATGACCATCATGGACGCTAAAATGTTCCTTGACACCCTCTGGTTCCCGGTTCATGACATGAGTTGCTAAAACAAACCGATTTGCTGTAAGGTGATGATCAAAAGCAGGGGCCGATGCGACAGGGGCTACAGCCGCTGCTGGTGCAGCCTCAGGTAACGAAGCCATCTCAGCAAAACTGGATGTTCCAGCTGCCAAAGTAAATACTAGGGCGGTACTTAAAAAAAGATCAAAGCGCATAGGAAACCTCTTCATTGGTAAAACAAAACATGCATAAGGTCAGTATAGGACATAATTTGCTTTTTTTCTCTAAAAATGTAGGCAATGTCAGTGCCTTTCTTACAGGCAGGAACTGACCCCAGATGACAGCGATTTTACCCCTTCTTTATGATTCAATTTCAAAGGCGTCACCCCCTTTTAAAATTGAATGTCCTTTTAGCCCCGCCGGTGATCAACCAGAAGCTATCCATGACTTGATCGAAGGCCTTAAAAAGGAAGAAAAAAACCAAGTTCTTTTAGGGGTAACCGGATCAGGCAAAACCTTCACCATGGCCCATGTGATTCAATCTGTTCAGCGTCCTGCCCTTATCCTTGCGCCTAATAAAATTTTAGCAGCCCAATTGTACGGCGAAATGAAAAGCTTTTTCCCAGATAATGCTGTTGAATATTTTGTGTCCTATTATGACTATTATCAGCCAGAGGCCTACGTTCCAAGAACGGACACCTATATTGAAAAAACAGCCTCCATCAATGAACAAATTGATCGAATGCGCCATTCGGCAACCCGGTCCCTTTTAGAAAGACGGGATGTGATTGTGGTTGCAAGCGTATCCTGCATTTATGGTATTGGCGGCGTTACAACCTATAGTGAAATGATCGTCCCCTTAAAAACTGGGCAGATCCTATCTCAACGGGACTTAACCCATCGTTTGATTGAACTGCACTACAAGCGCAACGACATCGGCTTTAGCCGCGGGAACTTTCGGGTTCGGGGTGACACCCTTGAAATCTTTCCAGCTCACTATGAGGACCGCGCGTGGAGGCTTAGTTTCTTTGGGGATGAAATTGAAAAGATCACAGAAATTGATTCCTTAACGGGCGAGAAATTCGCAGACCTTGAACAAATCACTGTTTTTGCAAACAGCCACTACGTCACGCCCGGCCCAACCATGCAGCAAGCCATTAAAAAAGTCCAAGTTGATCTTAAAATTCGCCTTCAGGAATTTGAAGAACAAAACAAGCTTGTTGAGTACCAACGTCTTGAACAACGGGTCCGTTTTGATTTGGAAATGATGGCCGCAACAGGCAGCTGTTCTGGAATTGAAAATTATTCCAGGTATTTAACAGGCAGAGCACCCGGAGAGCCGCCGCCAACTTTGTTTGAATATCTTCCAAAAGACGCCGTTTTAATTGTTGATGAAAGCCACGTTTCCGTCCCCCAATTAAATGCGATGTATAAGGGCGACCGTTCCCGCAAAGCAACCTTGTATGAACACGGGTTCAGATTACCGTCCTGCGCAGACAACAGGCCGTTAAAATTTCAAGAATGGGACGCTATGCGCCCCCAAACAGTTTTTGTATCAGCCACCCCTGGCCCGTGGGAGTTAGAGCAAACAGGGGGCGCCTTCGTCGAACAGGTGATTCGCCCAACAGGCCTTATTGACCCTGTGTGCGAAATTCACCCGTGTGAACACCAAGTTGATGACCTTATCCATGAATGTAAGCAAACAGTTTCCAAAGGGTTCCGTGCTTTGGTCACAACCCTTACAAAAAAGATGGCTGAAGCTTTGACCGACTATTTAACAGAAGCAGGCCTTAAGGTTCGGTATTTGCATTCCGACATTGAAACGTTGGAACGTATCGAAATCATTCGTGATTTAAGGCTTGGTAATTTTGACATATTAGTTGGGATCAACCTTTTAAGGGAAGGGCTTGATATTCCAGAATGCGGCCTTGTGGCCATTCTTGATGCCGATAAGGAAGGGTATTTACGGTCCAAAACGTCTTTGATTCAAACCATTGGACGGGCGGCCCGAAACGTTGAAGGCAAGGCCATTTTATATGCTGACAGAATCACCAAATCTATGGAAGGGGCTTTGGCGGAAACCACCCGTCGCCGGCAAAGACAGGAACAATACAATAAAGACCACAATATTACCCCTTTAAGCATTAAAAGGGGGATTAGTGGGTCAATGCAGGCCATCTCGGATGCTGACTACGTAGAGGTTGATACAAAAGCCCCAATCCTAAGCGCCAAAGAAATCGGGAAACTTAAAGCCCAATTCGAAAAACAAATGAAAGCAGCCGCCGCGAATCTAGAGTTTGAAGAAGCTGCAAGACTGCGAGATGAAATCCGGCGTTTGGATACACTGGAATTAGCAGTTTAGAGATTTTATTTCTTGGGGAGACAAACCGCTCGCTTTGACTATCGTATCAATATCAAGGCCAGAAGAAAGCAAGTTACGGGCCATCTCTAACTTTCCCTCTAACTTCCCTTCCTCCCTTTCTTCAAGAAAACGCTGACCAAAGTTCCGAATTTGTTGTTCTTCTGTTTCGTACAGGTCTTTGATGTTAGAAGGAAGTGTGTCAGTTACAATCATCTAACAGATACTTTGCAACGGCATCACGCGTAGGCTGGGCAAAAACTTGGACCATGGCTTATTTTCTCCTTAGACGCAGTTTATCATAACCTAAAAAAAATGGGGGAGATTTTTATCAAAAAATATCTGGCATTTTTTGGCCTTTTCGATAAGAATAAACGGTCAGAGACTGAACAAAATCAAATCCTTATTAAATTTTATACATTATGAAAATATCAGTTCCCATTCAAAGACTTGACCATGCACTGGACATTGATCTTCCCTTCTATGCCACAGAACAAAGCGCCGGCATGGACTTGCATGCAGCGATACCATGTGACATCGTCCTAGAACCCGGCAAAAGGTGCTTAGTGCCAACAGGAATCGCAATTGCCCTGCCAGCCGGGTATGAGGCACAGATTCGGTCACGCTCTGGGCTTTCGATCAAAAACGGCGTCATTGTTTTAAATTCCCCAGGCACAATTGATGCAGATTACCGATTAATTTGGGGCAAGAGCCGTTTACCATTGAACGCGGAATGCGCATTGCCCAAATGGTCATTGCCCCTTTTACGCAAGTGACCTGGACAAAAAGTGATAACCTTGAGGAAACAATCCGCGGCGCACAAAGGTTTGGGTCGACAGGCTTGTGAAAACAGTATTTTTTCTCATACTCTTCATCTCAGTGACGCTTGCAGAACAGGTCGCCTTGCCTATACCCCGCTTTGTTTCCTTAAGGGCGAATGCAGTTAACCTTCACGTTGGTCCTGGAAACAATTACCCCACCGAATGGTGTTTTGTCCGCCAGGGAATGCCCGTCGAAGTCACTGCTGAATTTGACACATGGCGCCAAATTCGCGATTGGCAAGGAACACAAGGGTGGGTTCATAAAAGCTTATTATCTGGCAAAAGAACGGTTTGGATTTTGCACAAAATCAGAAACCTTCGAAAAGACCCTGATCCAAAGGCCAAGGTTATTGCCAAGCTGGAACCTGGTGTTATTGCAAAAGCCATCGAATGTCAAAATAGTTGGTGTCGCATCGAAGTCAAGGTGCCAAGCGGCACATCTTTGCGGGGCTGGATAAAGCGGACTTCTTTGTGGGGCATTTATCCAAACGAAGTTAAATTTTAGATGATAGCGTTAGCCCCCCTTGCTCAACTTTTAAATGTTTCATTTCAGGATCCAAAAACACGTAAAGTTGCTTTGAAAGACATTCATCTGTCAATCAAAGCAGATGAAATTCTGACAATCATTGGCCCCAACGGAGCCGGAAAGACAACACTTCTTAAGATAATTTTGGGACTAATTACACCAACCCAAGGAACTGTCCAGAAAAAAGAAGATCTTAGAATTGGCTATATGCCCCAAAAAATGACAATCAATCCCTTTTTGCCGCTAACGGTCAGTCGCTTTTTACAGCTTTCCGAAAAAAAACACGTATTGGAATTGTCCATCGATGAAGCTTTGGAAAAAGTTCAAATTCCAGCCCTTAAAAATCAGTCCGTTCACAGTCTTTCAGGCGGTGAATGGCAAAGGGTCCTGTTGGCACGCGCCCTTCTTCGAAAGCCAGAGCTTTTAATCCTTGATGAACCAGCACAAGGCGTTGATGTCATTGGTCAGTCTGACCTTTATTGGCTTTTATCGACATTAAGGGATCAGATGAAATGCGGAATTGTCCTTGTTTCCCATGATCTGCATCACGTTATGGCCTCTACCAATTATGTTGTGTGCCTTAATCAGCATATTTGCTGTTCGGGGCACCCAGATAAAATTGTTCAGGACCCTGAATATCATGGCCTTTTTGGAAAGACGCCCCAAAGCCTTATACCCTATACCCATCACCATGATCACCGGCACGATTGCGGGGACCCCCATGATTAGCACGTTTATGCTGCAAAGTTTATTGGCTGGAATTGGACTGTCCTTTATCACCAGCCCTATGGGGTGTTTTCTGGTCTGGAGACGGATGTCGTTTTTCGGGGATGCCTTATCCCATAGCGCCCTTTTGGGGGTCGTCCTTGGTTTGATGCTGGGCGTCAATCTGCATTGGGGTGTCCTTATTGTATGCATTGCAATCACCCTTCTTTTAACTTTTGTTGATGACCGGGGGGGGCTTCCATCAGACACGTGGCTTAGCATAACCTCCTACGGTGCCCTTGCCATTGGCATGATTCTAATTAACAAAATGCCAAGCTTACGTATTGATCCATCCAGTTATCTGTTCGGTGATATATTAACCCTTCAAAACCAAGATTTCTTTTGGATTTTTGGATGCTCTATTTTGGTGGTGGGGTTTACCGCCCTTCAGTGGCAACCGCTTCTTTTATCGACACTAGATGAAGGACTTGCTAAGGCAGAAGGGGTTTCTTTAGCCCCCTTAAAGCTAGGGTTTATGATCATCTTGGCCCTGACCGTTGCTGTCAGCTTAAAGTTTATTGGTGTTTTATTGGTCCCTGCCCTTTTGGTGATTCCCCCTGCGACTGCCAAAAAATATGCCAGCACACCTGAACAAATGGTTTTTTATGCGTGGGTCTTTACCGTTATCGGCATAACAGGGGGACTTACCTTATCCCTTTTCTTTAATTTGGCAACAGGGGCTTCTATTATTCTTGTTAACCTTGTCATTTTTATTATTAGTCAAATTTTATGCACCCGCACCTAGACCAAGCCCTTGATTTTATCTATTCCCATCTTAAGGCCTTTCAGGCAAGAGAAATTCAAAACGCCTATGAAGTCTTAAGTGACTGTTACCGAAACAAGGGCAATACACGTAACCTAACCAAAGAAAGCAATATCTGGTCTTACCTTGCTGCAAGAATGCCTTCAACCTATGCGGTTCTCTCTGAGTGTTTTGGGAAAATTCCAAAAGATTTTAAGCCAAATTCTGTTCTTGATTTGGGGGCGGGACCGGGAACAGGGGCCCTGGCAGCCCTTGATTTATGGCCAGACATTCGGACAATCACAAATGTTGAACAGCATCCCCTTATGAACAAATTCGCCGAACAATTACTTACAAAACCCATTGATAGGATCCAAAGGGATATTGTGGCTTTTGAAACAACGCAGAGCTATGACCTTGTCATCCTCAGCTATGTTTTGGGTGAATTAACCCAAGAACAACAGCTATCTGTTTTAGAAAAGGCTTTAAGGGCGGCCCGGGGCTTTCTTGTCATAACCACCCCTGGAACCCCCCGCGATTATCAGGATCTGATGACTGCCAGGCGCTTTCTGATTGAAAGGGGCGGACATGTTTTGACCCCCTGCCCCCACCAAAATGCATGCCCCTTGGAACAAACGAAGGATTGGTGCCATTTTTCGGTTAGGGTAACCCGGACAAAGTCCCACAAAATGGCTAAGCAAGCATCCCTAACCTTTGAAGATGAAAAATTTTCTTATCTAATCGTTGGAAAAAGTAAGAACCATAAAAATTTTGAAAGATTAATTCGAAAGCCGATCAGAAAACCTGGCCATGTGTTATTGGATGTCTGTACGTCAGCCGGAATAAAGCGAGAAATTATCACGAAAAAGCAAAAAGATGTTTATAAAATTGCCTCTAAAAAAGAGTGGGGTGATACCTGGTAGAGTCGGCGTGCTTGGATGTTTCAATTTTTGTCGCCTCCTCAATCGCCTGGCTTAATTGCTGTGTTGTTTTCTGCCCCTGCCTGATCAAAACTTCAAGATCTTTTGATAGCTGCAAACCGGGCACCGTAAAAGGGTCCAAAAATGTTTTTGTTTTTATTTCAAACAACCGCTTATGAAGCTGCCAGCAAAAAGTAATCGCCATCAAGAGTAAGGATGCAACCAACGCATCTAATAAAAAAACAGTCATCTTTTTTTCCCCTAATTATCTTACCCTTAGGATTAGTATCGCTATTTTTTATTAAAATTTTATTAACTTTAGTGGAAAAACATTTTACACTTTAAGATAAGATGTCAGCTTTATGAGTAGCTTTGACAGGAATTCCTCGTGACATAAGGCCTTGACTCTGTTATATTTTACTAAAAGTTGCTCTTTCTTTATCTTTAAATTAGCAAAATTTGAAATTTAATCCTAATAGTTGAAAAATGGAAACATTACAGTGATTGGAAAACTAGACAGAATTGACCTAAACATCTTAAATGACCTTCAAAATGACGGGCGATTGACGAACGTCGACCTGGCAAAACGGGTTGGAATTTCAGCCCCCCCTTGCCTAAGGCGCGTTAAAAACCTTGAGGATCGGGGCATCATCGAAAGCTATCAAGCGAATTTGAATGCCCAGATTCTTGGGTTTGGGGTAACCATTTTTGCTGAGGTTGCCTTAACCAGTCAAAATGACTCTGATCTAAGGGTTTTTGAAGAACAGGTCCAAAAATGGCCCATGGTTCGGGAATGCTATTTGGTAACCGGCGGGTCTGACTTTCTTTTAAAAATCGTTGCTAAGGATTTTGATTCATACCAAACCTTCTTGTCCCAAGAACTTTCCACAATGGACAAAGTCGCACAGATTAAAACGCGCATGGTCATTCGCCCGTCCAAAAAACTTCCCGGGGTCCCTTTGGGGATTTAGGGTTAATCTTAAAAAAAGCCTTTCCTTTAAATCCTATGGCAGGACCCATAGGAAAGGAAGGGTTGCATGCCTTTTTCCCACCCCCCATTACATTACAAAATTAACCTTTCGTAAACTATGTTTATGTATTATACAATTTAAGC
>Ga0208872_1001348_pt1 | contig 15155 bp, 10 predicted proteins | sample CryBogCBH12Aug08_FD_185508 | JGI IMG/M metagenome (GOLD analysis project Ga0208872, IMG submission 185508) | Freshwater microbial communities from Crystal Bog, Wisconsin, USA - CBH12Aug08 (SPAdes) | ecosystem: Environmental > Aquatic > Freshwater > Lake | place: Crystal Bog, Wisconsin, USA...
CTGCTGACGCGGTTGATGGACGGCATCGTCGTTTATCCGGCGAACATGAAGAAGAATCTCGGCCTCTCGCTCGGCATGTGGAACAGCCAGACGATTCTGCTCGCGCTCATCAAGAAAGGACTGACGCGCGAGGCCGCCTACAAGATTTGTCAGGACGCCGCGATGAAGACGTGGGAAGTGAAACACGCCGGCCGCGACGACGCGGATTTTGTGGAGCAACTGAAACTCGATCCGCAAGTGAAACAACTTTTCAAGAAGGGCGAACTTGAAGCGCTCTGCTCGCTCGATTTCCATTTCAAGGAAGTAAACAACCGGTTCAAGCAACTGGGGTTGTGACCGCGGTGTGGCGGCTTCGCTTTGAGTTTGTTTGGATTATCGAAACCCAAACAAAAATGCTAACGTCTGCGTGAAAAAATATGACCGGACGTTTCAAGCTGCCCATCTGGATTCTGCCGCTGGCCATGGCCGGCTTGGTGGCGGGGCTGGGCTGGTGGGGCAATGGGCGGCTGCGCGCCACCATCGAGGACGGACTCAAGGCGCAGTTGTCGGCGACGCTTAACGCCAACGTCACGGCGCTGGGCATCTGGACGACGAACCAGACCCGGCTGGCCACTTCGCTGGCGGAAGATCCGTCCGTGCGCGCGCTCGCCAACCAGATATTTCAGCTCCCGCCGCCGTCCCGCCGCGAATTCCGGCAGTCGCCGCCACCCGAATTGGAACGGTTCGTGACGGAATTCAAGCCGCGCCTCGCGCAGTTGAACTACGAGACGGCCCAGCTGGTGAACACAAATTTCATGGTGGTGGGCAATTCCTTGCGCCCGCAATGGGCGGGCAACATCGAGGTTTCCGACGCGCACACCAACAAGTTTGCCGAGCTGTTTGCCACCGGCCAGCCGGTCATCATCACGCCGTTCAAACCGGAGCTGCTCCTGCAGCGCCGCGCCGGCCGCGTCCCGCCGGGAGTATCGCGAACCAATGATCTCCGCCGGTTCAACCGTCCGCCCCTGACCCCCAACAACGGACGGCCCCGGCGCGGGGATGTGACCCTGATGCAAGTGGCCGCGCCGGTGCGGGACGAGGCCAAGACGGTGGTCGGGGCGCTGGCGTTGATCATCAATCCGGACAAGGAGTTCTCGCGCATTCTTTCCGTCGCCCGTTCCGGCGATTCCGGGGAGACCTATGCTTTCGATCAGACCGGCCTGATGATTTCCCACAGCCGGTTCGATGCCCAACTCCGGCAACTGGGATTGCTCGACGCCACCAACATCAGTTCCGCGCTGAACCTCCGGCTGCACGATCCCGGCGGGGATTTGACCAAAGGTTTTCAGCCCGCCGAAGCCGAGGCCGGCGCGCTCTCCTTGATGAGCCTGGTCGCCCGGGCGGTGGATGGCGAGGAAGTGTTGGATGTGACACCCGCCCGCGACTATCGCGGGGTGGCGGTGGTGGGGGCCGCGTGCTGGCTGCCGCAATTCGGCTTTGGCGTGGCCACGCAGATGGACGCGGACGAAGCCTACCGGCCGCTCCATGTGTTGCAGCTCATCTTCACCGTGCTGACCCTCTTCCTCCTGCTGTGCGCGACGGGCTTATTCGTTCTCACGAACCTCACCTGGCGCCGGCGCTTGAGCGCCGCGGAATTCAAGCTGAAGCAGCTCGGCCAATACACGCTCGAAGAAAAAATCGGCGAAGGCGGCATGGGCGTCGTCTATCGCGCCCGCCATGCGCTCCTGCGCCGCGACACCGCCGTGAAACTGCTCCTGCCCGACCGCGCGGATCCGGCGGCGGTGGCCCGGTTCGAAAAGGAAGTCTGCCTCACCTGCCAGCTCACGCATCCGAACACCATCCAGGTTTACGATTACGGCCACACGCCCGACGGCGTCTTCTATTATGCCATGGAATATTTGCGCGGCTTGAACCTGCACGACCTCGTCGCGCGCTTCGGTCCGCAGCCGGAAGCCCGCGTCATTTTCATCCTCACCCAAATCTGCGATTCGCTGGCCGAGGCGCATGCGCTGGGCTTGATCCATCGCGACATCAAGCCGGGGAACATCTTTCTCTGTCATCGCGGCGGCGTGCCCGATTGCGTGAAGGTTTTGGATTTCGGTCTCGTGCAGGAATATCGCGCCGAGCCGGCACCGGCGGCAATCGGAGACGGCGCGGTGATCGAAGGCACGCCGTGGTTCACGCCGCCGGAGGCCATCGCCGGTTCCGCGCCCAGCGATCCGCGCAGCGATTTGTATTCGCTCGGCGCACTGGGGTATTACCTGTTGACCGGGCAGTATATTTTCGACGCGGAAACCGTGCCGGAAATCCATGCGAAACAACTGTCCGCCGCCCCCATTCCGCCCCGGCAGCGCACGTCCAATCCCATCAGCCCGGAACTGGAGCATCTGCTCCTGCGTTGTCTGGAGAAGCAGCCGGATTTGCGGCCCCAATCCGCCGTGGACTTGCGGCGGTCATTGGCGGAATGTCCGGCCGTCGGCGAATGGACGGCGGCGGCGCGGGCGGCGTGGTGGGCTGACTATCAACTCTTGCCGGAATACCAGCCGAATGCGGTGACGGCGACCGCCTCCACCCCCATGGCCACCGTGCGCATTGATTTGGCCAGCCGGGCGGGATAGCCAGCCACGGAGTGGCGATTGATATTAGCCCACGGTTTCAACCGTGGGTTTTGTGTCCCGCAAAAATTCTCCTCCCTCTCCTCGCCCAACGAGGAGAGGGCAGGGGTGAGGAGTTTTAATTTGGAAAAGCCCGGACGATTTTCATCGTCTCCACGCTGACGGTGCAAACGCGCAGGAGCAAATCTATCACCTTTTCTTTGTGGTCGACGAAATGGTAGGTATTGAATTTCTCGGCCACTGTGGGATCGCTGATTTTGTGTTCTTTCCATTGATCCAACACCCATTCGAGGGCGCTGCGGTTGCCGAGTTGGTATGTCCAGGCTTCGGGCGGGATGCCGCTCAAGGTGGTGGTGGCATCGACCTCGATGCTGCCGGCGGCTTTGTCGGCCTTGAGCTTGGGTTTCAGTTTGGGTTTTTCGTCGAGCAAACGCCCCGGTTCAATCCGTTCATCGGGCATCAAATCGGTTTGATGGCTGATGGCCTCTTTGCGGTCGTGGCGTTCGAGCGGGAAAGGTTTGGCCTTTTCATAATCCAGATGCAAGGCCATGAGTTCCTTGCCCCACTTCGCCCATTGGCGGAAGTCTTCGTAAAACGGCAGCCGGGGAAATTCGCGCTTGAGGTTGATTTCATATTTCGCGCGGTAGGCCGGGTGATGCAGCACGGCGTAGGTGTAATGGAAAATGTCGCGCTTGGTAATCTTGCTGTCGCCGTAGTGCTGCCGGAACTGTTTCAGTCCCCAGTCGGTTAGATTGTCCTGCCGGTTGCCGTCTTCGTCGTAGCGGTAAAAACTCAATGTTTGAGTTCCGCCAGAGGCAGGACTTACAAAGTTGTAATCCGGTAGGCAATCAATCGCTAAACAGAAATACGGTTTGCCCGAAGAATCTCCCATCACGGTGATTGATGGATTTTTCAGCTTGCCAGATTCCCCGAATAGCTTTGCCGTATGATTGCGCATCTCATTCCAATGTTTGGAATAGTAAAGATAGCTTTTTGTGAATGGGCGATAGCACGCTTCGATAATTTCAGCGGAATCAAATTTCGAAAGAATGCCCTTTTCCAAACTGTGCTTCGTGGAGCGAGTCCATTTGATAGAGTAGTCTAGCTTGTTTGGATCCGCGTCGCCCTTCATCCGCTTAACGTCACCATTATAGGCTGCGATGAGAAACTTAATTTTTGCCGCCAGATTATCTTTGTCGGAATCATAAACCCAAGCATCGCGAGCCGTGACAACGCCAAGGGAGTAAAATGAAAAAACCGCCTCTTGGCTATCACCTGCTTTAACTGCTTTCGTTGCGACTGGCAAAAGCGTGTCAAAATCATTGCTGGATTGATTTAGCCAGTTGCCTTTGGCATCCGGCTCGATTCGCTCCATGTCGAGCGTTTCTATTTTTGCCGCACTCAAAAATTCCAGCTTCTGTTCGCGTGGCACTTCGTCAGCCAGCGACGCGTAATGAATCTGACAACCGCGCGATTCTGATTTTGTCTTATCTTTCACGAAGAAAACAATGGCGACGCCAGTTTGAATGCCGAAGACATTGTTCTTGGTTCCGGAGATTTTTGGATTCGTCCGCACATCGCTCTTTGTATCCAGAATGTAAATGTGGTCGAATTCTTGGGCGACGACTTTGCGAAAGCCGTCATTGTGTCGAGCTTCTATGAACGAGCGATTGCAGATGTATGCAACGATGCCTTGCTCACCAAGCCGGTCGCTCGCCCAGCGGATGAAACGAGCATACATATCATAGCCCTTCGTCTTTTGTGCCGTGCTTGATGCGATGTAGGTGGCCTTGATGCGTTCGTCAATGTGCTTGTAAGTGCGGTTCTTATTATTGTCGTTTTCGTTCTGCTGGTTGGCGTTGTAAGGCGGATTGCCGATGATGACGCTGATTTTGCGTTTGTTCTGTTCCTTGATACGGCGGGTGTTTTCCACACTCACGCCGCCGAGTTCCCACTGGTTCTCCACGCGCAGACCTTCGGTGTTGTCGAGCGTGTCCACGAAGCAGATGTTTTCAAAAGGCGCATAGACTCCCATCTTTGCGGCGTAAGCGGTCTCAATGTTCAGATTCGCGATGTAATACGGCAGGATGGCGACTTCGTTCGCGTGCAATTCCTTTTTGTATTTCCGGGTGAGGACTTCGCGCGGGAGAAATTCGATGATGTCCGAGACATAGCTGCCGGTGCCGGTGGCGGGGTCGAGAATTTCCACGCCCTTGTCCGCCAGCCCGCGCCCGAAGTGCCGGTGCAGCAGCGTGTCGGTGGATCGAATCATAAAATCTATGATTTCGCCGGGCGTATAAACAATGCCGAGCCGGTCAGCGCCTTTGGGATTATACGCCTTGTAAAAGTTTTCGTAGATGACCTTGAGGAAGGTCTGTTTCTCGCGCGGGCTGACGATGCTGGTGGCGTGCGCCTTGATGCACTCGTAGTAATGTTTGATCTGGCCAAGGGTGTCGCGCTTGGTCTGGCCGGTAAAAAAAGTCTTTTCCACCTCGCGCAGTTCGCGGGCGATGCTGTTTTCCTCCAGCATCTGCGTGTCGCTGAAAATGGAGAGGAAAATTTCCTCGGTGAGGATGTGCTGGATGAGCATTTCATCCACGTCGTCGGGCGTCACGGCGGGATTGATGGCGGAGCGGCAGAGATCAAGGAAGGTTTCGCGCCGCTGGCGGAATGGAGCATTGGCGTTGCCCTGCTGGAGAATCATGCCGCGCAGCGTGGTGACGATGCTGGGAATGTCGTGCTTGAACCGCTCGACCGCCACCTTGAACTCGCGCACTTCGGGATGCTCAAAACTGACATAAGCGGTGAGCAGTTCGTCGAGGGCTTCGGCTTGGGCGAATGGCGCGGTGAACCGGCGCGCGCCGTCCTGATAAAGAATGGCGGTGCTGGAATCTTCAAAGAGAATGTTGGAATCCGGGTAACCTCGGTCGAATTTTCTTTTGATGTCTTCGGTCAGTTCGTCGTCCGGGTCTTTGCTTTCCCAAAAGCCATAATCCAAGCGGAGACTATTTTTCAGCGTGCCATCGGGACGGACGGTTTTTCTTTTTTGTGGATTGTAATAATCGAGTTCCTCAACGAGCAGCAAATCGCGCGGGCGGGCGTAGGCATTGATGAGCGTAGAAAAAGCACGGCGGATGGTGGTCTCGTTCCGGGAGCCGCCAAAGCGGATAATCTGATCCACTTCGGAACGGTAGGTATGAATTGAACCAAGATTTGACATTGCGCGCGGGCGCAACTGCGAAGACGGGAAATTCTAAAAAGAAGAGGCGCGGACTCGTCACGCCCTGACCCGAGGCACCGCGAAGCGCCTGTGAAAGAAGCGCGCCAAGCCGCGCCCATTTGGGCGCGCTCGGTCGGATCTTTCACGGGCTTGAAAATTCGCGGTTTTCGGGTCAGCCCGTAGCCGTAGCTACGCAAAATTGTTAATTAAATAATAATCGTCGTTTTGTTTTTTTCTAACGCGGAGAGATTACGGCGGCGGGCGGTGGTTGGAAAGACAGAGTTTGCAGATAAAATCCCGACGCCTCACCCCGGCCCTCTCCTCGGTGGGCGAGGAGAGGGAGAAGAATCTTTTTGTGGGACGTCCACCCACGGTTGAAACCGTGGGCTATTATCGGTCGCCACGCCGTGGCTGGGCGTTCAGGCGTTTCCCCATCCGTGTTTCATCTGTGTGCATCTGTGGCCAAAGTTACTTCACCCACGCGCTGACGGGCTGGCTCCACGCGCTTTGACCGTGCGCGTTCACGGCGCACACGCGGAACCAATATTTCTTCCCGCCTACGAGGCCGGTCACTTCGCAGCTTTGTTTGGTGGCTGATTTCACCTGCTTCCAACCGGTGCGCGCGGCGGCATCGGTGGTGGCTTCCACGAAAAAAACACACCGGCGCACGGAGCGCTGCCACCGTAACACCGCGCGGCCTTCAAAGTCGGTCGGGAGCGTTCGCAGATTCGCGGGCGCGGACGGCAAGCCCACGGACTGTTTGTCGCGCACCACGCCCAGGCCGGCGGCGAGCATGGCGGCGGCATCGCCGTCGGCAAGGATGGTCAGCAATCCGGCGCAGGAACTGGCGCTGGTCCGCGCGAGCCGGAGGGATTCGTTGCGACGGGATAACGCAGCCTTGAGGGCGTGCTTCAACCGCTCGACGTCCAAATGGGATGCCTCGGCGTCCGCCAATCGTCCGGCGGGGTCGAACGGCGTGAAATGATGGCGATGTTCCTCCGCCACGTTTGCCGCGCCCTCGGCCACGCGCCGGCAGATGGCGAGCTGCTCGGTGACGGTGCGGTTGCCGAAGTTGAGTTTGTGTCGCTTCATAAGCCAGGGCGGAGGTTTGCCGAAATCCCGCTATTTTTCAGGGAATTCTGCGGAAAACCTAGCATCTTTATGGCAATAATCAATTTTTATTGCCATCTATACAAAGTCGCGTAGTCACCCGGCTGCGAGTTGAAGCTACTGGACGAAGTTTAGTCATCACCGCACGGTTTGGAGTAGTCTCAAAACTAATTTCTGTAGCTACTCGACGACGATCTGAAGCTTCAAGATTAAGTTTTGTAGCCACCGAACGTCCTGGGATAGCTTAGAAACATCATCCTGAAGGTTCGGAACTTCGTGCAGATGGACATAATTTTAATTTATTGCCATCAATACGTCGTGCGCAAGTCACCGGACAACGTCCGGCAGTCATTCCGCGACGTGGCATCGTCATTCCTCCACGCCGGATAATCATGGGACGCCAGCGGATGATTATTGTCCGGCGCGGGATAATGATCGGATTGGGCCGGATTACTATCGCCTGACGGCCTCTGTCAATCCGCCTGAATTTTTATCGAATTCAGTCCGGCGGGATATTAATCTCCCGCCATGGCTTATTCACCCGCTGACAAGTTCATGCCACTGGTCCTTTAACTTTGGATGGAAGATTTTTCAAAATATTATCAATTGTTGGGGCTAGCTTCGGGCGCTTCGCCGGCAGAGGTCAAGCAAGCCTATCGCGATCTGGTCAAGGTCTGGCATCCCGACCGTTTCGCGCATGATGAGCGCTTGCGGCTCAAAGCTCAGGAGCAACTTAAAGAAATCAACGGTGCTTACGAAATTCTGATGGCTCAGGCCTTTGAAACTTCCACCGCGGCGGAACCAAGCGTGGAACCAGAAGCAGAAGTTGTCCCGCCGGTGCGGCGGTCTTGGCTGGTATGGTTAATCGTTGTCGGTGCATTGACAATAATTCTGGCGGCGGTTTTGTTTTTTGGAAAATCTTCTGGCGGCAAAGGATTGGTGAGGGCGAAAACCAACGAGATAGCGGCCGCCCAAAATCAAATTTCGCTGAACGCGCGTTACGCTTTGAAGTTCAATGCCAACAATGCTCATGTTTTATTGGGAATGACCGGGGCGCTGACCGGCACGTTCACGGTGGAATGCTGGGCCTTGACGCATCAAGCGAAACAGGTCGGCACGATTTTGAGTTCCTGCGCGCCGGCTGATTTTGCCTTTGACCTGAAATTCCGACAGGGGAAACGTTTTCACGCGGATATTGGCGATGGCAAACACTGGCTGGCGAAGATGGCGAATGCCCGCATCCCCTACGAACGCGACACTTGGTATCACCTCGCCTATGTGGTCACGCCGGACATGTATCGCATCTATGTGAACGGAATGCTGGTGGACGACGGCGAGATTGCTCCCGCCGGCCAGCCCATGCTGTTTGACGAGCAACATCAATTGTGGTTGTGCGCGGATGGGATCACCTCGGATTTTTTGGATGGCCGCATCGCCGACATCCGCATCTGGCGCACGGCGCGAACCGAGACGCAGATTGCCGCCGGCATGAATGAATTGATGCCGGGGGACTCCCCGGGATTGGTGGCAAACTGGCGGTTTTCCGAGGGCGCTGGAACGATTGCGGCGGACAGCAGCGGGCATGGGTTCACCGCCACATTGGATGGCGCGGTCGGCTGGAGCAGTGCGGTGCCGGCCAATTTGCGCCGCTGACCGCGCGGGAATTTTGTCGAAGCGGAAAAGTAATTTTATTAAGCTAAACCATTATGTATTCACCCGCCGCCACGCGCTACGATGACAAAGGTTTCTACCGCCGCTGCGGTCATTCCGGTTTGAAGCTCCCGTTGCTGTCGCTCGGCTTGTGGCACAATTTCGGGGCGCAGGACGATTTCGCCAATGCCCGCGCCATCGCGCTGCGGGCGTTCGACCTCGGCATCACGTGTTTCGATCTCGCGAACAATTATGGTCCGCCCGACGGCTCGGCAGAAACCACCTTCGGCAAGATACTCCGCGACGATTTGCGGCCGTGGCGCGATGAAATCATCATCACGACGAAGGCGGGATATTATATGTGGCCGGGGCCTTACGGCGAATGGGGTTCGCGCAAATATCTTCTGGCGTCGCTCGACCAATCGCTCCAGCGGATGGGGCTGGAATATGTGGACATCTTTTATTCCCACCGCTTCGACCCGGAAACGCCGCTCGAAGAAACGCTCGGCGCCGTCGCGCACGCGGTAAAATCTGGCAAGGCGTTGTATGCCGGCATCTCAAATTATCCCGCCGCCGAGACGGCGCGCGCGGCGAAAATCCTGCGCGACCTCGGCACGCCGTGTGTCATTCATCAGGCGCGTTATTCCATGCTCGACCGCTGGGTGGAACCGGAATTGTTGGGCACGTTGGAAACCGAAGGCGTCGGTTGCACGGTATTTTCGCCGCTGGCGAAGGGGTTGTTGACCGACCGTTATTTCAAGGGCATTCCCGCCGACTCACGCATTGCCAAAGACCAAAGATTTCTCCGTCCCGAACACGTCACCGACGCCGTGCTCGCGAAGACGCGCAAGCTGAACGACCTCGCGCACGCGCGCGGGCAGACGCTCGCGCAGATGGCGCTGGCGTGGGTGTTGCGGCACAAGGTCGTGACGAGCGCGCTCATCGGTGCGAGCAAGGTTTCGCAGGTGGACGACTGCGCGGGCGCGGTAAAAAATCTGAACTTCAGCGCGGACGAACTCGCGCACATCGAGACGATTCTCGCGGGATAAATAACTTATTGAAACGCCGGCCAGTTGGTCAGCGGGAATTGCGTTAGTTGGTAGTCGGTGTGCAGGAAATGATTGGTGGACAGGAGGTGCATCGCCGCATTGATGGCGGGAATCTGCCGCGCGTAATTGGGACCGCCGGAGGAAATGTGATTATGCGAGACCAGCACCAGTTGGTTGCCGATCAGGAGCAGGGCGGGCGCGGAGGAATCGCCGCCCCGGATGGCGACATTCCAGTTGGTGCTTAAACCCGACGCGGCGCTGCGGACGTAACTCCAACTGACGTGGTCGGGCTGGGCGAACAGCATCGGCTCGCTGAAGAGGCACATATCCTGATTCATACCGATGCCCTGCACGAACGTCAAAAAATCCGTCGGCAGGTAGTTGGTATAATTATCCGGCAACACCGGCAGGAAACCCACGGCGGGCGGCAAATCATCTTCGAGCAGCCCCACGCTGGTGTCGCCGCCGACATCCACGCGTTCCAACGTCCTTCGCCAGTGCAGATGATTATTCACGTCGAGAAAGGCCAGCGTGTAAATCTCCGGGTGCATGTGCGTGGCGCACAGGTAATGGCGCGGGGAAACCAGCGTGACGAGTCCCTGGCCGTTGTGGATTTCCTTGAAGCCGATGCACGTCGCGCTCAAGCCTGACACACCTTTCAGCCAGCACTCATGCGACCACGCGGGGGCCAGAAAACGATCCACTTCCAGCGGCAGCAGCGCATGAAACTCCACCATCTCCGCGCGCGTGCCGAGCAGTTGCGAGGCGCGGGCGGCGGCGTTGGTCGCGAGATGATACGCGAGCGAGCCGGGCTGTGTCGCGGCGACAACATTGGTCGCGGCCTGCGTCGTGGGCAAACGCAGCGCGGCGAGGACGACCAGCATTAAGGTGATTTGCCGAAAAGGTTTCATCGCGGATAACATCGATTATTTCTTCTTCAACCCCGGCTCGCGGTAGGCGAGCAGAAAATAAATCAGGACGACGCCCACGAGCGCCGAGAGTCCGCCCCAGAACACCGGCCAGCGCGTGTGGCCGGGGCCGGTGCACGCGGTGAACCACCAGCCCGTGCCGAGGTAACCAATGAGGTTGCCGATGCCGCCATTCATCAGCGTCAACAACGCTTGCGCCCGCGTGCGCCACGCCGGGTCAATGTGCTGGTCGAGGAAGATTTGCGCCGTGATGAAGACGAGCACGAACGACGCGCCGTGCAGCGTGATGCCGACGAGCAGGGAAGGTTCGTTGTCCAGCGCGCTGAACGCGAAGCGCGCCACGCCGAAGCCGAGGCCGCAAACGAAAATCCATTTGAGCCGCCAGTTCACCAGCAGCCACGCGAGGCTGAACATCGCGATCAACTCCGTGATCTGGCCCAAGCCCATCCAGCCGCTCGTGTGCGTGAAGCCGAGATCGTGCAGATGCGTCGGGCCATACGGATAAAACGCGGCCAGCGGGATGTTGAACAGCGTCGTGACGATGAAGACCACGCGCACCTGTTTGTTCTTCAAAAGTTTCAACGCGTCGAGGCCGAGGCGTTCGTGCCACGACAAATGTTCCGCGGCGGGCGGCACTTTCAGTTCCGGCAAATAATAAGTGAACAGCGCGACCAGCAGCCACACCGTCGCGCCGAGATAGCCGGCATACGACGAACGGTCGAGCGACAGCGCGCTGATGAGCACCGCGCCCGCGACCCAGCCGAGCGTCGCCAACGCGCGGATGGGGCCGAATTCTTTTTTCGCATTTTCCAACCGGGCGAACACGAGTGCCGTGGCGATGCTGAACATCGGCGAGTAGGCGAGATAAAAGATTTGGATGAGCAGCAGGATGAACCACGCGGAGCAATGGAGTTGCAGCGCGACGCTGATGAGGGCCATTAAAATTCCGGCGGCGAGCGACAGGCCACGCAAAACTTTCGCCGGCGGCACCTGCCGGTCCGCCATCGCGCCGAAGGTGAGGGGCGAGATGAACGCGGCGACCGCCGACGCGGCGAAGGCGAACGGCTTGATGCCGTGCAAGCCGTGTGCGTCGAGGATGCCGCCGAGCGGGACGAACCAGATGCCCATGCCCGCCGCGAGGATGAAAAATAAAATCATCAGCTCGGCGTATTCGGCTTTGCGCAGCGTCGTCAGCATCGGCGCGCAGGATACAGCAGGAGCGGAAAAATTAAAGAACGCAGCGGCCGGATTAACGGGCGCGCTGATAAACGCGCACCCAATCAATTTCGTAACGGATGGGAAATTGCGTTTGCGAAGGATCGCCGCCGCAGTCACCGCCGATGGCTTGATTGAGGATGATGTATTCCGGGCGGCGAAAGGGATTGCCCCGATCCGCGCGGTCGGCGTCTGCGAGGTCGAGATGGTTCATCAACTGGCCGTCGAGGAGCAGGTCAATCTGGTTCGTTTCCCAGAGCATCGTCCAAATGTGAAACTCTTTCGCCCACGCATCGCCGCCGAGATCCGTTAGCGGCTTCTTTACGGACAGCCACAGGATGTGCCGGTTCGTCTGCCAGCCGAGGTTTGCCAGCACGGTGCCGGTGTAATACTCCATGATGTCAATCTCGCCGCACGCGGGCCAGCGGGCGTGCGGAAAACCCGTGCCCAAAGTCCAGAACGCCGGCCAGCTACCGAGCCGCGTATCAATCCGCGCCCGCATTTCAAATTTCCCGTAGGTGAACTCATGCAGCCGGCGCGTCGTGAGGCTGGCGGAGGTGCACTCGATCCACGGCTGCGCCCGCGCCCAGTCGCCGCTGTTCGCGCGGTAATTAGGATTGCGTTTGTGTTCCGCGCGGGCCTCGATGACGAGCAGGCCGTTGGTGCAAAAGGCATTCTCCGGCTGATACCATTGCAGCTCATTATTGCGCACGAAGCCGCGCTCGAAGTTCCAGTTGGCCGGATTCGGCGCGCCGTTGGTGTTGAATTCGTCGGACCAAACCAGTTGCCAATTATTTGTGGCCGTGGCCGCCGGCAGGGTGAACCAGCACAGCCACGACAAACTAAAGGTAAAAATTATTTTCATTACTGGCAACGGCAGACGCCCGGCGCGCGCGGGAGATTACCTAATTCGTCGGACGCGGCCAGCCGTCCGTCCAATCAATCTTGCCGAGCGCGAGCCGCGAGCGGCCTTGCGTGGCGGCATCGTAGTAATGAAAGCTGAACCGCGTCACACCGTTGGTCGCGCCGTCGTCCACCATGCCGATGTGGCCGGGGCCGATAAAACGTCCGCTGCTCGCGAGAAACGGCGAGCCGCCGCCGTCGGCGAGATCCTGGCCGGTGCAGTCGCGATACGGGCCGGTGATTTTTTCCGCGCGACCGACGCGGACTTCGTAGGTGCTGTTCGTGCCTTTGCAACATTCGCCCCAGTTGACGAAGAGATAATAAAAATTGTCATGCCGCGTCAGGCACGCGGCCTCAATGCTGTGGTTCCACGCGAGATGGTAGAGCGGGGAATTGGTCGCGACGCGCTGGCCGGTTTGCGGGTTCAACTCGGTGAGAAAGATGCCCTGCCAGTAGGAACCGAACGCGAGCCAGAGTTTGCCGTCGCGGTCGAGAAACGCACTGGGGTCAATCGTATTGAACGCGCTGCCCCGGGCGGAGGCGATGACCGCGCCGGCATCGTGCCAGAGATAATTCGTCGCGGCGGCATCGAGGGTGGCGTTGCTGGCGAGGCCGATGGCGGAGGTCTGCTTGCCAAACGCGGAGACGGAATAGTAGAGAAAAAATTTCCCGTTCACACGGACAATGTCCGGCGCCCAAAAATTATTTGCGAAAAAGTGGAAGCGCGGCAAATCGCTGGGAGCCACCTTGGACGTCCATGCCGGCGCCTGCTCAAAGACGCTGCCGGCGTTTTGCCAGTTGGTCAAGTCCGGCGAGGATTTGACGCGGATGCCCGGCCCGGTGCCGAAGACATAATAATTAGTGCCGTCGCGGATGACGGTGGACGGGTCGTGGATGAAGGTCTGGCCGGAAAGTTCAACCGGCGTGAAGTCGCCGGCGCTGGCGGCGCTGGCGGCGAGGAGGAAAATTAAAATTGCCCGCATGGAGGGCTATTAAGCCACAGCGTGCGGGCAAAGGAAATTCCGAAACGCGGCGATTTATTATTTCGCGGCGGGCTTGACCTTGAGGTTCGCGGCGAGGCGGGACTTCTTGCGGTTGGCGGTGGGGCGGGCGACGGCGCCAACCTTGACGGCCTTGTCGAACGCGGAGAAGACGCCGGGCAGGAGCTTGGCGGCCTCGTCCAGCTTGCCGGTGGCGACGGTGGCGCGGAACTCCTTCTCGGTGCGGCGCAGGCGGGACTTGACGGCGCTGTTCTGGAGGTTCTTGCGGGCGCTGTTGCGCATGCGGCGTTCGGCTGATTTCGTATTCGGCATAGTTTCTTAAATTTGTTTGCTTAAAGAGCCGGCAAGACTAAAGGAGCGCGGCGGAATGTCAACGGCGAAAAGCGCGGTGATTTGATGCATCCTCCCGCCTTATATCATCCCGCTTTACATTTGGGCGGCGGGCTGCTTGTTTGTGCGGATATTAACCGATAGAAAATCCGTGACCGACCCCGCCGCCAAGCCAAAGCTTCGGATTCTCCACCTGGAGGGCAACCCGGTCGAATCCCAACTGGTGCGCGACCAGTTGGCGCATGAGGGCGTGCCGGCGGATATCTTTTTGACGGATCAGCGCGAGGGTTTTCTGGCGGCCTTGAAGCGGCAGAAATGGGATCTGGTGCTGGCAGATTACCGACTGCCGAACTTCACCGGGCTGGAGGCGCTCAAACTGTTGCGCGACCAGGACACCGTCACGCCGTTCATCCTGCTCTCCGGCACCATCGGCGAACTTGCCGCCATCGAAAGCCTCAAGTCCGGCGCGACGGACTATGTGCTGAAGCAGAACCGCGAGCGGCTGCCGGCGTCCATCCGGCGCGCGGTGTCCGAGGCCGAGGAACACGCCCGCCGCGAACTCGCCGAACGCGAACTCCGCCAGAGCGAGAAGCAATACCGGCTGCTGTTCCAAGGCAACCCGCATCCGATGTGGGTCTTCGATCTGGAGAAGCTGACTTTGCTCGAAGTCAACGAGGCGGCCATCCTGCATTACGGCTACAGCCGGCAAGAATTTCTGGCGATGACGCTGACGGATTTGCGGGTGGCGGGAAAAGAACGGCCGGAAAGCAAGGCGTTGCAGGATCAGAGCGAGGGCGTGCTCTGGCGGCACCGGCACAAGAGCGGCCGCGTCATGGACATGGAGGTCGTCTGGACGCCGCTGGCCTTTCAGGGCCGGCTGTGCGCGCTGACGATGGCCACCGACGTGACCGAACGCCGCCGCGTCGCCCATCAAAACGAAGTCTTCGCGAAATTGAGCCATCAGCTGGGGGCGGTCACCCAGGCATTTGAGGCGGCCAATTACATCTGCGTGGCGGCGGATGAGTTATTCCACTGGGATGACTTCGCGCTGGATTTGTATTCGGCGGAGCGCGACGAAGTGACCTCGTTGCTGACCATCGCCACCATCGAGGGCCACCGGGTGACCATCCCCG
>Ga0208872_1001349_pt1 | contig 15143 bp, 8 predicted proteins | sample CryBogCBH12Aug08_FD_185508 | JGI IMG/M metagenome (GOLD analysis project Ga0208872, IMG submission 185508) | Freshwater microbial communities from Crystal Bog, Wisconsin, USA - CBH12Aug08 (SPAdes) | ecosystem: Environmental > Aquatic > Freshwater > Lake | place: Crystal Bog, Wisconsin, USA...
GCCTCTCCTCGAGCGGAAGCAAAAGCTGGAGTTGGAAATTGTGCGTGTGTCTCAGGCGCATCCCACGCTGGGCTACAAGAAGATTGCCCGCAAGTTACAGGAACTTGGCTGTTCCGCGAATAAGAAGCAAGTGCAGCGGATTAGAAGAGAAGAGGACTTGCAGGTGCCTCCGCCCAAGCCGAGGCAACGCCGGCGCGGTGTGTCCACAGGGTTGCCGCAGCAGGCTGGGCGCCAGAGCCATGTATGTGCTTGGGATTTTTTATACGGAGCGTGGGCGGGCGGTTGCGGGTCTTTAACCTGATTGATGAATATACGCGGGAATGCAACTGTATCCATGCGGATCGAGTGATTGGCGCTGAGGAGGTGCTGCGGGTGGCCATTGGCAGCATGGTGCTCCTGAATACATCCGCAGTGACAATGACCAGAGTTCATCGCGAAGGTAATCCAGCGGTGGCTTAAAGAGAATGAGATCAAGACCAAGACGGATCTATATCAAGCAGGGGTTCTCCGTGGCAGAATGGGTGTGCGAAGAGCTTCAACGGACGGTTTCGGTGGGAATGCCTGAACTTGGAGCTTGCTCTATACTTTGAGCGAAAGCCGTGTGGTCTTTGAAACTGGCGATGGTATTACAACCACGAACGGACTCATCGCTTGTTGGGCTTGCAAACGCCGTCGCAGTTTGCCACGAATCAAGCCGAGCAAGTTTACGGCTCCAGTCGGACTACGCCCTCCTTACACCGAAACCTTGAGGAAACAGACCAACAAAAATCACAGGAAACTGTCTCATCAAAAGTGGAATGACGAGTGTGGAAGCGGCTAAAAACTCATCGCAATTCTAATGTGATCAACACTCAGTGGATTTTGCTCAAGGCATTTGAACCCTATATATATGCAGTATTTGAGCACGTTTATAATTTAAAGGTTGAGATTTGAAATCAGGATAAACCTCGCCTAATTCCTAACACTCCTCTCCACTATATAACGTAATGTTTTGAGCAATGCTTCCAACTTAGTTGAACAATTGTGGCGCGAATTCGAAGAGGTAGTTTCGCCAGTTGATCCAGGTGTGGGCTCCTGACGTTTCCTGATAACTAACGGTGAAGCCATATCGCTTTAACATCTCCACCGTGGCGCGAGATCGCTGAACCAGAAAGTCATCCTTGCCGGTGGCAAACCATATCAGCTTGAGCCCCTTTTTCAACCGGGCGTCAGCCAGTGTCTGGTGATTCCGTTCCTCGAAAGCGGGCTTTGGCGCAGGGCCACGCATTCCCTCCAGCACACCGGAGCTGAAGATGCCTAGGTAGGCAAATTCGTCCAGATGGGAAATTCCGATGTCCAGAGTCTGCGCTCCCCCATGGAAAGCCCGGCGATGGCCCGGTGCGCCCGATCCGTGTAAACACGATAGCTTTTTTCAACGAGCGGCATGATGTCGTTCACAAAATCATTTGAAAAGGCATCGCCTTCACTGCGCGTTTTTTTCGACCGGAAGAGTTCCGTGTGGCCGGCCGGCATGACCACCACCATGGGCTTGGCCTTCCCGGACGCAATCAGGTTGTCGAGAATGAAACCTGCCCGGCCCACCGAAGTCCAAGCTTCGTCGCAGTCACCCGAACCATGGAGCAGGTAGAATACTGGAAATTTTCCTTTTCCCGCCTCATAGCCCGGCGGCGTATAAACATGAAGACGACGAAAGCTTTTTAACGAGGTTGAATAATAAGTCACCGCCGCCACTGCGCCATGAGGCACTTGCCGGGTATCCATAAAATCCAATCCGGGAACAATGACAAGGCTCCAAACATGGTTCGGCGAGCCGCTGGTCGCAGGATTCTTGTGGTCTATCACCGGCACCCCGTCCAGATTAAATTCATAACGATAAGCGCCGGGATTGATTGGGCCGATGGTCACCTCCCAGACACCATTGGTTCCTTTGGCCAGAGGCGTGCCCCCTTTGATATTTTCCAGAATATCCGGGCTTGTCAGTTTTATCACCTCCGCTTTGGGGGCATAGATGCGGAAGGCAATCTGGCGCTCCGAGGAAACTTGCGGAGAAATCAATTGGCTTTCCACCGAACCGCTTCGGGATTGCGCCAGCGCCGATGCCATGGCGACGAGTGACACAAAAATGATGACAGCAGGTCGGCAAATGAAATTTTTCATTGGTTTTTAGTGATTTATTTGTTTTATCAAACGGTGCCGACATTCGCCCAAGCAGCGCGGATTAGGCCGGCATAGTGCTGAAGCGTTTTGCGTGATCTGGCCGCCATGCGAGGACCAAAACGAACCGTGGGGGCACTGGCACCAAGTCCGGTGGCAAACCTTATTCCCGGGCCAGCTTCAACCAACACCCCAACCGCGCTGACTCCCGGCGTCAGTTCTTCATGAGTCTCCGCAAAACCCTGCCGGCGAATTTTCGCGAGCGCCGAGCGAACCGCCGGTTTTGTCGCGAGCGTTTTGGAAGTAAAGGCACGAGGCGGATGTGCGGATAGATAGGCATCCAACTCGGCGTCTCCCAGCGTGCTAAGTAGCATCTTCCCCACGGCCGTCCCATATGCGCGCTCCACCATGACATCTGGCTCGTGAACCCGGAGCGCCTGCGAAGAAGGTATATATACCAAGCGGAGGATTTCCGTGCCATGCAAGGCCGCCAGCATCACCGATTCATCCAGTTCACGCTGGCATTGGCGAATCAACGGCTCAGCCACCTGCGCCAGTTCCCGCCAAGGCATGGACTGGCCCGCCAATTGCCGTCCGGTTGGCCCCAATTCAAAGCGCCGGGTCGACTCATCCTGTCGCAAATATCCACGAGCGCACAAGGTCCAGACCAGATTGTGAACCGAGGTGGAATTTATCTTTAGCTGGCGGGCCAGTTCGCGAATCCCCAGCCTTTGCTCGCGGGCGGCCGCGACGGCTTCAAGAATATCCAGCCCTTTGTCCAATGTTGCCGCACGTTGCATGATGTTTTTCCGGCCGGCGAAGAATTAAATCGCATCCACCAGCCTTTGATTGCGACAATCGTTCATATATATGGAACGCTTAGTCAAGCGTATTTACTTTGACTTAAAAACAGATTTGATAAACATATTAACCAAAAGCAAACCAAATCATGTTGCTGTTCCTATAATATTAACACTTTACCATGAGCGCACCAGCTTCAGATTTGCCAGCGTCCGGCGGAACCCTCCGTTGGTGGCTCTGCGGGCTGCTCTTTGCCGCCACGGCGCTCAGCTTTCTTGACCGTCAGGTTTTATCCGTGCTTGCCCCGGTGGTGAGCAAAGAATTGAGTTTGAGTAGCGTCGAATATGCCCGGGTGACAACGGCTTTTCTGCTGAGTTACGCCGTCATGTTTCTTGTGGGTGGCTTGGTGATGGACTGGGTGGGAACGCGAATCGGGTTGGCGCTCTCGGTTGGAATCTGGTCCGTAGCGAGTGCTTGCCATGCGTTGGTGCAGAACGCTACCCAACTCGGCCTGGCTCGCGGGCTGCTCGGCATAGGTGAAGGCGGTTGTTTTCCGGGTGCGGCGAAAGGAGTAGGTGAATGGTTTCCGCCACGCGAACGCGCCATGGCGATGGGTGTCGCCATTGGCGGCGCGAGTTTAGGTGCCGTCGCCGCTCCACCACTAACGGTCTGGCTGGCTGGAAAATTTGGCTGGCGCGGAGTCTTTCTGGCTACGGGTGTGCTGGGCGCAAGTTGGGTTATCGCGTGGTGCCTGCTCTCCCGCCGATGGCCAAGCCACTCGGCAACTCAAGACAAAGCCACTTTCATTCCTTGCGCCGATGCCGGGCCGGTCAAACGTCCCAATGTGATTCTACTCCTGCGGCGTTTGGATTTCTGGGGCTTGGCGGCAGTTCGCTTCATTGTGGATCCGGTTTTTTATTTTTACATGTTCTGGATTCCAAAATATCTCAGTCAGGAACGCGGCGCTTCGCAGTTGGAGATTGGGACGTTGAGTTGGATTCCCTTTCTGGCCTTAGGCATTTCCAATATATCAGGTGGCTGGGGCTCGGATGCCTTGGTGCGTCTGGGCTGGACGGCATTTACCGCTCGCCGCCTGATCATGGGCCTTGCCGCGTTGCTTACCATCGCTTCCAGCTTTGCCGGATCGGTCAGTAGTGTAAGCCTCGCGCTGGGCATGATGGCCTTATTGATGTTCGCCCACGGCTTCTGGATCACCAACTATGTCACGATCATCAGCGAACGGTTTCCAGCCGGCGCGGTAGGCACAGTTATGGGCTTCTCGGGAGCCATCGGCGCGGTGGGCGGGATATTGGCCAACACGGCGATCGGCGCAGTCGTTGATCGTTTCTCATACGGTCCCGTCTGGCTTGTTTCCGGATGCATGTATCCGCTGGCGTTCGGAGTTCTGATGCTGACGATCAGACCCCGTTCAACAGTCACCAATAATTAATCTATCAACTCCACGCTCTATCACACGCCAACGAACAACCATGAAGCCAACAAATAATAACAACCTTCAGCCTCTGATTCCCCGCCGCAAGCCGCTGACCGCCCGAGTTGGTGTCTTTGGCGTGGGGCACCACACCTATTGGGATCAATTCCCGGGATTGCGCCAAGAACTAGAAGCGAAACAGCAGAAACTAATCGACAAGCTCAAGCGCTATGGCGTCGAAGTGATCGACTTCGGGCTGATTGATAAGGCTCAGGGCGCCTATGCCCTACTCCCGAAATTGCAAGCGGCCGATCTGGATCTGTTATTTTGTGACATGGTGACCTACGCCACCTCCTCTACGTTTGGAGTGTTGGTCCGCAGCCTCAATGTGCCCATCGTGCTGGTGGCGCTTCAGCCCATGGCGGCGATGGATTACGCCAATGGTTCGACCTACATGCAATTATGCAACGATGATTTCTGTTCCGTGCCAGAATTCATGGGAGTAGCGATTCGCATGGGAAAACCCGCGCCGCCGGTCATCATTGGGATGCGTGAAAACGATCCCGTGGCTGATCGCGAGCTGGCCCAATGGTGCCAGATTGCCAAAGTGCTGCACGACTTGCGGCGCGCGCGACTTGGTCACATGGGACATGTGCTGGAAAGCATGCTGGACATGCACACCGATCCCACTGCGGTAACAGCGGCATTTGGCTGCCATGTCGTGCAGGCCGAAGCCGACGAAGTGCTTGCCCAGCTTCACGGGCTTGATGACCAGCATCCCGAGGTTTGCGCCAAACGCGAATTAATCCTCTCCTTCTTCGACACACCCGAGCCGCAGAGCGATCCGGTGACCACCCGATTGACCGAAGCCGATCTCAATATGGCCGCGCGCGCCGCCGTGGCACTCGACCGGTTCATCGAAGAAAAACAATTGGACGGCCTGGCCTATTATTATGAAGGCGAACCGGGCTCCGAACTTAGAAAACTGGTGAGCAGTTTCATCGTGGGCAACTCTTTGCTCACCGCTGCGGGATTTCCGATGTGCGGCGAGTTTGATATCAAGACCTGCATTGCGATGATGATCATGGATCGGCTGGAAATCGGTGGAAGCTTCGCTGAATTTCACCCCGTGGATTTCGTGCGTGACACGGTGCTGGTCGGCCATGACGGCCCGCATCATCTGAACATTGCCGATGACCGGCCCGTGATCCGCAGCCTCAAAAAATACCACGGCAAACCGGGGTCGGGTGCCAGCGTTGAGTTCAACCTGAAGACCGGCCCGATCACGATGTTGAGCATTGGGTTGGACGGCGGCGGACGATTTAAGTTTGTCATCGCTGAAGGTGAATCCATGAAGGGGCCAATCCCGCCGACCGGCAACACCAACACTCACGGTAAATTCAAGCCCGACGTGCGGACATTTTTGAAACGCTGGGTGGCCGAGGGACCGACCCACCACTTTGCCTTGGGAATCGGGCATCACGCGCAAACGATTCAACAAGTCGCCAATGTGCTGGGCATCCAGAGCGTCATCGTTAGCCAATCCTAAATCAACCGCAACTCGCCAACACAAAATAGTATGAACCTCTGCAAAAAATTTGTTACCGGCTCATCTGAAAAATTCCAACTGAGAGTCAAAATTATTTTTACACTTCTATTCTGCTGCGTCTTCTATGCTGGCGGTTATGCCAATGAACCGTTGGGCCTGACCCTCGGGCCCGGCGGCACGGTCCTCAAGGACGGCAAAGCCTATCGGGGTGTGGGCCTCAATTATTTTAGTTGTTTCAATCGCACTCTGAAAAAGAATAGCGACACCTCCTACGAGGCGGGTTTTCGCGTCCTGGCTGAGTATCAAATCCCCTTTGTTCGTTTTTGCGCGACTGGATTCTGGCCGAAGGATATGAAATTATATCACGAAAACCGCGAGGCCTACTTCCGTCTGATGGACGGCGTGGTGCGGACCGCTGAAAAGAATGGCATCGGCCTCATCCCCTCGCTTTTCTGGTTCAATGCCTGTGTTCCTGATATGGTTGGGGAACATCTGGATCAGTGGGGCAACCCCAACAGCAAGACCATCGCCTTTATGCGGCAATACACCCATGAAGTGGTCAGCCGTTACCGCAATTCCCCGGCCATTTGGGCGTGGGAGATGGGGAATGAATACAATTCCGACGCTGACCCGACTGATTTTTTGCAAAAATATCTTCTGGCTCACAACCGACCTCAGGTCTCACTCGCGAATGGGACTCCGGCAGCTCGCACCTCTCGTGATTATCTCACCCATGGTGACCTCGCCGTTGCGTTTCGTGAATTTGCGCAGGCCGTTCGCCGGGATGATCCCCACCGGTTGATTGAAAGCGGTGCCGATTTTCCAAGATCAAATGCCTGGCATTTTTACAAAGAGCATAACTCCACCAAGGATAGCCCGGAACAATTCCAATCCATCCTGGAGATGATCGCCCCCGATCCGATAGACCTCATTGATATCCACTGCTATAATGACACCCCGTCAAAATCAAACAGGAAAGACAATTGGGAGCGTCTGGATGACGCCGTTCTCGCCGCCCGGAACATAGGGAAGCCTCTTTTTGTCGGTGAATTTCAGTTCCCGAAAGAATATGCGCCTGATTCTTCCCAGGCGCGTGAATCCATGAAAGATTTTTTGTCCAAGCTGAATCGCCTGCAGGTCCCGCTCGCGGCGGTCTGGGTGTTTGACCTGCCATCCCAGGAGGATGGAATGAAAGAAGCGCGGAGCATCACTGCCACCAATCGGCGGGCGTGGGAACTGCCGCTTCTGCGTGAGCATAATCAAAAGCTGTCCCAAAATTTGAATCCCTAAGTCGTTTCACCAAGTGCAAACAAAATGAAATATTTCAACCCGACTTTGAAATTACTTCTGGTAATCGTCGCGGGCGAACTGTGCGCGATCAATGTTCTGGCGCGCTTGGACGTGTCGCCGGCCGCTCCACCGCCAACGACAGACAAGCCGATTGTCTTTGAGCGCGTCACCTTGGAAATGAGCCTCAAGCCATTTCGCTCCATGGAACCTAAAGCGGTGCGTGCTGTTTGCGCAGACCTGTTCCGGCAATGGGAACCTTTGACCCGCCGCGCTGGCAGTTGTGCCGTGATGCTCTGGACGGCTGATGGCAGTGAAATTCTAGATTACCAAGGCCAACTCAATGGCGAAATCCAGGCAGCTCAATATATCGGCATCGCCAATCCGACCGCGCAGGCATTGCAAAACGGACCGCAAGGCAAGACCCTCCATGAATGTCCGTGGCTTTACATGGAAAATCCACCGCGCATCACCTACCGCTCGCTGAAAACGATTGTCGCCACCCTAAAAGAAGTCGGTCGGGAGATGACCGGCAAACCGGTTATTGTGGGGGCCACGTTCGATCCGGGTCCGGAGTTTGCGCCTTCTTCCTTCAAATATCAGCGCCATCCGGAAATCGCCATGGGCAACACCATGGGTTCAAAGCAATGGGTCTCTTGCACCGCCCGACTCAAGGCCGATACGCGTCCCTACGCCGGTTTTCCCAAAGGCATTCCCGAAAATACGGCCTTCGGAACCTTTCTCGGCCGGCAGAGCCAGCATTTTTTGAAAGACCTGGGCTTTGATTACCTGTGGCTTTCCAACGGGTTCGGGTTTTTGCTCAACGGGTGGGATGTAAAAGGTATTTTGTTTGACGGTAAAAACTTTGACGCGGCCAAGGCTAATGCCGCCCGCGAGGAAATTCTGTCCTTCTGGCGGGACTTTCGCGAAGAATGCCCGGATATCCCGCTAGAGACGCGCGGCAGCAACCTCTCCACGGGTTCTGATTTGGCAAGCGGTGCCTCACCATTGGCCAATATCTATCATGATGGATTCAAGACGGCACCGCCGCCCAATTCGCCGTGGGCCGCCTTGGATGGCGATTACGGTTTGGAACTGGTGGGCTGGCTCTCGCACATCGCCGATTTGCCGCCGGGGGAAAAATATCCTTTCCGCTTTTACACGCACGATCCGTGGTGGCTCAACAGTCCGTGGTTTGATCGATACGGACGCGAACCGCACGACATCTATCTGCCGCTGGCTTTGGCGCGCATCAATGGCCATGCCCAAGTCAATCCGCCAACTTCTTTCAATGTGTTGACCGTGGATGATTCCTTTGGCCGGATGCCGGAGGCATGTCCACTGGAGGTGATTCCCCACGTCCTGACCGCGATGCGGGATTATTCCGACGAACCGGGCTTGATGACGTGGGTTTATCCATTCAACGAAGATCACGAACTTGTCTTCGGACCGAATCCACGTCCAGCCGAGCCATTTTTTGATGATTGGTTCATACGTAATGCGGTCAACACCGGCCTGCCACTGAACAGTGTCGTCTCCACCGAAAACTTCCTCAGTTCCTTGAAAAACAACAGTGAATTCTTCCGTCATACCATTCTGCTTTCCCCAGTGCCGGAGGCCGGTAGCGCATTGGAAACCGCACTGGTGAACTGCATAAAAAACGGCCGACAAGTAATGCTCTACGGCCCCCTGAATCACGGCGGCAAACCTTTACTGGATTTGCTGAACCTGAAAACCACCTCGCCGCTCTCTGGTGAATTGAAGCTGACCTCAACGCAGTCAGGCGATGTTTACCGGCAGGGAACCCTTGCAACCACGCTGAACCATCGGGATATATTATCGGCTGGGGGGGTGGACACGGTGCTCGCAGAACCAAACCGGCCCGGTTGCGTTGTCGGGGCGACGGTTTCCGATGGTCGACAGGAACGTGTTTATGCGGTGCTGGCAAACCAGCCGTTGGGGGCCGACAGCGGACGCATTGCGTGGGTGCGCGGAAGTTTTTCGTGCTCCATCGGCAATGCCCGACTACCTGTGCCAGACAATCCTGAAAAGTATTTTCCCTCCGAACTGCTGATGCGATGGATGTTGAATGGATTTGGATATGAATTCCACTGGGAAAAATCAGCTCCGCAAACCCGCAACCCACTGGTCTTGGTAGCGCGTAGCGACAATGGTTATTTTCTCTCCGGATATTGTCCGTCAACCGCCGTCAAATTGCGGCTGCGCTTTCCTCAAGGTTCGCCGGTGTTGATAGGTTGCGAAACCATATTGGAAGCCGGGCAAGCCACCTATTTCATGCCACGCGCCTGGCATCACGAGGTGCGGTGCTTTGTGGATGGGCAGACGGATGGCGAAATTTCCTGCGTAGAGCGCCAATCAGGCCAGATCGGCATTGAGCGCCGGCTGCAATTGAGCGGACTAAAGAACGCCACGGTAAATTTCTATCCACCGACTCATGCCAAGGTAAAGAAAGTCATCATGACCGGAGTTTTAATGACGGTGTCGGCACCTGAAAAAGCCGTGAATTCTTTGCCTTATGAAACTTCGGAAGAAGGCCGGTGCCTGACCATCCGCAACATCACCGGCGAACTCCTGATCTCTTGGTAATTCAATTCTTCAGCCTCCATTAATGCATAGTTTCGTCGCAGAACTGTTGGCATGCTCCAGATACAACCAGTAATCCTCAAAGCGACAAATTCCATTGGAAATCGTATGGTTGTTTGACTACCAATCACATGGAGTTCAATATGGAAACACCATGAATCCCGCACGCAACCGAAAAAGCTATAAAGGCTGTTAAGCCCAAACCCTTTGGCGGACAAAAATTGATTCAGTTAAAATCTGAATAAAAAAAACAACCGTCTGTTTTATGCGAAAACCAGAAAAAATTACCAGAGCTGGGATCAAACTAATCCAGCTCTTCTTGCTGACATTTGGTTTTATGGCCACCGCAGGAGATGCACCGATGGGCGTGGAAAGAATCGCACGTTTTTCCCCGCCTGGTTACGTTTCTAAATCCGCCGGCAAGGAAGGTGAAGTGCGTTGGCTGCAAGTGGATCTAGGAAAATCTGTAAAAATTGATCAGGTCAAACTATTCCCGCTGCTGATCCATTACTCAACCGAATCGCCGGGATTTCCTGTGCGTTTCAAGATTGAAGCATCAGATGATCCGGCTTTCAAGACAGCGACTTGCATCGCCAATCTCACCGCCACAAATGTCCCCAGTCCCCAAGATGTCGTTGGCCTCTATCCGGCTGGCGGAATCAGCGGTCGTTATGTGCGCCTGACCGCCACCCGAACCAATAAGGGCAAGCTGGAGCTTTCCAAGTTTGAAGTCTGGGCGGGCGGACGCGACGTGGCCGAAAATCGCCCGGTCACTGATTCCATCAACGGCAATCTGGGGCGAACACTGCTGACACGCCATCCTCGTCCGCAAGGCGAAGAAGTTGTAACGGATAATCCTGACAATGTCATTCCCGCGTCACAATGGAAGCCGGTGCCCAACCGGGCCCGGACACCGCAGGGCGGCGTTCATCTGGATGGCGGATTGTTTGAAACCGCAATGCGAAACAATATCGACTATCTGCTGCAAGCTTACACGGTTGATGAGATGCTGCGAGAATTTCGCACCCGGGCTAGCAAGACCAATCCGCCGGATCTCCGCAAACCGGATAAATTCTGGGAAGAGGCGCTCGCCGGCTCCTGTGCCGGCCGTTTTCTGATGGGTGCCGGCAACACGCTGCGCTGGGTGGATGATCCAGAACTGCGCCAGCGGTTGAATCAACTTGTGGATGGCATCGAAGATTGCCGCCAACCCAATGGCTACATCATGGCCTATCCTGAAGACACCATTTTCACCAGCGAACGCGCCGCATACACCCGCGCCTGGTTGACACACGGGTTGATCGAGGCTGGTTACGCAGGAAACCCAAAAGCCTTCCCGCTGTTGCGCGGCTACTACGACTGGTTTGATACCAATCCTTATCTACCTGAACTGCTCCGCCGCGCTGGTCAGGGCGTGCAGGGGATGATCGCCAACGCGCGTATGTATTTCACACCGGTAGGCAAACCTGAAGACCTCCAAGTCATCCAACGTTACTTTCAGGAAAATTACTGGTTGAAAGAGCTGGCTGGCCGTGAGACTGAAGCCATTTGGAAATATCCTTACGACCATCCGCACAATTATCTCATCACCTCGCTGGAGCCTTATCTGGATCTCTATCGCGCGACCGGTAAGAAACATTATCTCCAGGCATCGCAGGGCGGCTGGGATCTTTATCATGACGATTGGGAACATGTCGGCGGCAGCATCGCGATCTGCGAGATGGATTCTTACCCTCCCAAATCTTACCTGCTGCACAAGCACACCGGCGAACTGTGCGGCAGCGTGTTCTGGGTGCGCTATAACCAGTGCTTCCATTTGCTGTATCCGGAGGATGAGAAATATGTCAATGAGATCGAAAAATCCATCTACAATGTGGGCTTGGCCGACTTGATCGGGAACCGCATTTGCTATCACACGCATCTGGTTGGCAAAAAAGATGTGGAATACAAGGGGGCGCGCAACACATGTTGTGAAGGTCAGGGCACGCGGCTTTTCGGTTCACTGCCGGAATACATCTACACGCTGACTGATGACGGATTGTTCATTGACCTCTTCGCACCTTCCTCGATTGATTGGCGAATCAAAGATACGGCGATGACACTAAAGATGGAAACGGCGTTTCCGTTTCAGCCCGAGGTCCGGTTAAGCCTGAAGCTAGCCAAATCGACCCCGGCAAAGATTCGTCTGCGCGTGCCTGCATGGGCCGCCGCAAAAATGCCTATTCTCGTCAACGGCATCAAGATAGCCACCGGAAAACCCAGCAGCTATGCGGTGCTGGATCGGATCTGGTCTGACGGCGACATTATCAGCTTCAGTCTACCAATGGCTTTCAAGCTCACGCACTACGAAGGTGCTGAACGGGTAGCGGGTCAGGAACGCTACGCGTTAGAATACGGCCCCATTCTACTGGCTTTAACTGGATCCGTGGATGAAAAGCTCGGTGCCACCCTCGCGCAAAATCCGAGAAACTTGATCGAACAACTCACCCCCAAGTCCGGGGAACCATTGCATTTCTCCATCGCGGGAGAGGCTGATCATGAATACCTGCCTTATTGGCAGGTGACAAACCAAGCCTTCACCTGCTATCCGGTGCTGGCTCATTAAAGCAGCAACTATACAAATTAACCGACGAGCAATTCCCCGGACTTAAGTTTTCAAATAAATGAATGTGTTTTTATGGCGTGCCGACTTTGAATGACGAAGTCTGCCTGCCACTTCACCAAATTTATAATATTACCTCATTTGTCCGGGTAGCCAAAGAACACTTTAGATTCATAGCACTTATAATCAAGTTTATACATTTTGAAGAGCATTCATTATACACCAACATGAGTTCAAGTTAAAAGAAGCATCGATGCTTTCATGGCGAAAATCTGCATGGTTGTTGAATGGCTGAAATTGCAGATTTGATTTTGGTAATTGTGGCACGCATAAACATGCTTTTTCTTAAACCTATTTTATCCTATGTGCTATGCCGGTCATTTTATCAAAAACTTTGTTGTGAAAGGATGTTTCACATAAAAATAGAGCATGAATTTAGCAATTTAAGGTGAGCCGAAAACCTCAAAATTTAGTGCATTATTAATAAATGAGTGAAGATTTAATTATAGGCATTGCCGGTTCTGGCGGCGACGGCGTGATTTCAGCGGGTGAATCGTTGATCACGGCGGCGGCGCTGGAAGGTTATCACTGCGTCATGACCAAGAGCTTTGGTTCGCAGATTCGCGGCGGCGAGGCCTCGTGCCGACTGCGGCTCGCGACCCAGCCGGTGCTCAATCCCAACGGCCCGCTCGACGTGGCGGTGGCGCTCAACTGGGATGATTTCAAGCGATTCGGAGCGGAGTTGCCCGTCGAAGCCGCGACCATCGTGATTTACGAGAGCAACACCGGCGTCGCGCCGGACAAGTTGCCGTTACAGGGCGTGAAACCGGCGGTGGTCTTCAGCGTGCCGATCACCGCGATGGCGGCAGAACACGCCGGCACGGACAAGGCCAAGAACATCGTCATCGCCGGTCTACTCGCGGGCTGGTTCGGCATCGGTCGCGAAAGCATGTTGGCGGGTATACGCAAAAAATTTGCGAAGAAAGGTGCCGCCGTGGTGGAAGGCAATGTCCGTGCGTTCCAAGCCGGACTGGATTTCACCGTCGCCAATCCGCTGCCGCAAGATCGCAAGTTGTCCACTCCGCAATCCGGCGGCCAAACCAAGCTTTTGACCGATGGCAACGACATGTGCGCGGCGGCCGCCATTTTTGCCGGCTGCACTTTTTTTGGCGGCTATCCGATCACGCCTTCGACGGAGATCATGCAATTTCTTGACCGCGAAATCTGGAAATACGGTGGCACCGTTTTGCAGGCGGAAGACGAAATCGCCGGCATCGGTGCGGTGGTCGGCGCGTCGTTCGCTGGCAAGAAATCCATGACGGCAACCTCCGGTCCTGGCATGTCGCTCAAGACGGAAATCCTTGGCCTGGCGAGTCTGGCGGAACTGCCGCTGGTTTGCGTGAATGTCCAGCGCGGCGGCCCATCCACCGGCATGCCGACCAAGGCCGAGCAGTCGGATCTGTTTCAGGCGGCGTTTTCCGCGCATGGCGATTGCCTGCGGCCAGTGCTGGCACCGACGAGCGTCGCCGATATTTTTGGCGTAACAGTCGAGGCGTTCAATCTCGCCGAATATTATCAGACGCCGGTGATCGTGTTGTCCGATCAGGAGATTGCTCAACGCAAGGAAACCGTTGACCCGATTGACACCTCGAAATTCCAGATCATCGAGCGCCGGCGGCCGACCGGTCAGGAGCTGGTGAACTATACCCGTTTCAAAATCACCGAATCCGGCATCAGTCCCATCAGCCACCCGGGCATGGTCGGCGGCAATTATCTCTGCGCCGGCATCGAGCACAACGAACAAGGCCGCCCCACTGCCAGCGGCGAGATGCACGCGCGCATGAACGAAAAGCGGTTCAATAAATTTAACCCGCTCAAAAATCGCCGCGATCTCTTCACCATCGAAGGCGATCCGGAAGCGCCCATCGGCATGGTGAGTTGGGGCAGCGTGGCTGGCGTGGCGCAGGAAGCGTTGCGGCTGGCGCAGGCGGAAGGTTTGCAGGTGAAACTCCTCGTGCCGCGGCTGCTGTATCCGGTGGCCGAAACGGTCTATCAGGATTTCTTCGCGTCCGTCCAGCGCGGCCTGTTCATCGAACAATCCTATCAGGCGCAGCTTTATCGCCTCGTGCGGATGTATGTGGATTTTCCGGCTGTCGTCAAACCGTTCGCCAAGAGCGGCTCGAATCCCATCCTGCCGACCGAAGTGCTCAAACGCCTGCGCGAAATGATCGTCTCCATCCAGGGCAACCAACAACATCAACCCGAAGCCGTCGAAGACTGACCCAGCGAAAAATTTCCCGAAAGCGATTTATAATATGTCCACTCTCGAAGCTCCTGCGAAACCGATCTCGCTCACCAAATTTGTCCCCGGCGATTTCAAGAGCGACCTCAAACCGATCTGGTGCCCTGGCTGCGGCGACTTCGGCGTCGTCACCGCCATCACCCGCGCGCTGGCGAACCTCGCCCGGCCGCCGCATGAAATCGCGTTCGTCTCTGGTATCGGCTGTTCGAGCCGCATTCCCGGCTACACGACGGCTTACGGTTTCAACACCGTTCATGGACGCTCGCTACCCATCGCGCAAGGCATCAAGCTCGCCAATCCCGAACTCCTCGTGCTCGTCGCGAGCGGCGACGGCGACGGTTTTTCCATCGGCGGCGGCCACGTCGCGCACGCCGTCCGGCGCAACATTGACATCACCTACATCGTGATGGAC
>Ga0208872_1001352_pt1 | contig 15099 bp, 33 predicted proteins | sample CryBogCBH12Aug08_FD_185508 | JGI IMG/M metagenome (GOLD analysis project Ga0208872, IMG submission 185508) | Freshwater microbial communities from Crystal Bog, Wisconsin, USA - CBH12Aug08 (SPAdes) | ecosystem: Environmental > Aquatic > Freshwater > Lake | place: Crystal Bog, Wisconsin, USA...
GGTAGAAGAAATATTTAAAACATTAGAAAACGCTGGCCCTGAAGGCGAAGCTATGATTGCTGAATTGCGTGGCGTTGTAGCTGAACAAATTCGTGCTGAATCTGTAAAAGGAGTTGGCCGTGATATAAATGGCAATCCTATTGTTAGCCCTACTGGTCTTAATAACATTATTCAAAAACTGGATAAATCCGGCAAACTTGAACTTATATTTGGCAAAAAAGGTGCTGAACGTTATCGCACCCTTAATGATGTAGCAATTGACGTTAAAACCGTTCCTGAAGGTTCTGTTAACTATTCCGGCACGGCTTCACAATTAAAGAATTTAGTAGTTCCAATTGTTACTGATTTAGGTGCTTCAGCTATGGCCGGTGTTCCATTGCCGGTAACTTTGGGTGGCACAATGGCATATAAATATGTTAAAGGCCGTAAAGAAGCAACAAAAGTAAATGAATTTTTAAATTACGGTAAGGACAAATAATGGCATCGGTACTTTTATCCCCAGTTGGCAATGGCCAGCAATTTTTTGACAATAATGGCATACCCAATGCTGGTGGATTGATTTATACCTACCAGGCCGGTTCTAGCACTTTATTGACTACTTATACCACCGTAAACGGCACTATTGCTAATACAAATCCTATTGTTTTAGATGCTTATGGTCGAACTCCAAGTGAAATTTGGATGCAAACTGGATATAGCTATAAATTAGTTATTCAAACTTCTGCGGCAGTTACATTGCAAACTTTGGATAATATTTATCCTATTTTGCAAACTGCTACTGCAACTGTTAGCCCAGTTCCAACTGGTTCTATTTTTCTATGGTCAGGAAGCATAGGTTCAATTCCTTCAGGATATGCAATATGTGATGGAACATTAGGAACCCCCGATTTACGTGATCGTTTTATTGTTGGTGCCGGTTCTACTTATGCGGTAGCCGCAACTGGCGGTTCTGCTGATGCAATTGTAGTAAGCCATACCCATACCATTATTGATCCTGGCCATACTCATGCTATGCCACAAATTAATGCAAATCTTGGATGTGCTTCAAGCCCTACTGTTAGTAATTCTGCTTGTAGTGCCGCCGCTGATTTTAATACAAGATCAAATACTACTGGAATTACAAACCAAGCTACTGGCGTAAGTGGTACAAATGCTAACCTTCCACCATACTACGCATTAGCGTACATCATGAAAACCTAATGGAAGTTAATATGGCTTTTGATCTTGATCCCGTAAAGTATGGCGTGTTGTGGAACACCGTGGAAAATAACGAAAAAAAATTAGAAGAAATGAACCGCAAAATGGATAAAATGGAAGCCAAACTGGAAACATTATGTTATTTAGCGGAACGTGGCCGGGGTGGGTTTTGGATGGGGATGCTGGCGGTATCGGCAATTAGCACCGTAACTGGCTGGGCAATTCATTGGTTCAGCGGAAAGTAAAATTTATGCACAAATCAAGAACAATGTGGTTTTCATTGTTGCTTGTTGTATTTGGTGCGTTAATGGATAATTTTTCTTATGTGCAAAACATTATTGATCCAAAATATTATGGCGTGTGCCTTATTGGCATTGGGATTATTACTGCTTTACTGCGCTTTGTAACAACCCAACCCATCAAATGAACCTTTTATATGTCAAAATTTTGGGTGGTATTGTTGTGTTATTTGGGATTTGGTTTAATGGTTATAGCGTGGGCCACAATCAGCTTACAAAATATAAATTGGAACAAGAAACCCAAACACGTCAAAAAGAAGCCCAGCAACAAACCATTGCAGACCAAATAGAAAAGGACAAAAATGCCCAAATTAAAGCTATTAATGATCAGTTGGTCAATGCTATTAGTGAGTTGCGTAAACGTCCCAATCGTCCCGAAAACCCCAGCATTGGACAAAGTGGAACTGGGGCAACCCTTTATGCCGAAGATGCAGAGTTTCTTATCCGGGAAGCTTCCAGGGCCGACACAATAAGAACTGGGCTTGATGCTTGTTATAAACAATACGATGCTATCAAATGACTAATGATCAACTAAAAGCCCTTGGCATTAGTGAAGAATGGTTAGAACCATTGAATGAAACGTTTGCTAAATACGATATTTCTACGCCAAAACGTCAAGCTTGTTTCTTGGGCCAAACCAGGCATGAAAGCATGAATTACAAAGCTACTAAAGAAAACCTTAATTATTCAGCTAGGGCATTAATGAACACCTGGCCAAGCCGTTTTCCTGACATTGGAGTTGCTAGTCAATATGAACGCCAGCCGGAAAAGATAGCCGCTAAAGTTTATCTTGGACGTATGGGTAACAAAACGCCTGAAGAAGCCGCTAAATACATCGGTAGAGGGCTTATTCAAGTAACTGGCAAAGAAGCATACCAACATTGTGGCGAAGCCCTTGGCGTTGATTTAATCGCTAATCCTGAATTATTAGAAGAACCTAAATATGCCGCATTATCTGCTGGCTGGTTTTGGAACAAAAAAGGGTTAAATGCCCTGGCAGATGAAGGTACAACTAATGCGTTTGAAATAATTACAAAACGAATTAATGGTGGATTACTGGGGCTTGATGACCGGAAATCTAAAATGATTGAAGCACTTAAAGCACTTGGTGGACAAAATGCGTAAAAACGAAGAAGTTGAATCAAAATCTACTGAAAAACGGGAAGATAAAGAAATGATTCAATTACGTAATGGAATTTTTGAAGTAAAACGTGAACTTAAAAAGCATGAAAGTGAGCCTATGAACAAGGCCCACCCAATGAAAAAATAACTTATAACGTTTGAATTAGCTTTATTTCGTTTTCTTTTGTTTCCCTGGATAGTTTCCAGGCCATGCGCCAAATGGTTAGCGCAGTTGATCCTTCATAGGAAAAATCAGGGAATTGCTGGATAAAACAGTCATCACAAATGTTTTTATCTTTTTCAATCCATTTACGTTCATCTACTTTTGCCACGTTGTTTACCTTTCCAGTTTTAGTTATACGCCCAGGGCCTTTTTTAGTATAGCTAATTGATTTCATTATTTAATCCTCGTTACTTTAGCTTTACGTAATACGTGTTCATAAGCTTCTTTAGCGGTGTCATCCAGGTTACGCAATGGAAGGTTTTGGTAATACTTCCATTTATCCCGATATTCCTGAAGTTCTGATGGTGGAACCCAACCATTAATGCGCCAACGTAGGGTTATATCAGTACCGGCGGCCGTCCAAATATGTTCGTTCATTTTTTATCCTTTACCATTTATTTTTAGGCATACAAGTTACTTCTACTGGAATATCCGCAGTAAAGCCATTAATTGAACGTTTAGTAGTGATTACGTGGGCACGTAGGCCGGCACCTTCACATTCTGTAACGCCGTGTATAACTTCATTCCTGGTAAGGCTGGCAACTTGTTTATCAATTACTAATTGCTGGGTAGGGGCTTGGTTATAAACCGTGCCAGGTGTTGAACAACCACCCATCATTAAAAGAACAAAAATAAACCCAACAAACATAATTCCAATTAAAGCTTCATTTATCACTTTTTTCATTTTCTTTTCCTTTAATTAAACGACAAGCCAAGGTCTTTTTAGTTTGAAATCCCCAAGGGCCATAAAGCTGAATAGTGTCAATGGCTTATCTAACAAAGACTTTACTAAAGATTGCTTTACAAGTAAAGTAATATTTAGCATAAATACAACAAAAAGGTGGGGCTACTCGCTACGTCTATTAGATATGCCGCTGGTAAGAAAGGCCGACATTCACCATCCAGGAATAGCATCCGCTTTCGCCCCGTAATTACATATGTTTGTTTTTTAACTGCCAAAACTCTAGCAACTTGGTAAACATTAACCAACTACGGTCTAGTTCTTCCGGTTCGTGTTCAATGACCTTTACGTCAGTAAACGATGGGTTACCATTAACCATCTTATAACCAACAAATACATTGGCACACCTAGCTTTAGGCATATTAAAACCCTGACGGTAGGCCGCTAATTGCATCCCGTGTTCCGGCCAAATATCAACCTTGGAAATATCTTCTGTTTCTTTGGTCTTTATATCCATACATACGCCATCCCAATCGTGCCGTGCTTTAGCCACTAAATCGGCCTTACCGCCGTACCCAAGAGGATGGGCAAAAGATAGTTCCGGTAATAGCAAAAGTTCCCCAAAATGGGCTTTAATGGCTTTTTCAACGGGCCGGCACATTGGCATAGATTCAGGTATTAACGCACCTTCAAAAAACGCTTGAATTGTTGCGTGAATAGCCGTACCACGTTCTGCCGCTATACGACCAGTTTGTTTTGAATCCATCATTACCCGTTCAAGCCAGGATTGTTCCGGTTCCCCAGTTTCCCTAGGAAGGGTTAAAGCACTTAACAGGACTTGTTGTTGTTTCCATGTATCAAGGCCTGGCTTTGCCGCAACTCCAATGATTGTTGTAACGCTAGGGCAAAGATTAAGCGTTCTTGCATCCCGTAACGTGGTCCCCCGTAAGTTCCCGTTTTTGCCGATGACACTATATACTGGATTTCCTTCACGATCATACCAATGCCCCGATTCCGATTGACGTTCTTTAATTATCATGCTTTTGGTTTTCTTCCACGTTTTGGTTTGAATTCGTCAGTTGTAATGTCATATTCAGTTGTTTGAATAGAATTTTGTTCGTACTCAACTGGTTCTTCAAAATTAATTTTAAATTCACGAATTGGTTCTTCTTGGGCCGGTGTAATTAAAACAACTTTACTTACAAAATCACCGCACCAATCATGTTGGGTTTTGTTTTGGGCCGTAGGATAACGTTTACACAAACCGTAAACATCGTTTGCAGAACCAACAAACCATTTACATTCAATACATTTCATTTAATCACCTAATGTTGTAAGGATTTTTGTTCTATCTATTGGATCACGAACCATACAAGCGGCTTCAGTAATCAAAGCCCTAGTAAATCGTGATAAATCAGCATAACTGAAACCAATGATTTCAGTTTCTTCATCGTGTCCTATATCTTGATGTGTTTTCAAGGTGTAGTGATCACAAACCATAAACTTAACCATTGGCTTCATGTTAGCCCCTTTAGAATGGAATATCGTCATCCATTAATTCTGACGGTGCAGAACTAACCGGTGCCGAATTGGGTTCAAATGTATTGCGGTATTCAGCAGACTTTTTAATAACGCCTTGCATACCTTCTGACAACTTATTAAATTTATCTTGATCAAATGGATCAAGGGTAAAAATCATTAATTCATTTACGCCAACTGGTTCGCCTAATTTTTTTAATGCGGCTGGAACCTGGCTAATGCCGGCAATGTTTGCGTATTCTTTACCATCGTATGTGGAATGGGTAACAGAAACCATGCAACACTTGCCCAGCAAAACTTCTAGGTTAAAACCATCTAGTTCTTCTTGGGTAAATGCTTTTCCACGCCAGGCTTCTAAATCTTTACGTAGCGTGGCTTTTTCGTCTAGGGATAGCGTGTAGCGTTTAGATACGATTAAGGGCTTACCTTCAGCAGTTTGAAGCGGCTGACCGTCATTATCTTCACCATGTAATTCAAACATAGCGATGATTTTGCGTTGCATCTTCTTTTTACCCATCCATTCGGTGGTTTGGGTGCCAATATCAATAATTCGGTAAAGGCGAGCCAAGAAACTGCCGGCTGGTGGTAATTTAAAATCAGATGTAGAGTTACTACTTTGCTTTGCGATTATCATTTTTTTCACTTTCCAAACATTTTTTTAGTATCTTCATCAAATTTTTTGAAATCACTTCCAAAAACATTGGCGAAATCATTGATCACATCACGTAACAATGGGTTAACGTGACTATTACGTGGTTTTCCACAAGCTTGACGTATGCAGTCAACTTGCGCTTGGGTTAAATACTCGTTACTAAATTCCATGTCATCTAACGCCTTTTCAAGCATTTCTTCATGTTCCAACATCAATTGGCTTAATTCATCAACCATGTTCGCTACTCCTTTTTTATCACGGCAACATTGCCGTAATTAAGAATGTAAAGTAAGATTGAGTTGTTGTAAAGAAATATTTAGTAAAAAAGGAAAATAAATGACAGATGCACAACTAATTGATATGTTGGGCCGGCCAGCAAAGGTAGCAAAGCTATGTGGTGTAACGGTTCAAGCGGTGTGTCAATGGCGCAACAACAATGCAATACCAGCCGCACCATTAATGCTTATAGCCGCAACAATTGAACGTGAAAGCCACGGCCTAGTTACCAGGAAAGACCTTTTTCCTAATACTTGGAAAATTATTTGGCCGGAGTTAAGCACGGTTTAGTTTTATGATATAGTTACCGTATTGAGGAATTGAACACTCGATACCGTAGGGCTTTAGAGGTAGTTTTGTGGGTTTAGGAAATAAGATAAGAGGTATTTCCCAAGCCGTTCAATCACAGAATTACCCTTAAAGCCCTTTTTCTTTTTGTACCGTTCAATCGGACTTCCCCCGATAGCAATGCGGTTAAATCGCCGGCTGGAAAGAATAGATTGGCCTACCCTTCACCCGGTATGCGCCGCATGGCCTTAAATGGGGACCATACAAGTTTTAAGGGACAACGGTGATAGACAACCCTTATAACGATTGAACATTAACCTAGGTAGCATTAGTTCAAGTAAAGCAATACCTTCTTGAATGGATGTGGTGCTTATCACCCTTGGGGAACCTATGTGTCAAAAAGCAACAATATAAAAATATTTGTAAGGAAAACCCTAATATTGCAAAAAAAGCTTCACAACTAAAGAAAACTTTAGTAAATTATCAATACGGCAACGGTGCCGTGAAAACTAAAAGGAAATAAAAATGAACGAAAAAAATTACTCACAAATAGATATGTTTGGTTGCACAGAAGAAGTTTTAGTTGATAAATTTAGCCGCCAATACAACATCAATATGTATGTAGCTGGTTTGTTATCTGATGCCCAAGAATTAAATTTAATGGGTAAAACAGAAGAAGCAAATCAACTTATCAATCAAGTTAAATTTTACTTTTTTGAATACACCGATACACGTAATGAAGTAAACATTCACGTAAAGGCGGCTTAATCATGGCATATATGAGCAAAGAAAACGCCGCATTGATCCGTAACGCCCTTAAAAAGGCGTTTCCAAACATCAAATTTGCGGTACGTAAAGACACCCATTCAATCCATGTCACTATTGCTTTTAGCGATATAGACTTTAGCGATTTAGATAAAGAAGGCGTTTTGGGCGTAAAAGGTTACGCACAAATCAATCAATTCCATTTATATCAATACGGCCGTCATGAAGCATTGTTAGCCAAAATTATTCACATTATTAAAACGGCCCCGGCTGACAAATGGTATGACCGTTCTGATTCAATGACTGATTATTTTGATACCGCTTTTTACATTCATTTAAACGTAGGCGCATGGGACAAACCATATGTTTATGTTGAAAGCAAACAGGCCGCATGATGTTTGAATCCTTTTGGAAACATTACCCCAGGAAAGTAGCTAAACGTGCCGCCCTGGGGGCATTTAACCGGCTTACCAGGGATGAACAAGCCCAGGCCGTAGAAGCCATTGAAGAACACGTTGCGTACTGGAAACTGAAGGGTACGGAAATGGATTTCATACCCCATGCCAGCACTTGGCTTAACCAAGGCCGGTTTGAAGATGAACTGGATATGACACCAAAAGAAGTAAAGCGGCCTTCACTACCCTGGTATAGTAATGATGAATTAACTTTGGCCAAGGGCCGGGAACTAGGACTTCAAGCTTATGCCGGCGAATCAATGGGCCAATACCGTCAACGAATCAGCCAACACATTGGAAAGGTTCAGGTATGAGTGCGAAATACGGCAATTGCTTATATACCGTACAAAGCTTGGGCTTACCGGTTTTAGGGGTTATTTTGCTAATCCTCATTTTGATAAACGCCGTGAACGCCTTGCTGGGGATTTTTATGACCAATGGAAAAAAGGCAACCGTGAACAACCTGGGGATTGGCGATGAATAGCTTTTTTGTAATTTTCTTTTTTTTAACTGGCGTATTTTTTTGGGGATTTGCCATTTACGTAATTATTAATATTTTATTGGAAAGATAATATGAAAGCTGAAACCCGTGTTGTTGATCCTAATGATTGTGTAGATTACTTATATGAATTTGCCCCTGAATACGCTAAAGCCAAGGGTGAGTTGGCAGAGTTGGAAACCTATAAATCCAGTTTAAAAGCCATCAAGATGAAGCAGTCAAGCGAACAAAGCCTAGGTGCCCAGGAACGTGAAGCTTATGCCAGTCAAGATTACCAAGACCTATGCAAAGCCATTGGTGCGGCCACGTACAAAACAGAAATGTGGAAGTACCGTTTAGAAAGTGCCAAGCTACGTTTTGAAGCGTGGCGTACCCAGGAAGCTAGTAACCGTAACCTTGAAAGGTTAACCAAATGAACAATGAACCAGTAGCGTGGATAGGTAAAGACGAATTGCAGTTTGGCTTTACTGACACAAGAGTTACAAATGAAAAAGAAAGTTGGGATGATATTCCACTCTACACCCATCCCAGCAAAGACTTAACAGATGAGGAAATTAAAGAATTATCTGAAAAACATTTAGACATGGATTGGCAAACAGGAGTAATTGATTTTGCTAGAGCAATACTAAAAAAGGCAAACAAATGAACCAACTAACTGAAGATTTTGAGGAATGGACACCGTTATTACTACATTTAGTGGAATGTAACAGACTAAAACAAAAAAACGAACAACTGCGTAATCAAATTAAACACCTGGAAAGCCAGGTTTACGGGGGAACAACTAAATGATTGACTATTCAACGCCATACCTTGCACTAAATAAGTTGATGAAAGATTTTCATGCCGCCACAATTAAGGGCGAATATGCAAAAGCATATGAAATAGCAGTAGATATAACTGACGTTTCCCAGCAATTAGAAGATATAGCTAAAGGACTGGCCAAAGCCTTTACTGATTAATGGCATTTACTGTTGTAGTGCCACAATCTGTCATTGATATAAGTGAACATTTTGTTGAAAACAACAATTTGGGCCATCGGCCGGATAATTCCAATGGTACAAAAGAACAACAAATGGTGGGTGTTATAGGTCAAAATATGATGGCTATGGCGTTAAATGAACCATTTATGAAACCATCAACCAGCCATGATGGGGGTGTAGATTTTGTAATTGGTGGCAAAAAGATTGACATAAAAACTATGGGCCGAACGGTAACGCCAACCCTTAAATACGTAAATAATTTAATAGCATCACAAACCAAGTTTGACGTTGATGCCTATGTGTTTTCTAGCCTAAATACTAGCAATAGCAAATTGACCATATGCGGCTGGCTACCAAAAGTAAGTTTTTTGTTTTTTGCAAAGTTTTATGAAAAAGGCACAATTCGTGAAAGAACTAATAGCACGTCTTTTGAATTAAAAGCAGATACTTATGAAATTGAAAACGAAGATTTAATGCACCAGGTTTATAACTGGAACGATTTATTCGCAAGTATTAGCAAATATGACAAAAAAAGAAATTGAACATTACGGCAAACTGGCCCGGCTGGGGTGCATATTGTGCCAACAGAATGGAATTAATGACACCGATACGCCCGTGGAAATCCATCATATACGCAGACATGGCCAGCCTAGAAAAACCGCCAAAACTATACCCTTGTGTATGTGGCACCACCGTCTTGGAAATACCAGCGTTCATTCCCTTGGCCACCGTGGATTCCAAAAATACTGGGGTTGGAGTGAAGAAGATTTGCACGAAAAAGTTGAAGAAATCTTAAATGACAATAATTAAATTACCTTATCCACCCAGCGTTAATACATATTGGCGCAACTTTAGGGGTAATACTGTTTTAAGCCAGGCCGGCCGGGAATTTAAACAAGCGGTATGGGCTTGTGTTCTTGAACAAAAAATACCCAAATTTGGCGATAAACGGCTAGAGGTGACGTTGTGGCTATATCCACGGTCAAAGGTAGTAACTGATCTTGATAACCGCCTAAAGGCCGTTTTAGATGGTTTAGAAGATGCCGGTGTTTATGACAATGATGGGCAAATTGACATACTAATGATTCAACGTGGCGCAATCCGTAAAGGCGGCGGCGTTGATGTATTGATTGAAGTGATTTAAAATTAACTATGGCAGATGATTACGAACTAGGCACCGTTGGTCCTATTCCAACCGTAAACCCCAACGTAGCAAAAATTGGGGAAATGCTAAAGATCGCTAAAAATTATGCTGATCAATATTACGTTAAAGAAAACGTTCCATTAATTGGTGGAACTACTTTAGGTGAATTTATTTTAGGAAAAGCCCCGGAAGAAATAGAACGTTGGGGCCAGGGTGATTACCCCGTGCGAAACCCTAGTGAAGTAGTTAAAACTGGTGGAAACCGTGCTGATATATGGAAAACAGGACGTTTTGAACCTACTTTTGACGTAGCTACCAATGTTGCATTGCCATTAGTTGGTGCCGCTAAAGCTACTAAAGGTATGCCAGTTGGTGCAAGTATCATGGGGCCTGAATCTGCCCTATGGAAACCTGAAATGGCGTTCCAGGCTGGAAAAATGGAAGCTAAAGGTGTTCCAGCGGAAAAGATATTGGAAGATACCGGCATGGTCCGGGGATTGGATAACCAATGGCGCATGGAATTAAGCGATAGATTTTCTAAAATGAAGCAACAAGGTGTATCTTTTGGTGAACAATATAGAGCCGCTAAAGAAGTTGATCCATTGCAAGTGCATTTAATCAAAGCTGAAGAAGCTAAATATGGCCGTAGCCCACCAAAACTGCATGAAATGACTGATGCAGAAAGAAATGATTACGATATATTTAGGATGCAAAAAATAGAAGAACATGGGCGTTTAAGCAATGCACCGGTAACAGTAAAAGACGTATTAGATCACCCTGAACTATTAAAAGCTTATCCGCATTTAGGCGATATTAAAGTTGAAGTTGGTAGCGGTCATGGTGGCCAACGTGGTAGTTATAACCATGGCAAAAACACTATTACATTGTCAGAATCATTAAGACCGGAAGAAGCACGTTCTACTATGTTGCATGAATTAACCCATGCAATACAAGCTAAAGAAAGTTTTAATAGGGGTGGTAATCCTGATCAATTTACGCATCAATCTTTAGCGCAAGAACTAAAGAAAACTTTACAAGCACGTGACATATTTGATAGAATGAAAGCTGGTAATCCGGATTTAACGGATGAACAAGCAATAGAAAAAATTAAAAAGTTGTACGAAACTTCACCTGAAATGCACAGGCCAACAGATTTTACTTACGAACATATTGCAGATAGAAGTTATTGGCCAAAAGAAATGGCTACAAAAATAGTTCAAGATTATGGTTTGGGTGGTAATCGGGCTTTTCCATATACAAAAGAAGAAATGTATAAAAACCTGGCTGGTGAAGCGGAAGCTAGGATGGTACAGAACAGATTAGATTTATCGCCGGAAGAATTACGCCAGCATTATCCATACCAATATGCACCTGAAAAGCATGGTTTAGATATTCATCCGGACGTAGCTAACGTAATTAGCGATAACGGCCAATTAATAAATCAACCATCACAAAGTTTAGACATAAAAGGATTTAAAGATGAAGGAAATTACAGAAGGGTGGGAGAACCACAATCAAATCTTGAAAGATTTGGGATTACCGGGGCAAATGACCAAGGAAGAATACAAGGCGGAATTATTGAGGACACCGCTAGAATCACACGAAGAAGCGATCCGGCTGAACTTGCGGCACAAACCGAACTCATCAACGCCAACTTAAACAATCCAAAATTCAACAAAGCTTTAGCATTAGCGCAAAAGCATAACCCTGATTTTGATATACAAGCTATTAACAATATGCCGGAATCATCTATTCAGAAGCAACATTCAATTGCTAAAGCTTATGATTTGTTGACTAAAGAAGAAGTTTCGCCACAACTCAAAGATGCCATATTTGCTGATTACCAGGCTAAACACCCGGAATTGATGAAAAAAGAAGGTATTACTAGCTATGATGACCTAGTAGCAAAATCCTATGGCCAATTAAGAAAAGAAGTTGACCAGCAATTTGATGACATGGTTAAGGGTGGCATGAAATTGTCGTATCACCAGGGTGATGCCAATTACCTAAATTCAAAAGAAATGCTACAAGATGCTTTGGTAAACCAGCATTTATATACATTTCGGGGCGGTGACGTTCATCCTTTACTAAATGAATTTGATCCGCACTATGGATTAAACAGTAATGAAAAGTTTAGAGCCGTCCATGATTATTTGGGCCACGGCACCACCGGTTCAGAGTTTGGCCGTAAAGGTGAAGAACTTGCATATGGTGCCCATTCCCAAACATTAAGCCCTTTAGCCAGGATAGCGGCCGCCGCTGAAACCAGGGGCCAAAACAGTTTTGTTAACTATTCCGGTAAAAATGCTGACCTTATTGAAAAAATGAGTTCATTGCGTTTGCAAAAGAATAAAGCTATTCGTGAAGGCGAAAGCCCTGAAAAGTATGATCAAGCATTGCGTGACCTGGGCGGCCAATGGGAATACGCTAAACAACAAGGCGTAGCTTTACCACCTGAAATGCTTGAACCTGGCTATAAAGGCAATATGCCTGAATACATCAAAGCTAATTTATATCCTGAACACGGTATAAGCCACAAAGGTTACCATTATTCAAACAAAACAGACCTTGAAGAAACTGATCCAACCAAATACGGTTATGGAATTCGGGGCGCAGAAGCTAAAAGATTGGCCCTTCCAGGATCAATTAAGGAACGTACCTATTTTTATAATGAACCAGGGATGCGTGAACCAGGATTAGGTAAAAGCCAATACGAAGCTGATTTAAACAATTTTTACGATACTGAAAATGATCCAGCCGGCATTATTAAAATGGCAACTGTTTATAACCGTGATAAACATGGAAATTTGGACGTAGCCGGTAAATCCAATGATATGGAACGCATGATGCGTGAAGCTGGTTACGAAGGGTACTTTAATCAAAAAGGTGTGGGTATATCTTTTGAACCACAAAAGGTTCGTGAATATTCACGGGAATAGTTGACAAGGTAGTAAAATAGCGGAAAATGTAGTTTGTAATTCCCCATCACATAGGAGAACTTAACATGGGCAAAATGGATTCAATGAAGGGTACTAAAGGCGCATCAGGCGAAACAATGCCTAAAGGTGTAGATTCATCTGATACTACTGGTGAACGCATGGGTAAAATCGTTGGCGGCGTAGCAATGGGCAAAGAAGATATGACTGGTAAAGACGGTTTATTCAATACTGGCCGTACTGCTGGTGTTTGCTATACACATACACGTGATGCTTACAAATCTGAAGATAAAGACGATTAATTATGACTACTTTCAACGTTGATTTAAACCCTAAAAAATCCACTATGGATTTGGGTGAAATGTTGAAATTGGATGAAGCACGGGCAAAAAACAAGCTTTATAAAGATGCCGTTACCGCTAAATCCCAGTCTAAAACGTTAACACCAGGCGCAGATGCTACTTTATTAAAAAGCAGTATTGATGATGTTGGTGTTCCGTTTAAATTTGGCAATAATTACCAATCAGAAGAATAAAGCGAAAAGCCCTAGCACGTGAAGGTAAACTAGGGCCTTTCTAACCAAATACAACCAATCGGAGTAGTTGCAATGGCTGATGTAGATTTTATCTTAAAACCCCTGGGTGACAAAATAGTTGTTCGCCCGGATAAACGCATTTTGAGTTCCGTCATCATTGTTCAAAACAAAGAGGTGGATAACATGGGCACGGTAATAGCCGTAGGACCTGGTAAGAAGGTCAATGGCCGCCGGGAAGCTATGCCAGTAGAAGTAGGCCAATACGTCAGATTTGGCACTATGGGCAAAGAATCCAATGAAGAATACCTAAAATATCAAGAATACTTTACTAACGGTGAACGTTATCTGATAATGTCATGGCAAGACGTATGTTTCGTACAGGACCAACCATGACAGACCAAACAGTAATGGCAATAGTTTTAACTGCTTTTGCGGTAATGATTATGTGCTGGGCTTACTACAATTATTCAGTAAGACAAAACCAAAAACGTATTTGGCCACAATTTCCTATTGAAAAACCAAAACCCCGGCCCCAAGTTAAAAAGGCCACAACACGAAAGACCACTATGCCATTAAAGAAATCCACAAGTGCTAAAGCATTTAAAGAAAATATTAAAGCTGAAGTAGGTGCCGGCAAGCCCGTCAAGCAAGCCGTAGCTATTGCTTATAGCGAAAAGCGTGAAGCGGCAAAGAAAACAACAACGAAAGGTAAAAAATGATTATCAATTTTGGCGATTTAACTATTCAAGAAGCCCAAGTAGTATTAGCGGCCCTTAAAAAGCTTCCAATGGAAGTAGTAGAGGTATTACATAACAGATTGTTAGCAGTAGCTAATGAACAATTCTTGGCCCAGCAACCACAAGTAAACCCTGACGATATTACAATCGTTAAAAAGGCTGAAGAAGCGGAAACCGCATAATGACTACTCCAAACGTATATCTGCCATACCCTATTCCACAAACAACAAGTGAATTGGAAGCGGATATTAACGCCCTAGTAAGCCAACCTGGAGTACCAACTGAACTTACTAATGGCGTATATGCGGTAGAAGAAAGCCCAACAACCCAGGCTGATATAGATGCGGCAGAAGCTAATAGCGATTCAACATTAGATGAGTGAAGAACAAAAGAACCCAGTAGGCCGTCCAACTGAATATGATCCTATCTATTGCGATAAGGTCATTGAACTTGGTTTGCTGGGTAAATCTTTTGAACAAATGTCAGCGCAACTCAATGTTTCATATAGAACTTTATGTAGATGGCGTGATTCCCATGAAGAATTTTGTCATGCCTTGGAAGATGCACAAGCTTTAAGCCAGGCGTGGTGGGAAGATCAAGCCCAATCCCATATGCTTGAATACAAGGATGGGGAACGATTAAATCCTAGTTTATGGTCACGTTCAATGGCGGCACGTTTTCCTGGTAAGTATTCTGAACGGGTAAAGCAAGAAATTAGCGGCCCTGGTGGAACTGCATTAAAAACAGGGTTTACGTTGGAATTTATAGAA
>Ga0208872_1001356_pt1 | contig 15079 bp, 11 predicted proteins | sample CryBogCBH12Aug08_FD_185508 | JGI IMG/M metagenome (GOLD analysis project Ga0208872, IMG submission 185508) | Freshwater microbial communities from Crystal Bog, Wisconsin, USA - CBH12Aug08 (SPAdes) | ecosystem: Environmental > Aquatic > Freshwater > Lake | place: Crystal Bog, Wisconsin, USA...
TGGTGCTCGCACTCGGCAATCCGTTGGGGCTGGGGCAATCCGTGTCCATGGGCATCATCAGCGGGTTGGGCCGGCACTACGGCGTCAACGGCGAGTTTGGTTCGGAAAACTTCATCCAGACGGATGCCGCCATCAACAAAGGCAATTCCGGCGGCGCGCTGGTGGATGTCGAAGGCCGGCTCATCGGCATCAATACTTGGATTGCCAGCAGCAGCGGTGGCAACGAAGGCATCGGTTTCGCCGTGCCGATCAACATGGCGCGCAATGTCCTCGAGCGCCTCGTCAGCGGCGGCAAAATCACGCGCGGTTATCTCGGCATCGTGCCGCAGGACATTGACGCCGACCTCGCCAAGCAGTTCGGCCTCGGCGACCAGAACGGCGCGCTCGTCGGCGACGTGATGCCCGACACGCCCGCCGCCAAGGCCGGTGTCAAATCCGGCGACGTGATTGTCGCGATTGATGGCAAGGCCATCAGCGACGCGCACAGTTTGCAGCTCACTGTTTCGCAAATCAGCCCCGGCACACCGGTCGCGGTGAAAATCATCCGCAACGGTTTTAATAAAACCTTGAATGTCACGCTCGCCGAATTGCCCGGCAGCGAGGTCGCCGCGAATGATGACGATGCCAACCCCGGCCCCGGCGTGGCCGACGCGCTCGACGGCGTGACCGTCGCCGACTTGGAACCGCAAGTGCGCGAGCAGCTCCGCGTGCCCGCCCACATCAGCGGCGCGCTCGTGAGCGACGTGAATGCGGAATCCAACTCCGCCGATGCCGGGCTGATGGCCAACGACCTCATTGTCGAGATCAACCGCCAGTCTGTCGCCAGCGCCGAGGACGCCGTGCGCCTGTGCAAGGCCGCGCGCGGCGAACACATCCTCGTGAAAATCTGGCGGCGCAACGGCAACTTCGCCGGCACGCGCTTCCTGAGCGTGGACAACACCAAACGCGCGAAATAAGGCGGGTTGCAGGTTGCAAGTTACAGGTTGCAAGTTACAGGTTGCAAGTTGGTGTGCGTCCGGCGCAAACTTGCAACATTCAACCTGTAACTTGTAACTCATAAATGGCTGTTCAATACAAAGATTATTACCAGAGCCTTGGCGTGCCGCGCACCGCGACCGCCGACGAAATCAAAAAAGCTTTCCGCAAACTCGCGCGCGAATTTCATCCCGACGTGGCCAAGGACAAGAAGAAGGCCGAGGAGAAATTCAAGGAGATCAACGAGGCTTACGAAGTTCTCTCCGACGCGGACAAGCGCAAGAAATACGACGAGCTGGGCGCGAACTGGAAATCCGGCGCGGAGTTCCGTCCGCCGCCCGGTGCCGGCGGCTTTGGTGGCGGCACGGGTTATCGCGGTCGTCCGATGAGCCGCGAGGATTTCTCCACGCATTTCGGCGGCACCGGTTTTAGCGATTTCTTTGAACAGATGTTCGGTTCCCGAATGCGCGGCAACGGTTTTTCCGAAGAACCCGCCGCCGAAGAACGTCAGGACATCGAAGGCGACATTCTCGTCACGCTCGAAGAAGCCGCGCGCGGTTCCGTCCGCACCGTCACCGTGCGGCGCGAGAACCGCACGGACTCGCATCAGGTCAAGATTCCCGCCGGCATCACCGAGGGGCAGAAGTTGCGCCTCACCGGACGCGGAGAACATGGCGGCGATTTGTATCTCCGCGTCCGCCTCGCGAAGCATCCCGAATTTGAAGTGGATGGACATAATCTCATTCACGAACTCGAACTTGCGCCGTGGGAAGCCGCGCTCGGCGCGGAGATTGCCGTGCCCACGCTCGCGGCCAAGGTGAATATCAAGATTCCCGCCGGCACCGCCAGCGGCCAGAAATTCCGCGTGCGCGGCCACGGCCTCGGCAAGACCGGCGACCTGCACATCACCGTCAAAATCGTCGTGCCCACCAAACTCACCGATGCGCAGAAGAAATTGTGGGAACAGCTTGCCAAGGAATCGAAGTTCAATCCGCGCGATTGAAAGAGCAGGGCAGATGTTCCTGCGAACCGGAACAAAAATATGAAAATCAGATTATGCCTCCTGCTGGCAGCCGCTTTGGCTGCCGCCATTCAAACTGCTTTCGCTGCAGACGCCAACCTTGCCAAACTGGCTGCCGCCAACAACACCTTTGCCTTCAACTTGCTGAAGGAACTCAATACCGAAAATCCCGCCGGCAATCTTTTCATCTCGCCCTACTCGGCGGCGACGGCGTTGCAGATGGTCGCGAACGGCGCGGGCGGCGCGACGAAGCTGGAGATGCAAAAGGTGCTGCAAACCGCCGTCCTTTCCGCCGACACCATCAATGCCGCGAGCAAGGCCGCTGCTGATTTGCTCAATGCCGCCGACACCAACATCATCCTCACCACCGCCAACGCACTCTGGTATCGCCAGAGCGCGCACCTCAAGGACTCGTTTCTGGCGGCGAACCAAAAGTATTTCTCGTCCACCATCAAGCCGCTCGATTTCAGCAACGTGCCCGCCGCCGAAAACGAAATCAACCAGTGGGCCAGCGACCAGACGCACGGTCGCATCACCGGCATCGCGAACGGCATGATTGACCCGCTCTACACGGATTTGATTCTGGCCAACGCCATTTATTTCAAGGGCAAATGGCTCGACCCGTTCGACAAAAATCTCACCAAGGAGCGTCCGTTTCATCCCGCCGCCGGTGCGCCCAAAAATTTGCCGATGATGGAGATGTCCAAGACGTTCACCTATCGTCGGGGCACCGGCTATCAGGCCGTTCGCCTGCCGTATCTCGGCGGCGACTTGGCGATGTATGTCTTTTTACCGGATGCCGGTTCCAGTCCCGCCCAGCTGCTGCACCTCATGAACGGCGACCGCTGGCGCAAGGTGACGGTGCCCGGCTTTGGCGAAAGCAACGGCCTCGTGGTGCTGCCCAAGTTCAGAATAGAGAACACGTTTGATTTCGTTCCCACGCTTATCCGGCTGGGGATGAGATCTCCATTCAACAAATTTAAGATGTCTCCTGATGCTGACTTTTCGGGAATGTTTGAGGACGGGCATTTCATTTCCAACGTGCGACAGAAAACCTTCGTTGATGTGGCCGAGGAAGGCACCGAGGCGGCGGCGGTGACGGAGGTTGGCATGGGGGCTGGCGGAATACCTGAATTGAATCCACCCAAGCCGTTCGAGATGATCGTGGATCGGCCGTTTCTGTTCGCCATCGTGGACGCGCGCAGCGAAATGATTTTGTTCATGGGTGTGGTCAACGACCTTTGACCTGTCGTCTTGGCCGGTTCCGAAATCCTTTTTCCCACCCCCAACCATCCGATTGCCGGCTGCCGCTAGGTGGATGCGTAAGCCAGCGACCTTGACAGGCAAACCGGCGACGTCATTGCGGAAGCCCGAGACGCTTTGACCTGACCCCGAAACCCTTTGACGCGATGTCGAAGCCCTTTGACCTGACCCCGAAACCCTTGAACGCGACGTCGAAGCCTTTTGACGTGAGTCCGAAGCTCTTTGACGTGACGTCGAAGCCCTTTGACGTGACGTCGAAGCCCTTTGGCGTCACGCCGAAGCCCTTTGGCGTGTATAAAAAAAGCCAATTTGACGGTCGAAGAGGTAGCTTTGTCCAAAAAACGGTCAATCAGGCGGTTTGGCAGCTATACCGGCAAGAATGGCCGGCCCGGCGGCAAGCCGGTAGAGAGATTCCATTGACCGGACCATTTTTCCGTCCAAAATCATCGCATGGCGAACGCCAAAAAACCTAAACGCAAGGCCGCGCTGCTCGGCGTCGGGCTGGATTCCGACGGGCACAAGCGCATCACCAAGGGCGATAATTTCCTCCTCGTCGGCGGGGCCAAAGACACGCATGAGGAGATGACCGAGAAGGCCATCAAGATTAACGAAAAGCTCAAGGCGCGCGGCAAGCAACTGGAAACCGTCAGCAAAGAGGAGTTCGACGACATCGCCCACGAGGTCGGGCTGAAGAAAATCGAGCCGCGCAAGAATTAGCGGTGTGTCCTCCCTCATCCCGGCCTTCTCCCCAAGGAGAAGGAGAAAAGGTTTCCGCGTCGGTGGCAAAACAAGCGGCGGGATTGGCTGAACAAGCTTTCGAGTTTCAGGAAGTGTGAAAGCAAAATCCTCTCCCCGGGGGAGAGGACACAGGTGAGGGTGGACGACAAAACAATTTTGATTTAGAAAATGAAAACGGTCATCCACTGGTTCCGCCGCGATCTGCGCGTCAGCGACAACCTCGCCTTGAGCGAAGCGGCCAAGCGCGCGGAGAATGTCGTGCCGCTGTTCATTTTCGAGGACGCGTTTCGCACCGGGCCGGATGTCGGCGCGGCGCGACTGGCCTTCCTGCTGCAATCCGTCGAGTCGCTGCGCAAGAATTTGGCCGAACTCGGACACACGCTCATCGTCCGTTGCGGCAAGTCGGAGGAAATTTTACCGGCCTTTGCCAAGGAAACCGGCGCGCAATGTGTCTTCGCCAACAAGCGTTACGAGCCTTACACCCAGCGCCGTGACGAGCGCATCACCGGCGCGCTGCTGAAAATCGGCGTGGGCTTCGAGCTGTTCAAAGACGCCGTGGTTTGGGAGGAACAGGAAATCCTCAATCAGTCCGGCAAGCCTTACACGGTCTTCACCCCTTACTCAAAAGCGTGGAAAGCAAAGAAGGTTCCCGCACCGGCCGGCAAAATCGTAAATCGTAAATCGGCAATCGTAAATTATCCCAGCGATGCGCTGCCGCAGTCGCCGGACGAAGTCGGTTATCCGTTGACGCAAAAAATTCCCGCCGGCGGCGAGCGTGCGGCACTGGAGTTGTTGCGCAAATTCATGGCGGGGCCGGTTTACAGCTACGGCACGGCGCGGAACTTTCCCGCGCTGGACGGCGGCTCCAATCTCTCGCCGCATCTGCGCGCGGGAACGATTGGCATTCGCACCATCATCGCCGAGCTGAACAAGGCGAAGGCCAAGGCTTCATTTTTTGTAGGAGACGAGGTAACGAGTCTCCAATCAAAAGATCAGAGACTCCTCACGTCGTCTCCTACCAGCAGAATCGAAAGCTGCGAGACGTTTTTGAATGAATTGATCTGGCGCGAGTTTTACGCGCAGGTGCTGCACAACTTTCCGCACGTCACGAAAGGCGCCTTTCGTCCCGAATACGACAAGCTTGCGTGGTCAGACAATCAGGAGCATTTTGTCGCGTGGTGCGAGGGCAGAACCGGTTATCCCATCGTGGACGCCGCGATGCGTTGTCTCAACGCCACCGGCACGATGCACAATCGCCTGCGCATGATTGTGGCGATGTTTCTCACGAAGGATTTGCTCATCAACTGGCAGCTAGGCGAACGCTACTTCATGCAGCAGCTCGTGGATGGCGACCTGGCCGCGAACAACGGCGGCTGGCAATGGAGCGCGGGCACGGGCACGGACGCCGCGCCGTATTTCCGCATCTTCAATCCCGTGTCGCAGGCGGAGAAATTTGACGCGGGCGGAAAATTTGTTCGCAACTGGATTCCTGAACTCAAGGATTTTCCCGACGACCTCATTCAGCAGCCGTGGGAAAATCCGTTGCTGCTCGCCAAATCAAAATACGCGCCGCGCATTGTCCTGCACGAGGAACAGCGCGGGAAATGCCTCGCGATGTTCAAAGCGGTGAAGCCAACCTAGCCGCGTGGCGGCGCTTCCGGCTTTGTTATTTTCCCGGTTACCCGAAAGAGTGGTTTTACCGGTTTGGCTTTGGCCGGCGATTCTAGTTAAATCAATTTCAACATCATTGTTCACCCCATGAATAAATCCATTCACATTTCGCGCCGTTCGTTTCTCCGCCGCGCCACACTGGCGGCGGCGGCCTCCGGTTTACCGCTTTGGTTTGTGCAATGCCGGTTGGCGGCCGCCGAAGCAATGACCCCGACGGTCCCCGCTTCAAACGACCGGCCCGGCATCGCGTTGATCGGCTGCGGCGGCATGGGTCAGGGCGACGCGGGCAACGCCGCGCGCTTCGGCGACATCGTGGCGGTGTGCGACGTGGACGAACGCCACGTTGCCGACGCGGCGCACCGGTTCGCCAAGGACGGCAAGACGCCCGCGAAATATGCCGATTTTCGCAGGGTGCTGGAACGCGACGATGTTCATGCCGTCGTGCAGGCGACGCCCGACCACTGGCACACGCTCGTCAACATCGCCGCCGCGAAAGCGAAGAAGGACGTCTACGGCGAAAAGCCGCTGACGCTGACGATTGACGAGGGCCGCCACGTCATCCAAGCGGTGCGCGAAAATAAAATTGTTTTCCAGACCGGCACACAGCAGCGCAGTAGCGCGTATTTCCACCTCGCGTGCGAACTCGTCCGCAACGGGCGCATTGGCCGGCTCAAGGAGGTTCACGTTTTTGTCCCGGCGGGCATCCGCGGCAACAACTTCAAAAGGGTCCCTGTCCCCGTCGGCTTCAACTACGACTTCTGGCTCGGGCAGGCGCCGGTAGCGGAATATGTCACCGAGCGCTGTCATACGACCTTCCGCTGGTGGTTCGATTATGCCGGTGGTCCGGTCACGGACTGGGGCGCGCATCACAACGACATTGCCCGCTGGGGCATCGGCCTCGACGGGCCGGTGGGCGTGGAGGCGCGCGTCATCACGCCGCCGCTGCCCGACGGCTACACCACGCCGGGCGAATTTGAGGCCACGCTCAACTGGGCGAACGGCGTGAAGCAAACCGTCCGCACGACCACCGCCGACAGCCCGTTCGGCGCGATTCTGGACGAAAACGGCCAGCGCAACGGCGTAAAATTCACCGGCACCGGCGGCTGGATCTGGGTGAACCGCGACGGCATCAGCGCGAGCGACCAGGAACTGCTGCACGCGCCGTTGCCCGACAACGCCGTGAAGCTCGCGGTCAGCCGGGATCATATGAGAAATTTCTTCGACTGCATCAAGTCACGTCAGGACCCGGTGGCGAATGTGGAGAACGGCCATCGTTCCGCGTCCATCGGCCACCTCATCATCATCGCGCTGCGCACCGGCTTGAAGCTGACATGGAATCCGGAAAAGGAAATCTTCACCGGCGACGGCGCGGCGAAAGCCAACCAACATCTGGCCCGCGAAATGCGCGCGCCTTACGACTACCAGTTTGCGGCGTGAGCCGGTTCAGACCCCGGTCAGCTCCACGAAGTTCCGGAGTAGTTGCAGGCCGACCTTCTGGCTTTTCTCCGGATGGAATTGCGTGGCGAAAACATTGTCGCGCCAGACGGACGAGGCGAAGTTGTCGCCGTAATCCGTGCGCGTGGCAATGATGCTGGCATCCACCGGCTGCGGATAAAAGCTGTGCACGAAATAAACGTAGCTGCCATTCGCGATGCCGCGATAGAGCGGGCAATCGGGCTGCACAATCTCCAACTGGTTCCAGCCGATTTGCGGAATCTTGTGGCCGGGCTTTTCCGTGAAGCGAACCACCTTGCCGGCAAAAACACCGAGGCCAGCGGCGCAGGAATTGAATTCTTCGCTCTTCTCGAACAGCGCCTGATAGCCGACGCAGATGCCGAGGAACGGTTTGCCGGTCTTGATAAAATTCTTCGCAGCTTCGAGCAGTTCCTGTTTGCGCAGCGCGGCGATGCAGTCGTCGAACGCGCCGACGCCGGGCAGCACGAGGCCGCGCGCGTCGCCGATTTCGTCGGGGCGTTGCACGAGGCGCACGTCCGCGCCGACCTTGAGCAGCGACTTGTGGACGCTGCGGAGGTTGCCGGAACCGTAATCAAGCAAAGCAATCACGCGGAAATTTTAGCCACAGATAAACCCAGATGAAACACCGATTTTAACCGAACCCCAACGAGTCTGACACGGTGAACCGGCTTGGCGAACGTTATATTTCGCAATTCCTTGTTGCTAATCCTAATCGGCGGGTAAAACGGATTGCGATGGCGATTACGATTAGGCCATAAAAAATCACCGGAAAAATGTCAGCCCAATCACGCCGCCGACGGCGACCAGCGCCCCGGCCAGCGCGCGGAAGCCGATTTTTTCGCCCTCGACGATGCGCGTCATCGGCAGCAATACCAACGGTGTCGTGGCGATGATGGCGGCAACGACAGCGGCGGGCGTGGTCTTGAGCGCCCACTGCATACAGGTCACGCCGAGCGTCTGGCCGGCGAGCGCGTTCGCCAAAACCCACGGCCAGATGCGCCGCCATTTGTCGCGGGAAATTTGGAGCGTTTCATTCGCGAAGACCGGCCCGTGGGCGTGGGCCGAACGCCATTTGAAAACCAGCAGCACCACCGTCGGGATCAAAATGCCGCCGAGCACGCGCTGGTAGCCGGTCGTGCCGGCGTCCACTTGCAAGCCAGCAGCGTGAATGGCGGCGTAACCTTTGCGGATAACAACCGCGCCCAGCGCGCCGCCGAACGCGGCAAAACCGCCGGCGGTGAGGCCGATTTTCCAATCGCGCGCGGAAATTTTCAGGTGGTCGCCCGGCGCGAGCGCGATGGCGACGCCAATTAAAATTATTGCCACGCAAAATATTTCCGCCCGATTTAATTTGGTGCCAAGCCAGAGCCATTCAATCAGCGCGGCGAACGGCGCGGTGAGGCATTGCGTGATCAAAACGGTGCGGCGGCTGCCGAGCCGGGGCAGCGCCTGAAAATACGCGGAGTCGCCGAGGCCGATGCCGAAAAGTCCGCTCAACATGAACCATTCCGGCGCGCCGGCAAAACCCGCGCCGAAAGTGAATGCCCAAACGGTCAGCAGCACCGTGGCGAGCGTGATGCGCCAGAAATTCGCCTCGACGCCGCCAATTTGTTTGGCCGTGCGGTAGCCACAGACGGCGGAGGTGGCGAAGAGCAGCGTGGTGAGCAGCGCGGCGAGCATCAGAGTTGCTCGTAGTGATCGTCAGCCAACGGTTCCCCTTCGTCGCCATCAATTTTGACCCCGTTTTCATTGAGGATTTTTTCGATGTCGGGCGACACCCAGCGCTGCTTGTGACCTTTTTTGCGTTCAGGTTTGAGGCGGAAGCGGCCGTGCAAGTCGCTTTCGAGAATGCCGCGTTCCACCATGGCCATCATCAAAGGTTTCGCCCAGTCGGGATCCTCGTGGAAACGCTTTTTGGTGCCGGCCCGACGGCTCACTTCCTTGGCATTGATGAATTCTCCGCCCCACGTTTGCAAATAATTAAAAATTTCGCGCTCGTCCGAACTCATATTGTCATTGTGGCGCAAAAGCCCAGAGGCGTCGAGTAATTAGCTGGCCGCGTTCCGCCATTGCCAAGCCGCCCGCTTCAATTTACGCTTTCCGTCCGTTTAATGGCCGAATACAAAGTCCAATTCGAGGTTTTTGAAGGCCCGCTCGACCTGCTGCTTTATCTCATCAAGAAGGCGGAAGTGGACATCTATGAAGTCAACCTCACCAAGCTCGCCACGCAGTTCATCGAATACATTGACCTGATGCGCGCGTTCGACCTGGAGGTCGCCGGCGAATTTGTCGTGATGGCTTCGACGCTCATGTATATCAAGAGCCGCGAGCTGTTGCCGGTGGATCAGCAGGTCGTCGTCGAAGCCGAAGACGAGGGCGAAGACCCGCGCTGGGAACTCATCCGCCAGCTCGTTGAATACAAGAAATTCAAGGACGCCGCCGCAAAGTTGCAGACGCTGGAGGAGCGTCAGGAAAATATTTATCCGCGCCTGCCCGGCAAGATTGAATTTGAAAATCCCGCCGCGCCGGCGAAACCGGAAGTGGGCATCTTCGATTTGCTGAACGCCGTCAACGCCGTGCTCAAGCGCTTTCAGGAAAAAACTTCCGGCTCGCGCGAGATTTACGAGGACAAATGGACCGTTAGCGAAAAAATTGAATTCGTCCTCAAAATCATCACCGAGCGTGGCTCCGTGAAGTTTTCCGAACTGTTTGAAACCGCCGCCAACCGCGCGGAAGTCGTCTGCACTTTTCTCGCGCTGCTGGAATTAATCCGCCTCAAGCAGCTCGACTGCGTGCAACCGGAGCCGTTTGCGGAAATTGAAATCGGTCGCGCCGTGGTTGCCGCCGGGCCGGCAGAAATGGCAACGCCCACCCCGGAAACCGAAGCGGAAGCCGAGGTTAAATCCGCGCCGGCGACGGAACCAACCGCCGCCGAAATTGAAGATACCGAGGTGGAAGATGAGTTTGACGACGAGGATGAGGACGACGAGGATGAAGATGATGATGACGGCGAGGAAGCTGAAGCCGATGAAGCTGACGAGCAAACCCCGAAATAATTTTTTAAGATGGAACTGAAATTCATTCTCGAACCGCTGCTGTTCTCCGCCCAAAAACCGATGAGTGCGCAGGAGCTGCGCGACGTGCTGGCCAACGCCGCCACGGCGGAGGACGCGGACGAAGCCGCCAAGCCTTACAAAAAAGTGAAGGAAGACGCCGTGACCGCCGCGCTCGAAGAACTCGCGCGTGAGCACGCGACTGCCGCGCGCACCTTCCGCCTCGTGTGCGTCGCGGGCGCGTGGCAATTCGTCACGCAGCCGGAATATGCGCCGTGGCTCAAGGCGATGGTCGGCGTCAAAAACCGCCCGTCGCGCCTCTCGCAAGCCGCGCTGGAAACACTCGCCATTATCGCGTATCGCCAACCGGTGACGCGCGCCGAAGTGGAACAAGTTCGCGGCGTGAACGTGGACGGCACGATGCAAACTTTGCTGGAACGCGGTCTCGTCGAGCAGAGCGGCCGCGCGGAAGTGGTCGGCCGCCCCGCGCTTTACAGCACCACGCCGTTGTTTTTGGAATACTTCGGCTTGCGCGGCTTGGAAGATTTGCCGGCGGCGGATGAACTGCGGCGGATTCCGGTGGAACGTCCGCCCGCACCCGTCACGGCGGATGCCGGCTTGGCTACCGTGCCGCCGGAGCAGTTGCAGTTGAATGAAGCCGCGCCGTCTGCACCGGCTGCTGAAAGCTGATTTTATCCGGTCAAATTAAGCCGCCACCGCAGCGGCGGTTTCCGCCCAAACTACTTTACCGCCGACGATGGTGGCGATGGCTTTGCCTTTGAGTTTCCAGCCGAAGAATGGATTGTTCTTCGATTTGCTCGCGGACTCTTCGCGGCGGAAAATCCATTCCGCATCCGGGTCAAACACCGTCACGTCCGCGTCTGCGCCCACGCTCAAGGTGCCTTTCGGCAGGTTCAGCAGGCGCGCCGGATTGACGGTGAACTTCGCGATCATGTCCATCAGTGAAATTCTTTTCGTGTGGACGAGCTGCATCAGCGAGAGCGCGAGTTCCACTTCGAGGCCGGTAATCCCGAACGGCGCGTAGTCGAACTCCACTTCCTTTTCGTAATCGCAATGCGGCGCGTGGTCGCTGCACAAAATCTCAATCGTGCCGTCGGCCAAGCCTGCGAGAATCGCCTCGCGATCAGCGGCGGAACGGAGCGGTGGATTCATTTTGAAATTCGTGTCGTAGGCCGGCCATTGAGGTAGTGACGAGGGGCGAGTGACGAGTGACGAGCCAAGTGATTGGCCGTCCTGCGCCCAGAATTTTTCGCTGCCAGCCACCGCTGCGTCGGTGAGCGTGAAATGATGCGGACACGCCTCGCCGGAAATGGTCACGCCGCGTTTTTTGGCTTCGCGAATCAGCCGCACACTGCCCGCCGCGCTCAAGTGCTGGCAATGGATTTTTGCGCCGGTCAACTCGGCGAGCAGGATGTTGCGCGCCACAATCATTTCCTCGCCCGCCGCCGGCCAGCCGCGCAGGCCGAGCGCGACGTTCCAATAACCTTCGTGCATCACGCCATCGGTCACGAGCGAATAATCCTGGCAATGGTCAAACAGCGGCAAGCCGAACATCTTCGCGTATTCGCAGGCGCGGCGCATGAGGTCGTTGTTCTGCACACAATGACCGTCGTCCGTGATCGCCACGACGCCGGCTTTTTTCAGGCCGCCGATGGGCGCGAGTTCCTCGCCGGCGATGCCTTTGGTGATTGCGCCGCTGACAAAAACATTGACCACGCCTTCGCGTTCCGCGCGTTCGTGAATGAGCGCGACGGTGCCGGCGGAATCAATCGCCGGGGAGGTGTTGGGCATGCAGACGACGGACGTAAATCCGCCGCGCGCCGCCGCCGCCGTGCCGGTGGCAATGTTTTCTTTCGCCGTTTGACCGGGTTCGCGAAAGTGAACGTGCAAGTCAATCAGGCCGGGCGAAACAATTTTTCCCGTCGCGTCAAAAGTCTCCACGCCGGCGGGTGCCGCAAGTTTTTTGCCGATGGCGGAAATTTTGCCGTTGAGCAGCAGGACGTCGGCGATGGCCTCAAATTGGTTGGCGGGATCCATCACCCGTCCGCCGGTGAGCAGCAGCGAATTCATCGGGGCGAGCGTAGCGCGGCGCGGTTGACAAGGCAAGCGCGAGCGGTATGATTTACGCGTTGCGGGTGTAGTTCAATGGTAGAACGGGAGTTTTCCAAACTCCACACGAGGGTTCGATTCCCTTCGCCCGCTCCATTCATTTTCAATTGCTTACGTAATTGTGCAGGAAAAGTGCAGGAAAAACAAGGTTGTATAGAACGTCTTTAATTTATTGGCCGAGGGTGCTTTTTGTCAGTAGCACCAGTTTTGCAGGAGCAATTTAACTTGCCGGGACAACATGGCCGAAGAATAATTCCCTCAGTGATATACCGATTGCCTTAATTCACCGTAACGGCATCAGAATATAAACACTGCCCAGATTGACAAAAAATTGACGGCAAAGCTGTCCATCGGATGCCTTGCTGACCCACTCAGGGGGTAAAATAATTTTTCCAACGGCTCCCGGCTGCATCACGGCGACGTGGGGCAGTGAGGCTTCAGCGAGTTTGAATTGACGGGCTTTACCTAAACGGATTCGCGCACGGCGGCACGCAGGATTTCCACCGGATGCAGCGCGGTGCGTCCAGTGCCGTCGTGGATTTGATGACGGCAGCTTGTGCCCGGCGCGGCGATGAGGATGTCTTTTGCCAGTTGGCGCACGGCAGGAAACAGGACGAGTTCGCCGATTTTCATCGAGACTTCGTAGTGTTCCTTTTCGTAGCCGAAACTTCCGGCCATGCCGCAACAACCTGAAGGAATAACCTCGATGGCGTAATTGCGCGGCAGACGGAGCATCCGCGTCGTTGGCTCGGTGGACGCCAGTGCTTTCTGATGGCAATGGCCGTGCAGATGGATGGTCTTTGGTTCATTAGTAAACAGGTCGGTGGAAATCCGTCCGCGTTCTGCTTCGCGGGCGATGAATTCATCCACCATCAAACAATGCGGCGCGAGCGAACGCGCGGCGGCGCGCAACGGCGGTGAAACCAGTGCGGGATATTCATCGCGAAAACCCAGAATGGCCGACGGCTCGATGCCCAAGAGCGGCTCGTCGGCGCTCACGATGTCCGCAAGCCGCCGCACATTTTCTTCGGCGAGTTCACGGCCACGCCGGACCAAGCCTTTCGATAACGAGGCGCGTCCGCTTTCAACATGGTCGGGTAAATTCACCGTGTAGCCGAGCAGTTCCAGCAGCTCCACGGTAGCAATGCCAGCATCCAGGTCGTTGTAATTTGTAAATTCATCGCAAAACAAATGCACGCGTCCTTTGGCTTGGGTTCGCGGCGATAAAGGTTTCCGGTTGGCAAACCACTTTCGCAGCGTCACCCGGTTCAAGCGCGGTAGCGTGCGGTCAGGATGAAATCCAAAAACACGGTTCAATCCCCGGCGCAGCCACGGCGTCTGAAAAACGGCGTTGTAAAGTGCGGGGGACATTGAGGCCAGCCGCGCGCTATCGGCGAAGTGAGCGATCATCCGCGAACGCAGCGGCACGCCGTGCTCGTCCTGGTAGTGCTGGAGGAATTCCGCCTTGAGCCGAGCAATGTCCACGCTCGATGGGCATTCGGATTTACACGCCTTGCAAGAAAGACACAAATCCATGACCTCCTTGATTTCGTGACTGTCGAACGGATGCGTGGCATCGGCAGGATTCGTGAGGATGTGGCGAAGAATATTCGCTCGCGCGCGGGTGGTGTGCTTTTCTTCGCGCGTGGCCATATAGCTCGGACACATCGTGCCGCCCGCGAGTTGGGATTTCCTGCAATCGCCAGACCCATTGCATTTCTCGGCGGCACGGACCACGCCACCGACTTCGCTGAAATCAAACAGCGTCGCATACTCCGGCGTGGTGTGGCCGGGTTCGTGGCGCAGATGCGTGTCCATCGGCGGCGTGTCCACGATTTTGCCGGGATTGAAAATGCCCTGGGGATCAAACACCCGCTTCACCTCGCGCATCAGCGCGTAGCAATGTTCGCCCACCATCAGCGGAATAAACTCCCCGCGCAACCGGCCGTCGCCATGTTCGCCGCTCAACGATCCGCGATATTTTTTCACGAGCAACGCGATGTCCGTCGCCACGTCCCGGAACATCTTCAAGCCGGCGGGCGTCTTGAGATCGAATAAGGGCCGCGTGTGCAATTCGCCCGAACCGGCGTGCGCGTAATAGACGCAATCAATGCCGTATTTCGTGCGCAAAAGCTCGTCGAACTCGGCGATGTAATTCGGCAGGTCGCGCACGTCCACCGCCGTGTCTTCCACAACCTCGCGCGGTTTGGCGTCGCCCACCACATTGCTCATCAAACCTTGGCCGGCGCGACGGAGTTCCCAGACTTTGTTGCCTTCGTCGCCCCACAACACCGGATACGCATAGCCCAAGCCGGCTGCGCGCCAGTCGCGTTCTACAGCGGCAATAGCGGCCTCGGTTTCCTCGCGCTGTTCGCGACGGACTTCCACGACGAGCACCGCGCCGGGATCGCCTTGCACGAAGTCACGGTTGCGCTGCTGCTCCAGATTGTGTTTCGTGCATTCGAGGATGTGCCGGTCAATAAGTTCGCAGGCGCTGGGCCGCTGCGGCAGGGCGAGTAGGTTCGCACGCAACGCCTCGTTCACCGAGGTAAAATGTCCGCACACCAGCGCCCCGAATGGCGGCGGCAGCGGATTGCAATCCAGTTCAAATTCAACCGCGAAAAACAAAGTGCCTTCCGATCCGGCGATAAGCCGGCACAGGTTGAAGGGCTGCGACGATGACGGGTTGAACACATGCGCATCCATCAATAAATCGAGCGCGTAGCCGGTATTGCGGCGAGGAATGGAAGCG
>Ga0208872_1001358_pt1 | contig 15076 bp, 19 predicted proteins | sample CryBogCBH12Aug08_FD_185508 | JGI IMG/M metagenome (GOLD analysis project Ga0208872, IMG submission 185508) | Freshwater microbial communities from Crystal Bog, Wisconsin, USA - CBH12Aug08 (SPAdes) | ecosystem: Environmental > Aquatic > Freshwater > Lake | place: Crystal Bog, Wisconsin, USA...
GGAGAGTGTAAGATTCCCCATCTACCCGGACGATTGGCTCAGCGGTAGAGCACCACATTGACATTGTGGGGGTCACTGGTTCGATCCCAGTATCGTCCACCAAGATTTACTTAAGAACCGTCTCTCAAATTCCCTAGGGCAACTGGCAAGAATTTGAAGTCTTCAAAAATCACATCGCATCCCTCACCAATCGGCGCTTGAACCAAGAAACCGACTCTATGTTCCGAGGTGTCCTTGCCAAGTGTGAAGGCGCGAATCAATTTCCAGACCTTCCCATCGGTTGACGCGTGGAATGCGTAAAGATGTCCAGTACGACTAACTCGCAACCACACATGTTTCACCGGAACTGTAAATGAGTTCACATCATCTGAAGCGCCTTGAGTTACAACCGAAACAACCATGAATTCTTTATCAGGCGAGAGTTCGAAACATAGTTTTGCCCAAGTCTTGCCATCTGACCAGATGCTCAATACCCCGGCGTCGTAATCGGAATCGAAATCAACGGTGACCTTCGAGCTGAACTGAAAATCGGTGTTGCCGGGATTTCCTGATAACCAGAGCGCGTTGAGAGATGCCTCGGCATCGGACTCATAATCCCCCGCTGGATTCCTATAGAAATCACTCTTAGCTAAGGCTCTTGCGGACAAAGTTCCGTTCGCTGAGTCATAAGTCCAGCCCGGAAGCTTCTCAGAGAAGAGTTCAAATGGAATTTCAGAGAATTTGTACATGGACGCGATCCTATGAGTACTGCCGAAACACTTCCATATCCCCCACTCAGGAAGTATCCTTCAACTAATTCGCAGAACCTCGTGGCGCCAGAGGACAATAGGTGCCTTTCTATCGCTCCGCACAAGCGACTGAAGTTGCCCCGCTAAATGGTGGGGCGACTTCAGGTGCTTGATCGATTGTGGGATGCTTCCAAACATGAAATTCAGTAGCGACGTAACGACTCTTGTTGCGCTCTTCGCGATCGTCAGTCCAATCACCTCAATCCCAGTTTTTCTGACCCTTACCTCTGGTCGCACCACTAAAGAGCGTCGAGTTACCGCGATGCAAACTGCCGTTGTTTCGGGGGCAACGCTGCTGATCGCTTACTTCGTTGGCGACATCATTCTTCGCTTGCTCAGCATTCAGATCGAAGCTTTCAGAGTCGCCGGCGCCTTAGTTATCGGGGCTATCGGGTGGAGCATGGTGATGGGTCGAAAGAACACCATCTTTGAATCTCATACTTCGGGGGCGATGGTCGTTCCGCTTGCCATTCCTTTAATGGCTGGGCCAGGAGCAATCGCAACCGTTATCGCAATCGGAAATACTGACAAAGGAAATGTGCGAATCGCAGATCTTGTCATCATTCTTATCCTGGCAGCCCTCACCGGAATTCTCTTGCTACTCGCAGCACCTATCGAACGTAGTTTAGGTGAACAGGGCTTGATGGTTCTCACTCGAATATTTGGATTGCTCTTGCTCTCTATTGCGGTCTCAACCGTTATGTCATCCCTGACGGTTTACATTCATTCGCTTTAAGAAAGTTAAGCCAAAAGCAATCGCTCCGACCAGAATTTCAAAGATTCCAAGTGAAATGAGCGGACTCAGCAGAGATGAAGCAACAATCGGAATAGCCTCCCGCGCCAAGGATTCAGTTGCCATTTGTGCCTGATGATGCACAACGGCGCTTGCAACAATATGGATGATGACAAGGATTAGCCCATCTGCGGCGAGAACGTAAGCGAGGGTTCGCATAGCTAGTTTTCCGGACTTGGAAAAGAGTAGGTAGAGCCCAAGCGTTAACAACGTGAGCAGGATCAAGAGAACAATCGCGAGTGTGAAATCTGATTTAACTGAGGCTGCATCTGGTCCATTGGCCTGAGGTTTCAATTCGATTGGTTTGATCTTGTCGAGCTCTTTCTTGAGTTGGCTAAATTGAGGATCAACTGACTCGAGACCGAGCAAAGCAAGTGTGACGATAGGTTTAACATCGATCGTCTGGGCAGTTTTATTTCCACTTGTGTAATAGTGATAGGCGATGTCGCTGATCTGATTCAGCTCGTTATGAAAGATCGGGTTGCCCAAGAAAGCAGTGATCGTCTGGGAGATCTGCGGACCCTTAGTTGTCAGGATCTTTCGCTCATCGCCCTTTGCAGTCTCTAGCGCTTTTGAAACAAAATAAGTACCAGCATCAGTTTTGAAGGATTGGTTGGCAATCAAAGAACCTGTCGCTTTATTAACTGGATTGCCGATACCAATTGAGAGATAGATGCTTCCTAAAATTGAGAGCAAGGTAGCGAAGAGAACGAAGAAAATCGCTGAAGGTATTGCACCACCACGCTTGCCCCGGAAGAAAGTCATAAGAGAGAGTAGGTGCGAGCACGCCCACTGGACAATAGATTCAGCCCCCTAAAATTCACCACTTCCAGTAGGCTTTTTACAAATCAAGGAGGCGATATGACTGAGGCAGAAAACCGGAAGATCGCAATCGATTCTTACAATCGCGCTCAAGATCTCTTCTACTCTGAGCGAACTCCTGAGCACGATCACGAAATGCTTCAAGCTGCTCTCACCTCGCGTCATCACTGGCGACTAGTCGGTGGCGAGAGTGAATTTGCAATGTCCGACTGGTTCATGAGCCGCATCTACGTTGAATTTAATGAACCACGTTTGGCGGTGGAATTTGCGATCAGTTCACTCTCGCATAAACAGGATGGATTTCCTGCATGGCTTAAAGCAAGCCTCTTTGAAGGAATGGCTCGAGCATATAAATGTGCCAATAAATTAACTGAGTTTGAACACTATAAGAAATTATCACTCGAGACTTTAAGCCTGGAAACCGATTCTGAAGATGCTGCATATATCACTAAACAAATCTCCGAACTTGGGTAGGCAATTCCCTAAACTGCATCCGTGAACTCGACCTACCTAGATACTCTTCGAAGCAAGGATCTTGTAAGAGTCGAAATGGTCTGTCTTGGAAATATCTGTCGCTCCCCCATGGCTGCCGCAATCTTAGAGAACAAGAGCCGGAAGTCTCATTCTTCAGCAATCCTTGTTACCAGCAGCGGTACGAGCAATTATCACATCGGTGATGGACCCCACCGTTTGAGCAAAAAGACATGGGAGTCCTCTGGGTATCAATACGAACATGTAGCGAAGCAATTCAATCCCGCATCATTTTCGAATCAAGATTTAATCCTGACGATGGATTTGAGTAATCGCGCCATGGTGCTTACTGCGGCCAGGAGCGAAAGCGATCGCGAAAAGGTCTTCCTATTGCGCCAATTTGATCCCACGCTTAGCCACATCGATCCATTGTCGCGCGAGGCCACCGACTTACAAGTCCCCGATCCTTGGGGTGAAGAGATCGAGGCGTATCAGGAAGTCTTATCGATGATTGAACGTGCAGTAGATGGGTTACTGAACAAAATCAGATAGCTGAATCTTTCCCATATCGCGAAGGATGCCCCAATTTTGTTGCGCCTTCGCTTGATCTGGATGGCCTACATAATCGCGCATCTGATACGGAGTCACCTGCCAGCTCACTCCCCATTGATCTTTGCACCAACCGCAACGACCGGCTTCACCTTGCGCTGTAATGAGCGCCCAGAGTCGATCTGTCTCTGCTTGGCCATCTACCTGGATTGAAAGCGAGATTGAATTATTGAATTGATCTCCGCCAGGTGTGTTCATTCCAATGAACTCGTGACCATAGATACTGAAGTCAGCCGTGAAGAGGTGCTCACTTATGAGGTTCTCCTCGGCAACAACCATCTGATCGCCAAAGGTGGCTTTGTAAAACTTAAGCGCATCTTGCAATCCGCTACTGAACCAGAGAAAAGTTTTTAACGTGGATGGTTGAGTCATTTGGATATTCTGCCCTAAAAGGATGCTTCACACATTAATCTGCGGTGATGGAATCCGCGCACCTCACGCTTGAGTTATTGAGCGCCCGCCGAATTCCAGAGATATTTGAAGCAATCGGAACCGAGCCTGATGTTTACCGTTGGCTCCCATTTACCTGCCCCCAAAATATCGAGCAATTTACCAAGGTGCTTGATACCTTCATCGAAGAAACATCTTCCGGAAAGAGAGTCGCTCACGCGGTCGTATTGAAATCCACGGGCAAAGCGATCGGTACGACTTCATTCCTGGATCTCAATCCAACCCATAATTCACTCGAGATCGGCTCTACTTTTTACTCGAAAGATTACTGGCGCACCTTTGTAAATACCGAATGCAAGTTGATGATGCTCATCGAAGCTTTCGAAGCACGGGGCGTCGAGAGAGTCACTCTCAAAACGGATTCCTTGAATCAACGTTCTCGCGATGCAATCTTGCGCCTGGGGGCCAGCTTTGAAGGAATCTTGCGCCACCATATGAAACGCCCCGACGGTTCTTGGCGTGACTCTGCATACTTCTCGATCTTGCAGAGCGAATGGCCGGCAGTAAAAACGAATTTGATGGCAAAACTTGAATCTGAAGCGAAGAGATAGTGGCTCTCAATAAAACCCAGCGCGCTGGTTTTCTATACGCCTTCGTAGGCATCCTGCTCTTCTCGGCATCACTCCCCTTCACAAAATTAGCGCTGCAAAGTTTCGACCCACTCTTCACCGCATTCGCCAGGCCTCTGATCGCATGCACCGTTGCTATACCGCTTATGTACGCACGAAAAGTTCCAGCGCTTCCTCGAAAACTCTGGCGACCAATGATCTTTACAACTCTCGGCGCGGTATTTGGTTGGCCGATCTTGATTGCCCTCGCACTCCAACGTTCAACATCTGCTCATGTCGCTGTCATCGCTGCTGTCATGCCGCTTGTCACTGCATGTATCGCAGTTCTGAAACACAGAAGAAGAGTCAGTACACAATTTTGGATCGCTTCAGTACTTGGAACAGCCTTGCTCGTTCTCTTCGCATTGAGCCGTGGCGGTGCAAAAGGTGAAAACGGTTGGGCGGACATCCTCACCATCGGTGCAGTCTTTGCATCCTCTTACTGTTATGTGGAAGGCGCCGGTCTCACATCGCACATGCCTGGATGGCAAGTGATCTCGTGGATAGTTGTCTTTGGTGCGCCACTAAGTTTGATTGGCGCAATAGTCACCTTTGCACATACACACCATCACTATCACTTCCATATAAATGCGCTCTTCGGTTTGCTTGCAATTGGATACTCCTCGATGTACCTCGGCTTCTTCGCTTGGTATCGCGGACTTAAAGACCTCGGGGTTACTCACGGGTCACAAGTGCAACAGATGCAGGCGATCATGACGCTTGGTTGGTCTGCGCTTTTCCTACACGAACACATCTCACTCTCCACCGTTCTCGCCGCGATCGGAATTGTTCTCTGCGTTCTCTGGGCGATCACCACAGCTAATTCCGTTTGAGTGCTGCCCCTAGCCTTACTAATCAGTAGCCTTTTCCTCAGACCTTAAGTTTTGAGGGTGAATAGACGCGAAGATTTAGATTTACCAATCATCATCCAAGGTGGAATGGGTATCGGAGTTTCATCCGCACTCATGGCTAACGCCGTTGCAAGCACCGGACAACTTGGTGTTGTTTCAGGAACTGCCATTGATTCAGTACTTGCACGCAAACTTCAAGATGGCGACGTCACCGGTGAGATTCGTTGGGCGCTTTCAAAGTTCCCAGATCAAGAGACGGTAAGTGAAGTGATGGATCGCTTCTTCATCGAGGGTGGACGCGCAGATGAGAAGAGTTATTTGGATGTTCCTAAATTGTCTCTCTCGCCAACTCCCTTTGCATCAAAGATGTTGGTCGTAGCAAACTTTGTTGAAGTAACACTCGCGAAGAGAAATACCGAAGGACTCATTGGAATTAACTTCCTCGAGAAGATTCAACTTGCGACCCCCGCTTCTGTATTCGGTGCAATTCTGGCTGATGTCGATTACATCTTGATGGGAGCTGGAATTCCAGCTGATATCCCTCAACTCATTACCGATCTGCTCAGTGGCGAGAAGGTGCAGTTCAAGATCAAGGTAGAAGGCGCCGAAAGTTCACATCTCCTCACCTTCGATCCAAAGATCATCAAGAACGTTGATTACCTTTCATTGAACCGCCCTAACTTCTTGGCGATCGTCTCTTCGCATATCTTGGCCAATTACCTAGCCCGTGATGAAGCCACACGTCCTGATGGGTTTGTCATTGAAGGTCCTACTGCCGGAGGACACAACGCTCCCCCTCGCGCGAAAGAACATATCGCCGAAGATGGTCAAGTTACCTTCAGCGAAAAGGATCTTGCAGATATCGAAAAAGTGAAAGCTGTCGGTCTGCCATTCTGGTTAGCCGGTGGTTTCGGAACACCTGAGAAGGTAAAGGAAGCAATCGCACTTGGCGCAGTCGGAGTTCAAGTCGGTTCACTCTTCGCTCTTGCCAAGGAATCTGGCATCACAGATGATCTTCGTGAAGCCGTGCTCCGCGAAATCACTCAAGGAACTCTCGAAGTTCGCACCGAACCAAAAACTTCAGCAACTGGATTCCCGTTTAAAGTTGTCGAAATTAATGGAACCGCAACCGATCCAGAGGTCTACAACGCCCGGGATCGCAAATGCGACCTTGGTTACCTCCGCTCTCCATTCCTACGCCCAGATGGCGGTATCGGATATCGCTGCAGCGGTGAACCAATCAAGACCTTTGAATTTAAAGGTGGTGGAGTTGGTGAAGCCGAAAATGTGAAGTGTCTCTGCAACGCATTGATGGCCAATATCGGACTTGGACAAGTTCGCTGGGGTACCTATCACGAACCAGCACTTCTCACTTTGGGCTCAGATCTCTCGGGCGCTGCCGAGTTGAGTGAATTGCACAGCGGATGCTGGAGTTCGGCAAACGTGATCGATTACCTCACCTCTGCTCTTTAATTTAGCGAGGGTGCGAAAGTAGTAACCCGATAGCGAGCAGGACAATTCCTGCCGCTGATATTCCGGTAAGAGTTCTGCGGACCTTTGGTCTGGCAAGAAAAACCGAGGCCTTATCAACCGCAAGAATTAATGCTGTGTACCAAGAGAAGGAAACAGTTGCCTGAACGCACGAGAGAATGAAGATTCCAAGCCCCAACGAGAACTGGCGGGGGACAAATTGAGGGATGAACGCGACTGCAAAGACGGCAGCCTTCACATTCGTTAGATTTGTAAATAGTCCCAGTCGATAAGCAGCAAAAGCATTCGTCTTGGCTCCACTATCAACATCGAATTTGCCAAATTCATTTCGAAGTTGAATCAGCGTTTGAATTGCCAGACCCAAAAGGAAAGCAACGCCCGCGTACTTGAGAATATTGAAAGCTGTATGGGATTTAGCGAAGACCGCCGAAAGTCCAACGGCTGACATCGCTCCCCAGATCACCAAGCCTGAGGAGTTGCCAAATACGGAATAGAAAGCCGCTCTTTTGCCACCAATCAGACTCTGACGAAGAACCATTGCGACTCCCTGACCGGGAACAATCGCCAAGAGAAGGGCTGTGAGAGCGAAGGCGGGAATTATTTGCAGCAATTGCACTCCCGAGTTCATTGGGCAAAGGTACCCCGTACACACCTCGCGCCGACTAATATTTACAAATGGCTGAAATTCGCGAGCTCCACACCTTGCAAGAACAATTCCACGCTCGCATGATCTTCGATTCTGTCTGGCCCGCAGATAACGAAACTCAAGTCACTGCCAATATGTTGCAAGCGATGGTTCATGCCGGTAGTTACCTTGTTGGTGTTTTCGATGGTTCAAAGGTTGTTGGCGCATCGTTCGCCTTCCCTTCTATCGATCCCGAGATTCATCTTCATAGTCATATGACCGCCTTTATCGACACCCATCGCGATCAAGGGCTCGGCACCGCCGTCAAAATGCATCAGTGGAAGTGGGCGAAGGAGCGCGGCTATAAGTCGATTACCTGGACCTTCGATCCTCTTGTCAGGCGCAATGCTCGCCTCAACATTCTTAAACTTGGAGCTGACCTCATCTCTTATCATCCAAATTTCTACGGCAATATGGCCGATGAATTAAATAACGGAGATGAATCCGATCGAATGATGGTTCGTTGGGATACGACTCACGAACTTCCAACTCCTCGTCTTGAAATAGAGGAGCCTCCCTACGATGCCGAATTGATTTCTCTTCCTCAAGATATCGTCGCGATTCGCCAGAGCAATCCAGCAAAGAGTCTTGAATATCGCATGAGCGTCAGAGAGTCCTTCCTCAAGGCATTTGCTGAAGGCAAGAAGGTAATTGGTTTCTCCGCGCACAATGAATATGTATTGGAGTAAGAATGAAACTCGCACACCTCGAGCTACGCACCCTCAACCTTCCATTGGTGCGCCCATTTAGAACTTCATTTGGAACCCAAACTGCTCGCGAAGTATTGATTCTCAAAGTAACGACTGGTGATGGAATTGTCGGCTGGTCAGAATGTGTCGCCATGTCCGAACCGCTCTACTCCCCCGAGTATGTGGCTGGTTCTCTCGATCTCATGAAGAGATTTCTGATTCCAACTCTGGCACAGGCAGGGGATCTCACTGCTGAATCAATCCCTGGACTACTTGCACCATTCCTTGGCTCGCCCATGGCGAAGGCAACACTCGAAACTGCAATTCTTGACGCACAACTTCGAGCCGAGAAGAAGAGCCTTGCGGACTATCTAGGAGCAAATAAGAGCAAGATTCCTTGCGGAGTATCCGTCGGCATCGCACCCACGATTGATTCATTAGTCGAAGAGGTCAGCGGCTATATCGCAGCCGGTTACAAGAGAATTAAATTGAAGATTGAACCTGGTTGGGATCTAGAACCTGTCGGTGAAATTCGCAGACTCTGGCCTGAGATTCCATTACAAGTAGATGCCAATCAGGCCTACAACCGTGGTGATGGCGACTTACTCGCCGGACTCGATCAATTTGAATTGTTGCTGATCGAACAACCACTCGACGAACACGACATCCTGGGTCACGCTGCACTTGCGAAGCGAGTTCAGACCCCGATCTGCCTCGATGAATCAATCACTTCTCTGCACTCCGCTGAAGATGCTCTCGCTCTCAAAGCGACGAGCGTTATCAACATCAAGCCTGGTCGCGTCGGTGGTTACCTTGAAGCGGTAAAGATTCATGATCTCTGCATGAACGAAGGAATTCCAGTCTGGTGTGGCGGAATGCTTGAAACCGGTATCGGACGCGCAGCAAATGTTGCTCTCGCCGCCCTGCCTGGCTTTACATTGCCTGGCGATACATCAGCTTCGAGTCGGTTCTTCACGCGCGACATCACCGATCCATTTGTTATGGAAGATGGTTACCTACATGTGCCTCAAGGAATAGGAATCGGCGTTGAACCAGACCTTGAATTCCTCGACTCTATTACCTCTTACAAAGAATTAATTAACCTCTAGCTCCAGTGCTCGACATGCGCTAACGAATTAGCGAAGATCAATGGCGCGTCGTAGTCCATCGTCGCAACGTGATAACTATTTGTGAGTTCGATCCGTTGGCCAGAGATACTTGCGATTTCAGACATGATGATGTTCGAGTTCGAAATAGGTAGCACGTGATCATCCACGCTATGAAATAGAAGAGTCGGGCAGGTGACCTTCGAAAGATTCGCACGCGTCTCTTTCAGCATCTTGTTGAGCTGAACAACTCCCTTGGTTGGAAGCATGTCGTAACCCCATTCAGTGACATCGGGTTTCTTGATGTCATCGCCGACCGATGATCGACCTGGTTGCAAGAGAGCCAAGATCGGAGCGAACTTAATCAAATTGCCTGGAATGTGAATCATCGGATTGACCAAGCAAATTCCCGCAAGCTCGTTATTTTCTGCAACATTAAGTGTTGTTCCGCCACCCATCGAGAGACCAAAGACAAATACCTTGCGACAAATCTTCTGCAACTTATCAATTTCAACTTGAACACGGGCTGGCCACTCCTGCCACTTCACCTTGTTGAGATCCTGCCATTGTGTTGCATGGCCAGGTAAGCGCGGGACAGAGACGGTGTATCCGCGCTCTTGAAAGTAGTGAGCCCAAGGACGCATAGATGCTGGTGAACCAGTAAATCCATGAACAAAGATGATTCCGATATCGGCGTGCTCAGTACCTGCGACGAAGTAATCCTCGAGCCAGCCAGCGGGTGCATTCGTAGTAGCCATACCTCAATCTAAGTCCAGCACTCGGGTATCGTCCACCTTGATGTTCACGCCACTTTTCTTCCTTAAATTGATTCTCGCTCCCCTCATTGTCCTATCGGTGAGTTATCTGCAGCGACGTTTCGGAGATCGTTTTGGCGGATGGCTTATTGGATTACCAATCACAACCGGGCCGTTCATTTTCATCATCGCACTTCAAGAGGGCATCGCCTTTGCAGGTCGCACGGCACACGGAGTACTCCTGGGTCAGATCGCTCTCATCGTTTTCTGTATCGCTTATTCCTACGCCGCCCTGAACTTCTCCTGGCCCATCGCGATAGCAATCGGAACGATCGCTTGCCTTACTACTGGCTACCTTGTGACAGCTTTCAAAGTTTCGATCTGGGTCAGCGGTCCCCTACTGATTCTTACCTGGCTTCTCGCGATGAAGTTGTGGCCGAAAGCCGAGATCGTTACCTTGAAAATCGCACCTCCGCGCTGGGAATTGCCAGTTCGAATCCTCGTGACACTAGTTCTGCTTATCTCCCTCAGCGCATTAGCCCCTCATGTCGGAGCAAAAGTTGCCGGAGCAATGTCCACCTACCCTGTGGTCGCCTCGGTCTTGGGAGCTTTCAACCATCGACGCTTCGGTGCAACGGCGACCGTCTCCACCCTGCGTGGATTAATGCAGACACTTCCAATAACTATGGGAATTATTTTCTTTTTAAGTCTGGTCCTTCGCTAACCCCTGTCAGAGTTCTCGCGTAGCCTTCAACCACTATGGAGAACCTGCCGCTGCACCAGACCACATTCGTGGTTGTGGATCTTGAGACGACAGGCGGAAGTCCACATGCGGGAGCTGTCATCACCGAAGTTGGCGCAGTCAAAGTTCGCGGCGGCGAAGTCCTCGGAGAATTCAAAACATTTGTGAATCCCCTCAGCCCCATCCCGGTCTTCATTACCGAGCTCACAGGAATCGATAATGAGATGGTGCGCCTGGCGCCGATCATCGATGAAGTTTTCCCTAGCTTCTTAGAGTTTTGTGGATCTGCAGCAGAGACGGTGTTGGTTGCTCATAACGCACCCTTTGATATTGGTTTCTTACAAGCCGCGAGCCGCGAACTTGAATATGTATGGCCCAAGTACAAAGTGGTTGACACGGTTCGCTTAGCGCGGGCAGTTCTCACCCGTGATGAAGTTCAAGATTGCAAACTCGGAACACTAGCTGCCTTTTTCAATACGCAAGTCACTCCAACGCACCGTGCGCTAGATGATGCTCAAACCACCGTCGAGGTGCTTCATGCCCTCATCGAAAGGTTGGGAGGCTTTGGAGTTCAGACCTTCGCGGAACTCGAGAAGTTTTCGCGAAAGAAAATTAAGCGCGAACCTAGGCTGATTTAAATTGTTGGGTGAATTGAGCCCACTCTTTCAGAGTTTGCTTCGCGGCACCTGAATCAACTGCGGCACTTGCATCCGCATAGCCTTGAGCTAATTGCTCGGTGATCGACTTACTGAAATCCCCACGGTAAGCAGCGAGCGCAGCAGCAGCATTTAGTAGAACTGCATCTCGAGCCGGACTCTTCTCGCCGTCAAAGATTCTCAAAGTCACAGCAGCATTGAATTCCGCATCCCCGCCAGCCAAGGTTTCGATGGGCGCATAGGCGATCCCTAGGTCGCGAGGATCGAAGGTTTCAAGCTTCTTGGCTCCCCCGTTAATCTGCATGATCTGGGTGGTCGTGCTGAGGGTGATCTCATCAATTCCATCATCCCCGCGGAACAAGAAACCTTCGGCGCCACGATCGAGCAGTACATCGGCCATGATCGGCATAACTCGAGCCTTGCTAACTCCAATGGCCACGGCTGCAGGTTTTGCTGGGTTGGCTAGAGGTCCCAGGATGTTGAAGACAGAGGCCTGACCGAGCTCCTTACGAGCTGGAGCGGCAAAACGCATAGCAGGATGGAATTTAGGGGCGAAGCAGAAGCCAATACCCACGGCATCAAAGGTCGCGGCCACTTGGACCCCATCGAGGTCAATATTGACCCCTAAGGCCTCAAGTAAGTCAGCAGCCCCAGATTTTGAGGAAGCGGCACGGGCACCGTGCTTAATTACCTTGGCACCGGCAGCTCTGGCGATAATGGCCGCAGTTGTTGAAATGTTGATGGTGTTGGCGCCGTCCCCACCTGTACCGACAGGGTCTACGGCCCGGCCAGAAATCGATATAGGGGCGCAGTGCTGATACATGACCCCCACAAAGGCCTCCACCTCTTGGGCAGTCTCACCCTTGGCTTGGACCCCAAGGAGGAAGGATTTGATGGTCTCTTTCTCGGCTCGATCCCCCAATATTTCACCCATCGCCCACTGGGCTTGGCCGGAGGTTAGATCCTCGTGGTCCGCCAATTGAGCAATGATCTGATCCCAAGAAATCGCGCTATTTTCCATGGCGAAATCCTATCTTTTTGGTGATCAGACTCACCCATGATTGCCACGCCCAACAGGAGTCCCATTACTTAAAAAAGGGTGAAATCGGGAATAATGCGCCCGTGACCACACTAGAAGCCCCGGCCAAGAACAACCGCCCCAATTTGGTGGCAGTAGGCACCATCGTCTGGCTCTCCTCGGAGCTGATGTTCTTCGCAGCACTATTTGCAATGTACTTCACCACCCGCGCCGTTCAAGGACCAAATGTCTGGCTTGAATCAACGGGAATGCTCAACGTGAAGTTCGCCGCGATCAACACGACCGTGCTCGTACTCTCATCTGTTACGTGTCAGTTCGGCGTATTCGCCGCTGAACGTTTCCAGGGACGACGCACAGGTCCGCTTTACAAGTTCTCCCAATGGGGAATGCGCGAGTGGTTTGCACTCACCTTCTTGATGGGCGCATTCTTTATCGGCGGTCAGATTTACGAGTATGCCAACTTGGTACGCGATGGACTTTCACTTTCATCTCGCGCATATGGCTCAGTCTTTTACATTACAACGGGCTTCCACGGTCTACACGTAACCGGTGGATTGCTCGCCTTCTTAGTTGTACTTATTCGCGTTGCTAAGGCACGCAAGTTCGGACATTCCCAAGCAACAACTGCAATCGTAGTTTCGTACTACTGGCACTTTGTGGACATTGTTTGGATCGCCCTCTTCTCGACGATCTACTTGATTAAATAGGAGTTATCTGTGAAACGTATTTCCGGCTTCCGCCGTCATCGCATCGCAGGCCCTATCTTGGTCGTCGCTGCACTCTTCACGATTGGTACCGCTTTCGGAGTCGCATCAGCGCTTCCAAGCGCGCAACAGTCAATTACCACAGGAACATCAACTCTGGTCTCTGAAGGAAAGGCAATCTTCCTTCGCGGATGTTCTTCTTGCCATGGTCTTCACGCAGAAGGAGGCTCAATCGCTCCTTCCTTGATCGGTGTTGGCTCGGCTTCAGTTGATTTCCAAGTTGGAACTGGTCGCATGCCAATGGCTGATATGAGCCAACAAGCAATGCAGAAGAAGCCGGTCTATAACGCCCAAGAAACAGCGGCTTTGGCTGCTTATGTAGCATCTTTGGCTCCTGGACCATCTTCAGTAACAAACGAATCTTTGACCTATGAGCGCGATGGAAACTCTGCTCTCGGCGGTCAGTTGTTCCGCACCAACTGCGCAATGTGTCACAACTTCGCAGGTCAAGGTGGAGCACTTACTAACGGTAAGTACGCACCTTCATTGATGGGCGTTGAACCTAAGTACATCTACGAAGCGATGGTCACTGGTCCACAGTCAATGCCGAAGTTCACTGACGCAACCATCACTCCACAAGAGAAGCTTTCAATTATTAAATGGCTTCAAGCTGCTAATCATGAACAGAATCAAGGTGGCGCATCTCTTGGACGTGTCGGCCCTGTAACCGAGGGACTTCTCGGCTGGGTTCTTGGTCTTGGTCTACTAATCGGCGCAGCCGCATGGCTCGCAATGAAGGCGAAATAACATGAGCAATCAAGTCGAACGTTTCCAAGATCCTGGCCTTCCAGAGCACGTGCATCGCAATGCGGATGTAGATCCAATTGCGGAAAAGCGCGCCGAACGCCAAGTCGCTGTCCTGTTCTTGCTCTCTGCTGTCGGAACAGTTCTGACAATTGCTTCATACATTTTTGTGAAGAGCGATAAGTACACCTACTTGCCGATCATGGGTAGCACCAATATCCAACAACTCTGTTTGGGAATTGGCCTCACCGCTTCAACACTCTTCATCGGTCTTGGTGCAATTCAATGGGCTAAGAAGTTAATGCCTGACCAAGAAGTGATCGCAGAGCGTCATGAATTTCGTTCCGAGGAAGCTGATCGCGAAGATTTCGTTGCAACTCTTAAAGAGAACGGTGGCCAAGCAGGTCTCGGTCGTCGTAGCCTCATCAAGCGCACCATGGGATTGGCACTTGGCCTAGTCGGACTTTCACCACTCGTCCTCTTGCGCGATACCGGTCCGCTTCCAAAGAAGTTCCTCAATACAACTGACTGGGCAGCAGGAACCAAGCTTCTCCTTGACCCAGCTGGTACCCCAATTAAGGCATCTGATCTCGAAGTTGGCGCTGTTGCTCAAGTTCTTCCAGAACTTCCAGCAGGCACAGAGCGCACCCTTGAGAACACCGGCAAGGATGCGGTTCTATTGATCCGTCTTCGCCCAGAAGATTTCAATCTTGATGCAGAGCGCCTTTCTTGGACCCACGAAGGCATCATCGCCTTCTCCAAGATTTGTACTCACATGGGTTGCGCTGTTGCTCTCTACGAACAACAGACACACCACTTGCTCTGCCCTTGCCACCAATCAACATTCGATGTGACTCGCGCCGCCAAGGTCATCTTTGGACCAGCCGCTCGCCCACTTCCACAGTTGGCAATCACCGTTGATGCAGATGGCTATCTGGTTGCAAAGCAACCGTTCACTGTTCCAGTTGGTCCAAGCTTCTGGGAGCGGAACTCATCTAATGGATAACTCACTA
>Ga0208872_1001359_pt1 | contig 15075 bp, 9 predicted proteins | sample CryBogCBH12Aug08_FD_185508 | JGI IMG/M metagenome (GOLD analysis project Ga0208872, IMG submission 185508) | Freshwater microbial communities from Crystal Bog, Wisconsin, USA - CBH12Aug08 (SPAdes) | ecosystem: Environmental > Aquatic > Freshwater > Lake | place: Crystal Bog, Wisconsin, USA...
TGCGGCACATGTAGGGTTGAGCGACCGGTTTGCCTATTCTATGAGTAAGGGGGCGGTACATGCCATGACCTTAAGTGTGGCCAGGGATTATCTGGCAGATCATATCCGTTGTAACAGTATTTCCCCGGCAAGGGTACATACACCTTTTGTGGATGGATTTATTGCCCGGACCTATCCCGGAAAAGAAGCTGAAATGTTTGAGAAATTATCTAAATCCCAGCCCATTGGCCGGATGGCAACACCTGCAGAAATTGCGGGATTAGTGGTGTATCTTGCAGCCGATGAAGCCAGCTTTATAACGGGAACCGATTATCCCATTGATGGTGGTTTTATCACTTTAAATAACTAAATAAAACAATGCTATGAAACTGATCCGGTATGGTGCCCTGAATAATGAAAAACCAGGGGTAATGGTGGACAATGAATATTACGATACTTCTGAATTCATTAATGAATATGATGAAGCTTTTTTTGCAAACGGGGGACTGGAAAAACTGGCTCATATCCTTCAAAAAGGATCTGTTCCTTTACTGAAAGTAGACCATAATACCCGTTTGGGTTGTCCGGTATACCGGCCTTCTAAAATTGTATGTGTGGGGTTGAATTATGCCGACCATGCCCATGAAACCAATGCAGAAATCCCGGCTGAACCGATCCTGTTCCTGAAATCCACCACCTCTGTAAGCGGGCCTAACGACCCGATTATGATACCCAGGGGATCTGTAAAGACAGATTGGGAAGTGGAACTGGCGGTTGTAATTGGTAAAAAAGCCAGCTATGTGGAAGAATATGAAGCGTTGGATTATATAGCCGGCTATTGCCTGCATAATGATGTGAGTGAACGGGCGTATCAGCTGGAAATGGGTGGCACCTGGGATAAAGGAAAGGGATGTGACAGTTTTGCTCCACTAGGGCCATTCTTAGCCACCAAAGAGGAGATAAGAAATGTAAATGCACTGGATATCTGGTTAACCGTTAACAGCACCAGAATGCAATTCAGTAATACCAGTAACCTTATTTTTAAAATACCATTCCTGGTGTCTTATATCAGCAGGTTTATGACTTTGTTGCCCGGAGATATTATTTCTACCGGTACACCCAATGGTGTGGGATTGGGTATGAAACCTGAAACCTATTTAAAGGAAGGGGATGTGGTACAGCTGGGAATAGAAGGTTTGGGCATTGCCAAACAACTGGTAATACCCTGGACAAAACAATAAAAAACAGCAATTGCATGAACCTGCAGTTAAGCAATACGATTATGGTGGTTACCGGTGCCGCTAAAGGTATCGGGGCCGGCATTGCCGAAGCCCTTGCGGCAGAGGGGGCCATTCCGGTAATCATCGGCAGAAATGAAAAAGATAACCAGGTGTTGGTGGATAAGCTGCTTGCACAAGGTTACCAGGCTGCACAGGTAGTGGCAGATCTGACCAATCCGGATGCCTGTGCTGCAGCCATTCAGGAAGTAGCGGAGAAATTTGGGAGGATTGATGGGGTGGTGAATAATGCTGGCGTGAATGATGGAGTGGGACTCGAATCTGGTTCTTACGAACAGTTTATAGAAAGCCTGCATAAAAACCTGGTGCATTATTACCTTATCGCAAAAGCTGCATTACCCTATTTAAAAGCAAGCAAAGGATCTATTGTCAATATTGGTTCCAAAACAGCAGAAACCGGACAGGGAAATACTTCAGGTTATGCCGCTTCCAATGGGGGCCGCAATGCGCTTACCCGGGAATGGGCAGTGGAATTACTGCCATATGGTATCAGGGTGAATGCAGTGATTGTTGCAGAATGTTTTACACCCCTGTATCAGAAATGGATTGCAACTTTGCCTGATTCGGATGCAAAATTAAAAGCCATTGAAGCAAAGATTCCTTTAGGCAACCGGATGACTACGGCTGCTGAAATAGCTGCCATGGTTGCTTTTTTATTATCACCTGTATCCAGTCATACTACCGGCCAGTTGATTCATGTGGATGGAGGCTATGTGCATTTGGACAGGGCAATTTGAATTTCTCTTTTTTAATGGTTACAATAACTTGTTATAAACGGGTGATTGCAATGCAATACCCGGAATAAAATAGAAAAACATGATCAGAAAATATGGGTTATTATACCTGTTACTGGCTGCTCCCTGTTTGCTTTTTGCCCAGCAGGATTTGCGTTTATGGTACAGGCAACCTGCAGCCGTATGGACCGAAGCCCTGCCTGTGGGCAATGGAAGAATGGGGGCCATGGTGTATGGCGGTACTGCCAAAGAACTCATCCAGCTCAATGAATCCAGTTTATGGAGTGGAGGGCCGGTACAACCCAATGTTAATCCGGATGCACCCCGGTATTTACCCAAACTAAGGGCAGCTTTATTTAGTGGTGATTATGAGGCAGCCAATACACTGGCAAAGAAAATGCAGGGCTTATATTCTGAAAGCTATTTACCCATGGGCGACCTGCAGATTGATCAGGATCTGAAGGGCAATACAGTCAGTGATTTTTACCGTGACCTGAATCTTGCTGAAGCCCTTGCCACCACCCGTTTTACTGCAGGGGGTGTGCAGTATATACGCACTGTATTTACTTCCGCAGCAGACCAGGTACTGATGGTTAAACTTACTGCCAGCAAATCCCGCCAGCTGAATATACATATCGGGGCTTCCTCACAATTGCATTTCCAGAATGCTGCAATTGATAATAGCACTTTTTTGCTGAAAGGGAAAGCACCGGCACATGCAGACCCCAGCTATTTTAATGAGAACAGGGAACCCATTATTTATACTGATAGTACCCGTTGCAGGGGGATGCGTTTTGCAGTCTATATTAAAGCAACCAGTACAGATGGACGGATCAGTACCGACAGTACAGGTATACAGGTTAAAGATGCTACAGAGATAGTGGTATACCTGACCGCAGCCACCAGTTTTAACGGATTTGATAAATGCCCGGATACAGAAGGCAAAGACGAACTGGCAATTGCCGGGGATGACCTGAAAAAAGCCAGTGCAAAATCTTATAGCAGTCTGCTAAAAGCCCATCTGGCAGATTTTCAGTCCTATTTTAACCGGGTATCCCTGCAATTCAACAATACTCCTGCTGATGCATTAAAACTGCCCACCGATGAAAGGTTGGATGCGTATACGAAGGGAGGGGCAGATGCCGGGCTGGAAGCTTTGTATTTTCAGTATGGCCGTTACCTGCTCATCAGTAGCTCCCGCACACCTAATGTACCTGCCAACCTGCAGGGCATCTGGAATAAGGAATTAAGGGCACCCTGGAGTGCCAATTATACCACCAATATCAATGTGCAGATGAATTACTGGCCGGCAGAAGCGGGTAATCTTTCTGAATTAACAGCCCCATTGTTTGGGTTAATTCAAAATTTGTCTGTTACGGGTACACATACTGCACAGGAATTTTATCATGCCAATGGCTGGGTCACCCATCACAATGCCGATATCTGGGCCATCAGCAACCCGGTAGGCAATAAAGGTTCCGGAGATCCCACCTGGGCCAACTGGTCCATGGGTGCCAACTGGCTCACCCGCCATTTATGGGAACATTATCTGTATACCGGAGATACCGGGTTTTTAAGGCAGACAGCTTACCCCTTAATGAAGGGTGCCGCTTTGTTTACGCTCGGCTGGCTGGTGCCGGACAGCAGCGGGCACCTGGTAACTGCTCCCTCTACCTCGCCGGAGAACAATTATTATTATGATGGCAAAAAATCCACCGGTATTACCATTGCCAGTACCATGGACATGGGTATTATACGGGATTTGTTTGACCATATCGTACAGGCTTCTCAAATACTGGGACTGGATGCTGCTTTCCGGGATACCATTCTTAAGACGCGGGACAGGCTTTACCCCTTTACCATTGGCAGTAAGGGCCAATTACAGGAATGGTATAAAGACTTTGCAGAAACAGAACCCCATCACCGCCATGTATCGCATTTATATGCCTTATATCCCGCTAATTTAATCTCAGCCATACAAACACCTGAACTGGCTGCTGCTGCCCGTAAAACCCTTGAATTAAGGGGAGATGATGGTACCGGCTGGAGCCTTGCCTGGAAAGTAAATTTCTGGGCCCGTTTGCTGGATGGCAACCATGCGTATCTGCTCTACCGTAACCTGATGCGCCTGACCAAAGAAAACAATCCCCAATATAACCGGGGAGGGGGTGCATATCCCAATCTCTTCGATGCCCATCCACCCTTCCAGATTGATGGTAATTTTGCCGGTGCAGCCGGACTGATGGAAATGTTGGTACAAAGCCAGGAAGGAGAATTGTTCTTATTACCTGCTTTGCCCGATGCCTGGAAAAGCGGGGAGGTAAAAGGGCTGATTGCCCGTGGCAATTACGAAATAAACCTGAATTGGGCGGGAGGTAAACTGAAGAAAGCCGAACTGCTGGCAAAGCTTGGTGGAGATTGTGTGGTAAGAACCCTGAATCCGGTGCAGTTAGCCGGTGGGTCTGTTGTATCTAAACCCACCAAAATTGGTTACCTGCTATCATTTAAGGCTGAAAAGGGGAAACAGTATATTATAGAAGCGAAGTAGCAGCATAGAATTTAACAATGCTAAGGGCTGTCTCAAGGTTTTGAGGCAGCTTTTTTTATTGATATCTCCTAATGCGATAGTAAACTGCTCCGGAATCATTCCAATGCCACCACCAGTTTGTGCCCTGTCAGGCAGGTACCAGCACCTGAACCGGTTCGGACTCGGCTCATGTTAAGTCCGTTAATTGACGGACTTGGTCCTAACCGATTCCTATCCGATTCAGGTGCTGTTAGGGCGGTGGTAGCAACATTTCAGGCGTTTGTCTCATTTTATGTATATAAAAATCAACAAGTAAGTAGGTTTGTATTGAAATCAGCTCATACAATTCAATTAAAAAATAGAAAATGAGAAAATTGCTACTAGCCACCATTTGCCTGATGTGTGGCATTTCATTGGTACATGCCCAGCAAAAACAGGTAAATCTGAATTTTGATGTTCAGAAATTTGAATCCCAAACCCTTACAGTGGATGGTAAAACAATTACAGTAAGAGCCTATGAAAATATTGTGTATGTGCAACATCCGGTGGATACTTCAGTACAAAAAATGAATATATATATTCCGGAGGAATATTTTACCGGTAAAAGTATCAATGGGTATACTGCCGCAACCGCACCCATTTTTTTCCCGAATAAAGTAGGTGGATATATGCCTGCACAGCCAGCTTCCACTAAAAACAATGGAATGGGTGGCATGCCTCCTATGAATGGCCAGTTTCCACCGATGGGCGACAAAAAGCCGGATGGTATGCCGCCGATGAATGGTGGTATGCCACCGATGAATGGCGGAATACCTCCGATGGGGTTTGGTGGCCCCAGACAAAATACAGTGTTAGTGGCACTTTCAAAAGGATATATTGTGGCATCTGCTGGTGCAAGAGGAAGAACCTCTAAAGATGCAAATGGTATTTATACCGGTAAAGCACCGGCAGCTATTGCAGACCTGAAAGCCGCCATTCGATATTTGAAATTTAATGATAACAATATGCCCGGGGATGCGAATAAAATCATCTCCAACGGCACCAGTGCCGGCGGTGCCATGTCAACCTTATTAGGAGCAACCGGGAATAATCCCGATTATGAACCTTATCTCAAAGCCCTGGGTGCAGCTGCAGCTACAGATGATATCTTTGCAGTTTCCGCCTATTGCCCAATAATCAATTTAGAAAATGCAGATATGGCCTATGAATGGCAGTTTAATGGCATTCATACATACAGCAGAGGCGGCCCCATGCAGGGTAATGCACAGGGTGGGTCTGAACTGACAGCAGCACAAATTGCTATTTCGGCGCAATTAAAGGCATTATTTCCTGCTTATCTCAATAGCCTTCATCTTACAGATAAAAATGGTACTGCCCTTACATTAGATAAAGAAGGAAACGGTAGCTTTAAGGAATTGGTAAAAGCCTATGTAGTGGCATCTGCACAAAAAGCCTTGAATGCAGGAACAGATATGTCACCTTATGCTTTTTTAACCATTCAAAATGGAAAGGTTACCCAAATAGATTTTGAGGCCTATGTAAAATATATGCAACGTCAAAAAACACCAACAGCATTTGATGCCCTGGATTTATCCAATCCGGAAACCAATTTATTTGGAACAGCCACCATCAATAGCCAGCATTTTACAGACTTTGGAGTAGCACATGCTACAGTAGCCTCTTCACAAGCCGATGCTGCCATTGTTAAAATGATGAATCCCATGCCATATATTGGCCAAATCAATACCACTACTGCCAAACATTGGCGCATACGGCATGGAACAAAAGATAAGGATACAGGCCTGGCCATTTCTGTTATTTTAGCTGCCCGCTTACAAAACAACGGTATTGATGTAAACCTGGAATTACCCTGGGATAAGCCACATAGCGGGGATTATGATTTGAATGAATTATTTAGCTGGACAGATTCAATTTGTAAATAAAGTATCGGTATATCGTCTGACAACAGCGAAATGAAAATTACTTCATCCATCAAAAAATTTGAAATGAAAAACTCAATTGTACTTCTTTTTTCAGTCATCCTTTTTATAGCTGTACCCTCATTGTTTGCCCAGCCAGGCCCTCCTCCTAATGGGATGAGGCCGGGGGGAATGCCAGGAATGGGGGGCGACCCTGATACTGACTGGGTATCACCCAATAAAACAGTACCAGCTTTTGCCAGTTATCAGCTGTATCCTACACCCGCAAGAGGCATTGGAACCCAGGGTAGTTTTATGCTTTACCTTCCCAGGGACTATGCAACAACCAACAAACGCTATCCTGTTATTTATTTTTTTCATGGAGGTAACGGTGCACAAAGAGATGCTGAATGGCTGATGAAAAAGATGGATAAAGCAATAGAAGAAGGAAAAATGCCCCCTGTAATCATTGTAGGAGTGCAGGCATTACCCATTGGGTGGTATTGTAATGCAAATGTTGGGGCAAAAGGGGTTGTAAGCGGGCCGATTGAAGACGTACTTATTCAAAACCTTATTCCTTTTATCGATTCAAAATACCGGACCATTGCCTCCGCTAAAGGCCGTGGGGTGGAAGGATGGAGTATGGGTGGATTTGGAGCAACCCGGCTGGCATTTAAATACCCAAATACATTTGGATATGTTTCCTCTCTTGCCGGAGCATTAATAGATTTTAAGGATGAACATAATCCGCAATACTTAGAAAATACTTTTGGCCCTTCAAAGGGTGATGATGCTGAAAAGTCAGAAGCTTATTTTAATTCCGTTCATCCAAGGGTATTTGCAAAGCAAAATGCAGCGTTAATTAAGCAAAATATAAAAATAAGATTGATGGTTGGTAAAGAAGACTGGTTATACAATAATAATGGTAAATTTATCACCAGGTTATTTAGTGAATACCTTACATCTTTACATATTCCTAATAGCTATACAGTGATTGATGGTGTTGGGCATATGCTTCCGCAGGCATTCGACAGTAATCAGGTGGAATACCCGATTCAGTTTTGGATAGATGCGTTTAAGGATGTTAAATAAACTCTGAACGATGAAAAAAATAGTCATACTGAGCACGGGTTTATTATTTTCCATTAGTATTATTGCCCAGCATTCACCTGAATGGCTTAAAAAAGCTGTATTTTACCAGATTTATCCCTCTTCATTTCAGGATAGTAATGGTGATGGGATTGGTGATTTAGCTGGAATACAATCCAGATTAGATTATGTACAATCAATTGGCGTTAATACCATTTGGTTAAATCCAGTTTTTAAATCTGCTTTTAAAGATGGCGGATATGATGTGATTGATTTTTACCAGGTAGATCCGCGTTTTGGGAGTAATACAAAGCTGGTGGAATTAGCGCAAGCTGCACATACAAAAGGCATGCGTATTGTACTGGACCTTGTTGCCGGCCATACTTCCAATGAAAGCCCCTGGTTTCAGCAGTCCATGCAAGCCGATAAAAATCTGCAATACAGTGATTATTATATTTGGGCACCCAAAAAGCCTGTTGATTTATCAGAGCAGGAAGCTTCCCGCTGGGTAGCTTCTACTGCAGCAAGAGATAAATTCTATATCAAAAATTTCTTTGACATTCAACCGGCATTGAACTATGGTTATGCTAACCCTAACCCCAACCATCCCTGGGAACAAAGTGTTACTGCTCCCGGGCCACAGGCTGTTCGCCGGGAACTGGAAAATATCATCAGTTTCTGGATGGAAAAGGGAATAGACGGCTTTAGAGTAGACCTTGCTTCCAGCCTTGTGAAAAATGACCCGGATAAAAAGGCAACTATTGCTTTGTGGAAAGAACTCAATAGCTGGTTTCATCAAAAATTTCCTTCCGGGGTGTTGATAGCAGAATGGTTTAATCCTAAACAATCTATCGAAGCTGGATTTGATATTGATTTTGTCCGTCCGGCTGGTAATCTTACTGCTGCATTTGAAAGGGGAAAGAAGACCAATGCTAAAGTATATTTTGACACCGAAGGGAAAGGAAATATAGGAAGCTGGAACCGTTATTTTGAAGACCAGTATAACAGTACCTTACATAAAGGATATTTATCCTTACCCACAGGCAATCATGATTCTCCGCGAATGTGCAATGAAGAAAGAAAAGATCCATCTTCCTTAAAAGTGCTGATGACTTTTTTACTGACACAACCAGGAGTCCCTTTTATTTACTATGGAGATGAAATAGGGATGCGTTATATTCCAAATTCACCGGATGTGGAAGGTAGTGGCCCGCGTGCAGGTTCCCGGACACCCATGCAATGGGATGATAGTAAAAATGCAGGTTTCTCCACAGCTTCAGCCAATCATCTTTACATACCACTGGATACATTGGCCAACCGGCCATCTGTTACTGCCCAGGAAAAAAATCCAAATTCACTGTTACAACTGGTGAAAGATATTTTAAAATTGAGGCAGTCTTCTGCAGCACTTGGCAATGATGGCGGATGGGCAATGCTTAGTGATACCAGTACATCTTATCCAATGATTTACCTGCGTTCCAACAGCACAGAAAAGTATGTTATAGCAATCAACCCGACTGATAAAAAGTCAGAAACAAATATTCCAGCTCAAAATCCAGTCAACCTCAAAAACATATTTACCACCGGAGAGAAAAGTATCTATACAAAAGGGAAAGTGTCAGATAAAATAGTGCTACCTGCCCTATCAGCTGCTATTTTTAAAATAGAATAAAATAAGAACTGAATACAATAATGGTAAAGTAATTAATACAATCAAAAAAAGCGTATGAAAAACAGGCAACAGGAATGGTCGAGAAGAAATTTTATAGTAAATGTTACAGGAGCCGGGGCTGTATTACTGCTCAATCCTCTGATGTCGTGGACTACTAATGAGGATGAACGGGTAGCGAGATTAGTGGCTAAAACCATTGGGATTGACACACACAATCATATTGATGTGCCACTAAATACTGCTGAATTACCAGGGCCCAATGTTGATTTATTGGGAGAAATGAAAAAGTCGGGCTTGTCTGCCATCTGTATGACTTTTGCTGTGGACTATCAAAAACTGACCAGTCCCGGAGAAGCCTATGAACGTTTTATAAACGGATTGGATGCCATGGATCTGGTATTGAAAAGTAACCATATGCAACGGGCTTTAAATTATGCTGACATAAAAAAAGCACATCAACAAAAGCAGCCAATAGTCATTCAATCTGTTGAAGGGGCTCATTTTCTGGAAGGCAAATTAGAACGGCTGGGAGTTGCCTATTCCAGAGGCTTACGGCATCTTGGATTATTACATGATAGCGATGCCTCTGTTCCCCTGGGGGATGTGTATACCAATCCTCCACAGTATGGCGGACTCACTGCATTTGGAACGGATGTTATCAAAGAATGTAACAAACTTGGTATACTGATAGATCTTACCCATTGCAGCAATGAAACCATCAATGCAGCGCTAAAAGTATCCACAACACCCATGGTTATCTCGCATACCGGCCTTGATACTCAATTAGGAAATAATGCGTTTATGGCTAAAATGATGCGGCCCAGATTAATCAGTAAGGAACAAGCTAAAATAGTGGCAGAAGCAGGAGGTGTTATCGGAGTTTGGACACACCTGGCAGAAACGCCATTGGAATATGCCCAAAATATTCGCGCAATGGTGGATGTAATTGGTGTTGACCATGTTTGTATAGGTACAGATACTAAACTAACCCCATCGTACAGGCCTGCAGGAAATTTCAATCCAAAACCAGAACAAGGACAGGGTAAAAATAACTTTGACCCAGGCAAGAAGCCCATCCGAATAGGAGAACGGACCAATGAAGCCTGGCAGGATCAGAAAGCTGGTTTTTATTATGCTGTTATTGATTCCATGCTGCAAACCGGATTTACGGAAGAAGAGATTGGGAAAATAGGTGGTGGCAACTATTTGCGTTTATTTAATGCGGCAACTTTGCATCATTAATAGGAAATAATAATTTAAAATAGGTAAGCATTAAATATTCATGTTTTATGCTTACCTATTTTAGTATAGCTACAAACCCACCTCTTGGTAAACAATTGACAGTGATTACATCCCCTTTTTTAATGGTAAGTTTTTCTGTAGCAAAGGAGGTATCAGTCAGGCCATCTTTGATAATTTCCAGTGTATATAATTTTTTATCATGCTCCAGAAACTTAAAATCCAGTGATAATTTTTGTGCTTCATCTTTTCCGTTAATTCCACCTATATACCATAGTTCGCCTTTTTTTCTAGCCATCACTACTTTCTCACCAGGATAACCATCTATCAATTTTGTATCATCCCAGGCTACGGGTACTTTTTGTAAAAATTCCTTCGGCGCTGCCGGTAAAGAATCATACGCTTCAGGCCTGTCGGCAAAATGTTGTAAACCCGATTCAAAAACCACAGAGAGGGCTAATTCATGACTGTAAGTAGTGATATGAGGATGCTGGGAATTTGAAAATGTAACTGGTGTATAATCCATTGGTCCAATTACATTTCTTGTAAAGGGAAGAGTGGTATTGTGTCTGCCGGCAGCATGCGTCATGTCTGGCTTATTATTGTACCATTCTGCTCCATAAACACCCTCTATTGACATTAAATTTGGATACGTTCTGTCCCATCCTCTGGGTACCGTTGCTCCGTGAAAATTAATCATCAGGTGGTATTTTGCAGCATCTTCCATCAAATCAATATAATAATTCATCACTTTTTGCTGGTCTCCATCAAAAAAATCAACTTTAATCCCAAACACACCAATTTTATTTAGCCAGCTAAATTCTTTTGCCCTGGCAAAAGGGGTTGATAATCTGCCATAAGGGCTTAACCCCCCGCCTAAATTGGAACTATCTCCTGAATTATACCACATGAGTGGTTTAATGCCTTTACTGTTTGCATACGCAACGGCATCTTCAATTTTGCCTCCGTTACCCATCTGGTCCCATTCCCAATCAATCAAAATATAAGGCCAGTGCATTTTTACAGCCAGATCCACATATTCCACAATTTTTTGGTAATCTTTTGATCCATGGTTATTGGCCCAATATATCCATGAAACAGGTCCTGGTTTGATCCAGTCGGTTTCAGTAATTGTACTCGGTTCACTGAGATCAGTTATCAATGTAGATTCAACTATATCTGATAATTTGCCAATAATCATTACCCGCCATTGTGAAGACCATGGCAGTTTAAAGGAAATCTCTTTCTCAGGCATGGTAATCTTGTATTGCTGTAAGTCTTTGTTGTTACTTAACCTTGTATCGCAATTTGCCCTGGAAATATTAGCTTCAGAAATCAATACATAATAAGGCTGTTTTTTTACTTCAAATAAAGCGGGGAAACCCCATTCCTGATGATTAGCAGCGGGCCCCATACCATTTATACTTAGTGGATAGGTATCTTCATAAGCACTATTATAGGGCTGCATCCACCTTTTAGTTCCTTCCGGTAAAAAAAATGTGGTGGATTCCTCAGTTAACTTAAAAACAGAATCAGAAATGTCAGGAAAGTGATATCTGAAAGCTACCCCATTATCATAAGCCCTGAATATAATATCCATCCGTTTGTTATCTGAATTTACAAACCTGAATGTTTTTTCATTTCCTTCATTTTTACAATACTTTTTCTTGCCATGGATTAATGGATATTCATCCACAATTTTTCTTACTTCTGTAACTTTTAATAATCTAAGGTTATCGGTAAAAATTTGATCTTTTCTGGTTAAACCAAGACGGGAAGATGGCAATACTTTGATAGCTTCCGACTTATTGATGTATTCTACTGAAAAAAATACTTTACTGTTATCAGAATTTTTAATCTTTTCTAATTCAATTGTAGCTTTTATCTTTTTGTTTGGAGATAAAATTTCAAGTTCCACCCCTTTTTCTTTATAGGAAGTCTCAGCAAATAATGAAATTGACAAAACAAATACAGCTAATGACAAGAGTAATACATTCTTTAAATAGCTTTTCATAAAAAATCAGGAATTTATTAAGTCAGAATACAAGTGCAAGATACAAACAAAACCCTTTAATAATTGTTGTTTTACAAAGGTAAGATGAAGTGTGTGGGTTGTATCAAAACCGGACAATAGTTGTATCAAATCCGAACAGTATTTGCATGTATTAAAGTGTAAACTATTGATTGCCATTTGCCTGTATCTCTGGCACTATATTTAGGTATTTATAGCTGTTGAAACAGCTAAATATATGGTATATAATTATTTAAAAATAGCGTGGCGGAATATTGCTAAACACAAGATATTTTCATTGATAAATATTGGGGGTTTAGCTATTGGTATTGCTGCTGTAATAATGATTTTTTTGTATATCCAGACAGAATTGTCGTATGACAATTTTCATGAACAAAAGACAAATATATACAGGGTAGGTTTTAGTGCTGCAGGAGAACAATCAGGACCGGCCAGTGCAGCATTCACTGCCCCCTTTAGTATAGATGCACAAAAACTGTTTCCTGAAATTGTATCTTCCTGCAGGGTTTCAGAAAATCATGAATCCTGGTTTTCCTATGGAGATAAGCGTATTAAAACGGCAACTTTAAAATATGCGGATGCCAGTTTGTTTCAGATTTTTTCCTTTACACTATTGTCTGGTAATGCAATGGGTGCCCTGAAAGATCCGTATACCATTGTATTATCGAAAAATATTGCAGAGAAGCTATTTGGTAACACAGATGCTGTGGGAAAAATGATAACAGTAGATGGCAGTAAAAATTATATGGTAACCGCTGTTTCAGAAAATGTGCCTGATCATTCCACTATTCAATTTGAGGCATTAGCATCTATTACCACTTTATATCAGGATAATGCCTATCATATGGATTGGAATGGCGGTTGGCAATACCAGCATTATCTTTTGTTACAGCCCCATGCCAATATTGCTGGTCTGGAAGCAAAGTTTAAAAATTTCATGTGGCATAACTTTAATGAAAAGTTTGCAGGAACCAATTCCAAACAATGGCTGGTGGCATCCTTACAGCCGCTTGCAAAGATTCATTTATGGTATAGCGAAGATGCGGTGAATACCCGAACCAATATCTATGTGTTTAGCCTGATTGCGTTGCTGGTGTTGCTTATTTCCTGTATCAACTATATAAATCTTTCCATTGCGGGAGCGTCTTCCAGGTTTAAAGAAATAGGGGTAAGAAAAGTAATGGGTGCATTTCAAAAGCAACTGATTAAACAGTTTATGAGCGAGACGGGCTTAGTCACCTTACTCGCATTGTTGCTGGCAGGCATCATTACTGTTGCACTCTTTCCCATTTATCAGAATATACTGGGAAGGGCTATTAGATTGGATGCTTCACAAATGGCTGTGATAGGCATTTTTGGATGTTTGCTACTGGTATTAATTAATCTTGTTGCCGGTGGATACCTTTCATTTTATCTGTCTGCCCTGAAGCCGGTACATATCTTTAAAATGCAGCTGCCCGCATCCGGAAAGCATAGACTGAGTAATATATTAATTGTGCTGCAATTTGCTATTTCAGTAGCATTGATTGCTGCTGTTTTTATGGTACAACTGCAAATGCGGTATGTAAAAAGCAAGCCTTCCGGATTTGATAAAGAACATATTATTGTATTAACCTTAACCGGAAAAGAAGTGCAGCAAAAATCGGAATTACTGAAACAGCAAATTGAAAAATTAGCGGGGGTGACCAGTGTTTCGGCTATGTCTGAAGTGCCATATAATGATATTACCCGAAATGGTTTTTTACCGGAAGGCAGAAAAGATTATCTCACCATACATCAATTGGATGCAGATCCCGATTTATTAAGAACCATGAATATCGGTTTGAAATCCGGGCAATATTTCTCTTCTGATCATCCATCCGGCAAAGATGGTTATATTATTAATCAGGCATTGGCAGATGAACTGGGCTGGCAGGATCCGATAGGCAAATCCATCAGCAGGGATGGAGTGCATAAAGTAATAGGCGTGGTGCAGGATTTTCATTTTGCATCTTTACACGATAAAATCGGCCCACTGATTATTACCAATAAACCCTATATGGGTTTGTATGGTTTTTTAGTGGTAAAATATGGCAATACAGATCCGGTGCCCTTAATGGAACAGTTACATACTATTTGGAGGGATAATGTTTCCGCACCTTTTGATTATTGGTTTCTGGATACTGCCTTTAATGCATTGTATCAATCAGAGCAAAGATTTCAGCAGCTCTTTTTATATTTCTCGCTTTTGTCAGTTATCCTCTCATTGGCAGGTGTATTTGGAATGGTGTTATTAACCATACAGCAAAAAACAAAGGAAATAGGGATACGCAAAGTGCTGGGAGCCGGAGTGACAGATATTCTTGCACTCACTGCAAAAAAGTATGTGTATTTAATACTGGTTGCATTTGCCATTGCCGTACCGGCAGCATGGATGTATATTAATAATTGGTTGCAAAGTTTTGCCTATAGAATTACGGTTCAGTGGTGGATGTTTGTATTACCTGCATTAGTTGTTTTGGTATTTGCATTTCTGGTAATGGCCATACAAACCATGCAGGCATTGATGGCCAATCCGGTAAAAAGTTTAAGAAGGGAGTGATGTAC
>Ga0208872_1001361_pt1 | contig 15065 bp, 18 predicted proteins | sample CryBogCBH12Aug08_FD_185508 | JGI IMG/M metagenome (GOLD analysis project Ga0208872, IMG submission 185508) | Freshwater microbial communities from Crystal Bog, Wisconsin, USA - CBH12Aug08 (SPAdes) | ecosystem: Environmental > Aquatic > Freshwater > Lake | place: Crystal Bog, Wisconsin, USA...
TAGCTCCCTTTCCAAGCGTGGATTCCAGCCGCACGCTGCCGCCGTAGAGCTCCACGTTGTGTTTCACAATTGCAAGGCCGAGTCCGGTGCCTTTTTCTTTCGTGGTAAAATATGCCTCAAACACGCGTTCCACTTTGTCCGGCGCAATACCCGACCCATCGTCCGCAATGGAAATTTCTATCGAATGATCCCGCTGCACGACCGCTTCTACTAAAATATTCCCCTGATCGCCGAGCGCATCACGGGCATTTTGGAGCAGGTTGACCAAAATTTCCGAGAGATGACCGCGTTGCATCAATAGCGGTGGAAAATGATCGGCAATTTTTTTTACAACCTTGATACCCGTCGGCACAGCTGCGGGAAATACCAGTTCAACGGCTTTGTCAATTTTCTCGGTTACATCCAGTTTTTCCACGCGCCCTTCGCTCAATTGCGCGTAGCCCATGATTTGCGTGATCACCTTGTCCGCACGCGCCACTTCTTCCTGAATGATTTCAATCTGCTGTCCGGCGGCGGGGTTACCATTTTGCAGCGAACGTTTAAGTGAATACGCCGCGTTATTGATGACTGCCAGCGGATTTTTGATTTGATGCGCGAACTCAGCGGCCAACCGACCAGCGGAGTGGAGTTGATTTTCCCGCGCTGCGAATTCGCCCGCTTCCTCGGCGGCCAACCGCTGTCGCTCCAGAAATGCCTGCACGCCATAGCAAGTAATGGCCGTCAACCACAACACCAACATCCGCAGCAAAAATGGCTCGCCGATTTCCTCGTGCGGCGATAAATCCTGCGCCCGAAAAGTGACGTCATCCAGATTGGTGGAAACCGCTTTGTCCAGCACCGCCACTAACGCATAGCACAAGCTGGTGGCAAAATTTAAAAATAATTGCGAGAACCCTGGCGGCACACTTACGGCATTGCGCAGAATTAGCGCGAGAAACAGCCAAAACAAAATACTGTCCAGCCCGCCCGTAATATAAGTCATGCCTGCCAACATCAAACCATCCGTGAGGCTGATGGTAACCACCGTCCACTGTAACAGCGCCAACGGCAATCGTTCCGCAGCAAACAACGGCGCGGCCAGCAACACGCTGACCAAGATGTAAAACCAAAAAATCAATTGCACCGTTTCCACCGTCACATCCAACCCGCTGGAAATCTGCTCCATCCACGGCGAGAAATTGAAGGAATAGTAAATCATTCCCACAAAGAAAATTTTTACCGGCAACATCAGTTTGCGCTCCATCAACTCGATACGGCGGCGCGCGCGCGCTGCGTCCGGTGCGGGAATTTCAAATAAAACCGGCAGGCGCTTCAACAGAGGCTCGCGGTTCGGGTTCATTAAACTTAACGAAGTAATTTAATAACGCGCTCGGAAATCTTCTCCACCGGCCACAACCGGCCAACACCTTCATAGCCGCACGACAACATGCCTTCGTCCGGCCCGATGAATTCCACCCCACGCTTTTTTAACGTCGCCACATTCGCCTGCGTCGCCGCGTGCTGCCACATCTTTCCATTCATCGCGGGTGCGATTAAAATCTTTGCCTTGGGATTCAACGCCAGCGCGATGCACGTCAGCGCGTCGTCCGCGAGGCCATGCGCCAGTTTCGCAATCACATTGGCCGTTGCCGGCGCGATCAAAAATAAATCCGCCTCATCCGCGAGTTGAATGTGCGTCGGCTTCCAACCTTCGTCCTCGTCGTAAAGATTCGTCACCACCGGATTGCGCGTGAGCGTCTTGAACGGCAGCGGCGTGATGAACTGCTGCGCATCCGCCGTCATTACCACGCGCACGTCGCACTTTGCCTTCGTGAGCAGCGAGGCCAAGTCCGCCGCCTTGTGCGCAGCGATGGAACCGGTAACGCCCAGAACAACACGCTTTTTCATAATCTTAATCCTAATCTTAATCTTAATCCTTTTTCGCTTTAGCGCGATAAGAAACCGGTTCCTCATGCAGCCTGTCCGCAGAATTACTACGAATCAACCCGACCAACATGGAAACAATTTTCTCCAACAGTTGTTTGCCATGCGCCAGTTCTTTTGAATCAATCACATTTTTCACCGCCAACAAATCAAGACAAGCCGCGCACTCTAACGCTGAACCTCTGGCCATGTCAAAAAAGCGGCAGCGGTCAGCCGAGGTAAAGCGCCCGTTACCCTCCGCGATGTTCAACAGGATTGAAGTCCGCGCGCGATCCAGTTGGTCGTGAACCGGACTGGATTTTTTTGCGCGTTCCAAAATTGTTTCTGCCCACGAGGCAAACGCCAGTGTTTCCTGATACACCCGCAATTTTTCGTGGTCGAACATGGGGGATTAAGATTAGGATTACGATTACGATTATGATTATGATTAGGACAGACTAAATCTCCGGCGGCTGCGACCGCGCCGAACGCATCTTCTCCGACTCGATGATGGCCGTCGCGCGACGCAAATCTTCCGACTTGCTGCCGCTGATGAGCAGGTAGTCAAAATTTTTCCACTGCGAAATTTCCTGACGCGAAACTGCGAGCCGTTTTTGGATGACCGCTTCCGCATCCGCGCCGCGCTTTTTCAAACGCTCCTCCAACACCGTCACCGATGGCGGCGTGAGAAAAATCGTAATCAACGCGCGCTTTAATTCCGGCTCCGTCGCCGCTTGTTCGCGGATGGTTGCCGCGCCTTGCACATCCACGTTCAGCAGAACATCTTTGCCCGCGCGCAATTTGCCGAGCAGTTCCGATTTCAAAATCCCATAGCTGTTGCCGTAAACCGTCGCGTGCTCCAGAAAATTTCCCGCATGGAGCCGTTTCAAAAATTCTTCCGCCGTGAAAAAATGATAATCCACGCCGTCCTTTTCGCCGGGGCGTGGCGCGCGCGTGGTGCAGGTGATGGCGCGCGTCAGATTCGGCTGCGACGCCAGCAGCAAATCACATAGCGTCGTTTTGCCCGCGCCTGACGGAGCGGAAATGAGCACAAGCAATGGCGGCGTGGATTTTTTCTCCGGCGCAGTTTTTGCCTTTGGCTTTCTGCCTTCCGTCTTTTGAATTTGTTTTTTCATTCGACGTTCATCGCCTGTTCACGGAATTTTTCCAGTTCCGCCTTCAGCGTCACGACTTCGCGCGAGATGACCGCGTCATTCGCCTTGGAGCCGATGGTGTTGATTTCGCGGTTCATTTCCTGCGCAAGAAAATCGAGCGTGCGGCCAACGGGCTCCTTCGCCTTGCAACAGTCGGCGAACTGTTGGAAATGACTTTGCAACCGTGTCAGTTCTTCTGAAATATCCGAACGGTCGGCAAACAAAACAATTTCCTTCAGCAACCGCTCGTCATCCGGCGCAATGTTTTCAATACCCGCGCTCTTGATGCGTTCCAATAAATTTTGCCGGTAATTTTCCGTCGTCACGGGCGCTTGTTTCTGGACTTTGGCGACCGCGGCGCTCATCACGCCGGTGCGCGCGGACAAATCTTTCGCCAGATGCGCGCCTTCGCGTTCCCGCATTTTCACCAAAGCGGCGAGCGCCTGATTCAAAGCTTTTTCCACCGCCGGCCAGAGATTTTCCGATTCCGCAAGCTGTTCATCCGTTTGAAAAACGCCCGGCGCACGGAGCACCTGATCGAGCGTCACGTCGCCGGAAATTTTTAATTGCTTGGCCAGCCGCGCGAACTCGGCGGCGTAATCTTTCGCGAGCGCGTGGTTGATGTGTTTGCGCGCGGATTCCTTGCCCTCGGCGGCGTGGAGTGTGATGCGGGCGTTGACGCGGCCGCGCGCGATGTGGCGGTTGATGGCGTCGCGGATCTGCGTTTCGAGCATATCCATTTCGCGCGGGAGCGTGACCGAGACTTCGGCCTGCTTGCGGTTGACCGAGCTGAGCTCGACCGTGACCTTGAAGCCGTCTTGCGCGCATTCGCCGCGACCGTAACCCGTCATGGATTTCATCCCGCCGATGATGCGAAAATTATTTGCGGCAAGCGAATAAATTTTCCAGCCAGAGGCAATGGCGTGGTTAATACTCATCTTCACTTCCGGTTAACCTTGCGTTTGACGCAACGCCTTTCTTGACTCGCGGCGCACGGCTTTTATCATGCATTGCGGTTCGCAGTATTAAACAAGGAACCAAAAAGAATTTTACCATGACAAAAATCCAGAACATTGAGGCGCGCGAAGTCCTCGACTCGCGCGGAAATCCGACGGTGGAAGTTGATGTGACGCTCGAATGCGGCGCGGCAGGTCGCGCGGCCGTGCCCAGCGGCGCCAGCACCGGCGAACACGAAGCCATCGAACTTCGCGACGGCGACAAATCCCGTTATCTCGGCAAGGGCGTGCTCAAGGCCGTCGCCAACGCCAACACCAAAATCAAGGCCGCGCTGATCGGTGTGGACGCGCTCGACCAGCTAACCGTGGACGCCACGATGCTCAAGCTCGACGGCACGGAAACCAAGGCCAAGCTTGGCGCGAACGCCATTCTCGCCGTCTCGCTCGCGAACGCGAAAGCCGCCGCGACCGCGTTGAACCAGCCGCTGTTCAAATACATCGGTGGACCGAATGCGAAAGTTCTGCCCGTGCCGATGGCCAATGTCATCAATGGCGGCGCGCACTCTGACGCCCCGATTGATTTCCAGGAATTCATGATCCAGCCGCACGGCTTCGATACCTTCAGCGAAGGTTTGCAGGCGATCACGGAAATCTTCCACGCGCTCAAGAGCGTGTTGAAGAAGCGCGGTTTGTCCACCGCCGTCGGTGACGAAGGTGGTTTCGCGCCCAAGCTCAACAGCGTGGAAGATGCGATCGAATCCATTCTCGAAGCCGTGAAGAACGCGGGCTACAAAGCCGGTAAGCAGGTCAATCTCGCGCTCGACGTGGCCGCTTCCGAATTCTACAACCACGACGGCACTTACACCTTCAAGAAATCCACCGGCAAGACCGTGACCGGTGCGGAACTCGTGGACTTCTACGCCAAGCTCGTCGCGAAATATCCCATCGTTTCCATCGAAGACGGTTGCGCCGAAGGCGACTGGAAGCATTGGAAGCAACTCACTGACAAGATCGGCGACAAGGTTCAACTCGTCGGCGACGATCTGTTCGTCACCAACGTCAAATTCCTCCAAAAAGGCATTGATACCGGCACGGCGAATTCGATTCTCGTGAAAGTGAACCAGATTGGCTCGCTCACCGAAACGCTCGACGCTGTGCAGCTCGCGCAGTTCCACGCTTACACCGCCGTCCTCTCGCATCGCTCCGGCGAAACGGAAGACGCGACCATCGCCGACATCGCGGTGGCGACGAACTGCGGCCAGATCAAGACCGGTTCCTTGAGCCGCTCGGATCGTCTGGCGAAATACAATCAGCTCCTGCGCATCGAGCAGTTGCTCGGCAAGAACGCAGTTTACGCGGGCTTGAGTGCGCTGAAGAAAGCCAAGTAAGCCATAACTTAATTCAAAAACCGGAAGCCGTTCGCGGCTTCCGGTTTTTTGTTTGAACAACCGCATTCAGCGAATAAAAGGTATTCACCTGATTGCGAAATCATCAAACCATGTTAAACTAAGTTTCTAAAAAAATTATGAAAAAACTATTCATCATCGCCGCCCTCGTTGTTAGCGCCGCTGGTTTGCAGGCGGAAGAACACGGCTTCCAAGCTTCGCTCACGCCGGACATCGCGGTGCATCCAAAGACTGACCAGATCAACGGGCTCGCGTTGAGCATCTGGGGCGAGAACCCGCAATCTGGCGTCGCGCTCGGCCTGGTCAACGGCAGCACCGGCAACAGCGAAGGTTTCACCTGGAGCTTCTACAACTATGCGGACTCCTACACCGGCGTCGCGTGGGGTCTGGCGAATTACAGCCGGACGAGCTTCACCGGCTGGCAGGGCGGTATCTTGTTCATGCCGTGTCTGGTCAATATATCAGGGGGCACGTTCACCGGCTTTCAGGACGGCATCGTCAACATCGCGCAGGAATTCCACGGCCTCCAATGGGGTTTCGTGAATTACTCCGAAAGCCTGCGCGGCGTGCAACTTGGCTTAATCAACATCGCCAAGAACAATCCGTGGTTCAACGAATTCCCGGACAAGCTCGCCACCGGTTTCCCGTTCGTGAACTGGTCGTTCTAAAATAAACTGAAGTTTTCCAACCGGAAGCCGTTCGCGGCTTCCGGTTTTTTATTTTAATAACCTCGTCGGCACAGCCACCACACCGCAAACATGATCGCGATGCTCGTGAGCGACATCCAAACCCACGACGCGACCATGAACGACACCACCATCATCGCCACGCCACCAACGAGCGGCATGATTTCGCGCTGCTTACGCGCGTAAAGCAGATAGCCACCCGCCACCGCGCCCCAAAACATGGAGGCAAAAATAAAATGTTCGTCCAGCAGGCTATCGGTCTTGACCCCATTCTTTTTTAGAATTTCGGTCAACTGTTTTGTCGCCGCATTGTCATCGGTGACGGCGGGATCAATAAAGTTCGTGTCCGCCAACGCGGCCGAGCTGGCGGTGAAAAGGGAAAAGGCGAACAGCAGCGGCAGGCTGTTCCGGGAAAATATTTTTAGCGCACGTTTCATCTGCCAACGATTCTTGCCCTGCCGGGTTGCTTCGTAAAGCAAAACTGCGCCGCCGCGCGCGGCTTGCCACGGAAAAACTCTGTGCTAGATTTTGGCCGTGAGCAATTTTTTCCGCCCCAACTTAAAAAAACAGGGACGCATTGCGCGCGGCGTCATAGGCACGCTCTGCCTGATTGCCGGCATTGTGCTGGTGGATTTTGTGCTGTGGCTCGGACTGATTTTTGTCGCCGCTGGATTGTTTGCCATTTACGAAGCGTTGAGCGGTTGGTGCATCGCCCGCGCCTGCGGCATCAAAACGAAGATTTAAGCCGCAAACGCCCCGAACAGCGCCTGCATCTCCGCGTCCACCTGCGATTCATCCGTCAGCGTCTGCGCAATTTCATCGCGCAGCAAAACGCGATACCGTTTCCGTAACCGATGAATCGCCACGCGCACCGCGCCTTCTTCCATGTCCAAAACCTTCGCCACGTCCGCCTGCGCAGAATCTGCTTTGCCCGCCGTAAGAAACATTTTCAGTTGCTCGAACAATTTCATTTTACCGTCGGCTTCACATTCCTGCTGCAAACGCGCGATGACTTTTGCCAGTAACGCCAACGCCCATTCGCGGTCAAACGCTTTGTCCGGACTCGGCTCGTTCGCGGCGGCGACCTGAAATTTCGTATCCGCCGTTTGCCAGTCCAGCGACAAGTGCGCCGCACCGCCACCGCGTTTTTGCGCCTGCGCCTTGTCCCATTCGTTCGCGAGAAAATGTTTTAACGACGCCAGCAGGAACGCGCGGAACTTGCCTTTCTCGCTGTCGGCGGTGGCGAGGAAATTTTTTTCCAGGAGCTTCGCAAAAAAAGTTTGCACCAAATCTTCTGCATCCGCCTTCGCGTGGCCGTGCCGGCGAACGTAGGCGTAGAGCGGAAACCAATACGTCTGGCAAAGCTCCTCCAACGCGTGATGCGAAGCCGGCGAACTGATTTTTCCCGCCGCAAGCACAACCGTCCAATGCGTCGTGGCGAACACATCGCCCGGCGCACACGAAGATTTGCTGGAATGTTCCGAGGTCAAAATTTCATATCAATGCCGGTGGAAATGCCCGCCGCCAAAAAAGATGATGAGAAAAATCATAAACGGCAACGACAGCAGCACGACAAATAAAATGACGCCGTTGCGTTTGCCAAAATTAATGGTCCAGCCAAATCCCCGGCGCTTGGGAACCAGCATACGGGTATCCGTCCGGCTGCGATAAATTCCGCACGACCAGTTTTTGGAGTCGCTCCACTCGCGCTGGTTGATTTCGTCGCTATTCATTTAATGTAATAACCACAAGCTTTCCATGTGCCGTCAGCTTCAAGCAGGAACGTGACCGTTTCCGTCGCGGAATTTTTGTTTGCAAAGGCGGTTTCAAATTGCATGACCACATATTTACCATCCGGCGTGCCGGGCAGTTGCGTCTCCGTCACCGCGGAATCCACCGCGCGGATTTTCAGTTCACCCAAAGGTTTGCGGACAGATTGCAAAGCCTCAACCCATTTGTCCTGCGTGATTGCACTTTGAAAATAATCCGAGGCGTCGTTCCAACTGCCCGCATAGTTGCTGGCGTCAATTTCCGCCAGCCATTTTTGCGCCGCCGTTACCGCCGCCGTCTGCTCGGCGTTGCGCGGACGGATGAGATAGCTAATCGCCCGCCACTGGCCGTCGCTTTCCTGCATGAATTCCACCGTCTCGACCGCGTTCGAGAGCACGGCAAAACTCGTGGCAAATTGCACGATGTAATACGCCCCAGCGGGCATCTCAGGCACGACGTCCGATTTCTGCTCAGAAATCACCTTCCGCGAAATCAAAGCGCCGAGCGGCTGACGAACTTTTTTTAGCAAATCCACCCACGCGGCTTTTTGGCCGTCCGCGCGAAAGCTCGCCGCCGCCGTATCCCACGTCTGCGAATACGCGCCAGCGTCCGCCAAAGCCAGCCAGTTTTGCACGGCGATTATTGGAGAAAGATTTTGCGCGGTGGCGTGCGGTGCATTTCCACGCGGGCTGACATCATATACCACCACGAGATAGCCCGAAGAATTGTCCTTCTGAAAAAACGGCACAAGAAAGGCCAGTGCTTGAGCTGGCGGAGCGTCTCCCTCATAAAGGAATTTCGCACTGATGTCGTTGGCATCCGTAATAAAGTTCGGGTTGTGGCTGACCCGACCTTCAATGCGAATCTTGTCCCGCACGTCGTCAACCGTGTAGGCGAGATTGATGTCTCCGCTTCCATTTATAGCCCGACCATCCTTTTGTCTGCGGTATAACCAGCCCGCTGGGTTCCTTGCGGCCACCAAATTCCGGTGACTGTCTGTGATTGGTTCACGAACACACCCGGTTGCGTGGCGATGCCTTCTAGCAACTCATGAAGTGTATCCAGATTAATTACCGCGACTTGGGAATCAGTGTCTTCATTGACGTGCTTGGTCACGATGAAAGTGTTTGTGCCTGAACCCACGGTCTTTTGCGTTTCGCCGGGGCTGTAGCGTGCCAGAAATTTGGCTGTGGATTGCACCCCTGGCTTGCGTTGAGCCGCAGGAATCAATCTATCCACCAACGCTGCGTCCGCCTCAAAAACTTGATAATGAAAATCGGCACTGGTCAAGGAAGCCGCACGCAAAGTTGAATTTTTCACAGAATGAACCAACCCAATCAGGAGGATGGCCAGCGCCAGCATCACACCACAACCAATGGCGATAATTTTTCCGAGGGAATTTTTGCGCGCTGGTTCGACTGGCGAAATCCCCGCGCCGATTTTGTTCACCGCGCGCCAGACGCGGCGGATGATGAGCCAGTCCACCAACAGTGAAAGGAGCGTTGCCAAGCACAACCATAAGGCAAAAAACATTCCGAGTTCATAGCCAATTGTCAGCATATCTCCGGGTTGACCGACGATCAAAAGTTTGATGACCAACCAGACCAAGCCAAAGATTAGCGCATCCACCGCCAGCAGCGGGAACAGCAAGCCGTCAAACACCGCCAGCCAGAGGCCGTGCAGTTTGCCCGCCGAGTGGCGGATTTGTGACACCGCCACCCAACCGAGCAAGGTAAAGCCAAAAACGCACAGCACTCCGCCAACCACCAAGAGTGATGTTACCAGTTCGGCTGGCTTGTTTGGCAAAACTTCCCCGGTTGGCAGCCAAGGCCTTGTGGCCACCTGATTGACGATGGCTGCAAACGCAAACATCACCACCGATAACATTCCCAAACAAGCGCCCACGATGGCCGTGCGCGAAAAGCGCGGGGACATTTCTGGTTGGCGATTTCCGATTTCCGATTTTTTGGTTTGAGCCTCGTCACCTCGGCTGCTACTGGCATCGGTCGGCGGAATCTGTTCAATCGGTTTCCATTTCCGAAAATCACGGGAGAGATATTCCACAAATGACACAAACGCTACGATTGCAAAGCCAGCCTTCCAGAAATTCCACAGATTGCTTCCTTTCTCACTGTAAATGAAAACAAACACCAACGCCGAAATAAGAATTATCCAGCACCATTTGATGATTCGCTCGCCGATACTTTTCTGCTCCGAAACGGCTGCGGTTAAGAAGTTCTCATCAGTTTTTTCGCTTTCAGTTTGAGCCTTGTCACCTCGGCTCCTACTTGCATCGGGCGTGGCCACGATGGTTTCCACCATCGTCTTCACGTCGCTGACCTGCTGGTAACGGAGTTCCGGTTTTTTCTCCAATGCGCGTAAGACGATTTCATCCAGCCGCACATCAATGGAAACTTTCTTCGACGGCGCTTCGAGTTGCTTACCGGGCAGTTCGCCGGTGAGCATCTGGTAAAACACCACGCCCAGCGCGTAGATGTCCGCGCGGTGGTCCACTTCGCCCGGCGCTTGGATTTGCTCGGGCGACATGTATTGCGGCGTGCCCATGACTTTGCCAGCGTCAGTCAAGGTAGGGTCATCGCGCTGCGATGCCCGATCCGGACGCCCCAACGGTGCGTCCCTACCTTCAATGATTTTCGCCAAACCAAAGTCCGCCACTTTCACCCGGCCACGGCGGTCGAGCAAAATATTTTCCGGCTTGATGTCGCGGTGGACGATGCCCTGGTCATGGGCGAATTGCAGCGCGTCGCAAATCTGCGGCACGATGGCGAGCGCCTCGCGCGCAGAAATTCTTCCGGCGTGGAGTAACTGCCGGAGGTTCACGCCGTCCACAAATTCCATGAGGAAATAAAATTGTCCGCTCGCATTACCGAACTCATAAAGCGTGACGATGTTCGGGTGATTCAGCTTCGCGAGCGCTTTGGCCTCGCGCGCGAAGCGTTCGGCAAACGCGGGTTCATCACCGATGCCGGGCGGCAGGATTTTTAGCGCGACGATGCGGTCGAGTTGTTTCTGAAGCGCCTTATAAACCGCGCCCATACCGCCCTTGCCGACGAGTTCGAGGATTTCAAGCTGCGGAAATTTCGCGGCAAGTTCCGCAACCTCCGGCGGCACGAACGCCTTTTGTTTCGCATCGGTGACGGTGTCCGCTGCCGCGCCCATTTTGAGCAGGCACGCAGGGCAAAGTCCCGCGAGCGCACCGAACGGCAGCGGCGTGCCGCATTGCGGGCATTTGTTTTGGTCGGGCATTGGCGGATTCATTTTTACCGTGTCCATGCCCACTTCAGAAGCAAAACCGGCGGGACGTTACAAAAATTTCGGCGCAAAAATACGCGCTCAACCTACGAGCCGGAGACAAAGCGGATAGCGATAGAAATTTCCTTCCGAGGCTTTGACGGCCGCGACAATCGGCAGCACCAGCGCCATGACCATCAAGGCTATTAGCAGTGGAAAGCCGATGACAATCATGCACAGAAAAACCGCAATCACACCGTAGATGAAAAGCGAGATGTGGAAGTTCAGCGATTCGCGCGCGTGCGCGGTAATTTTTTCTGATTCGCCCTTTTTCACCAAGTAAATGATGAGCGGAAAAATGATTCCCACGCCCAGAAACAGAGACAGGTGGCAAAGGATGATGAGCAATTTCTCATTGCTGTCCGGCTTGACGACGGGCGGCGGCACGTTCAACGGCGGCGGGGCTTCCATGCACGTAGCGAACCAAAGCCGTCAGCGTTCGGCAAGTTTTATTCCGCGAGCCGGCAAAATTTACCGCAGCTTGAATCCGCCTTGGAAAATCACTTCCGCCGCCACGACCACTAGAAAAATGACGCCGACCAGCGCGTTCAGGCGAAAAAAAGCGTTGTTAATCCAATTCAAACTGCGGCGGCGCGCGATCCAGTGTTCCAACACGAGGCAGGCGAGAATGACCAGCCAGCCGACGAGATAGGCGATGCGAAAATGGCACAGCAAACCGAAACCGAGTAGCACACCGCACATCGCCATGTGCGCGAGAAACGCGGCGGCCAGTGCGTTCTGCGGCCCCCACGCGACGACGAGCGAACGCAGGCCGTGTGATTTATCGAACTCGTAATCTTGCAACGCGTAGATGATATCGAAGCCGACGAGCCACAGCACGACGGCGAACGCGAGGAAAAAAGGCTGTAAAGCAGTTCTTGCATTATCAAACCAAACTGCGGTCATGGAAATCTCACTTAATGGAGGAAAACCAAATTGCCCTTTCACCGCCAGCCACGCGCCGATAGGCGCGAGCGCGAGCGCGATGCCGAGAAAAACGTGCGTGTAATCCGTGAAGCGTTTCGTCAGCGAGTAAAAGCAAACCAACACCAAGGCGATGGGCGAAAAATAAAAGCAGACCGGATTCAGAAAATAACTGGCAGTGATCAGACCGGCCGCCGACAAGACACACAGTGAAATCGCGCTGAACAAAGAAATTTCACCGGCGGGCAAGTGGCGATTCTTGGTGCGCGGATTCAGCGCGTCAAATTTGCGATCTACGATACGATTGAACGCCATCGCGCACGTCCGCGCACAAACCATCGCGACCAAAATCAGTCCGAAAGTTTTCCAGCCGGGCCAGCCACGGTTGTCGCGCGCGGCCACGAGCATCGCCGCCAGCGCAAACGGCAGCGCAAAAACCGTGTGCGAGAAGCGCACGAACGAAGCCCATTTTTGAATTGTTGAAATCATTTTTGAATTAGCCACAGAGGCACAGAGGACACAGAGTTCGGAACTTATTTTCTCTGTGCGCTCTGTGTCTCTGTGGCAAAATTATTCTTTCTCTTCCGCCCAACGCGGCGCGATTTTGTTCGGTAGCCCCATGTGGTCGAGCACCCGCGCGACGACGGTGTCCACAAGTTCGACGATTGTTTTGGCGCCGGAATAAAAACTGGGGTTGGCCGGAATCAGTGTCGCGCCCGCCAGCAACAGCAATTCCATATTTTTAACCTGAATGAGATTCAGCGGTGTTTCGCGCGGGACGAGAATGAGTTTTTTCTTTTCCTTCAGCACCACGTCAGCGGCGCGTTGCAAAACGTCCTCGCTGTAACCGTGGGCGATGCGCCCCATCGTGCCCATCGTGCAGGGAATCACGACCATCACGTCCGGCGGATTCGAGCCGCTGGCGAACGGTGCGTTCATGCTTTTCAAACTGTGTGGCGTCACGCCTTCGGGCAATTTCAATCCACCCGGCAATTCCTCGGCGACGACTTGTTGTGCGTAATTGCTCATCACGACATGGATTTGATGTTCGCGCGGATTCAGGTTGTCGAGCAACCGCTGCGCATACAGCGCGCCGCTGGCTCCGGTGATGGCGACAAGAATTTTCACTGCGCCCAGTTTGCCGCAAATGAAAGCCGCAAACAAGTCGCGCGAAGCCAGCCCTCAAATTAATAGTTTTTGCTCAATTTATCTGTGTTTCCTCGACAAAAAAACTCAGCTAAAATCCGCGCATGGAAATTTCCGATTTGGCAAAAGTCCTCGTCGCGCTCGGTTGTCCGGCGGAGAAATCGACCGACATGGCCGCGCAGCTCGACAAACGTGCCAAGCAATTGGCCGCCGAAAAAAATCGGCCTTACGAGGAAGCGTTGAAACATTTGATTGGCTTGATGCGGCAAGGTTGGTCGGCCAAGGAAAAAGGATTTTGATTTTATGATTAAACCCTGGAAAAAGATTGGTTCAAAAATCGTCGGTGATTTTCGCATCTTCAAAGTGCTCGCCGAGACGTGCATCAATCCGCGCACCGGCAAGGAACATGATTTCTACGTGCTCGACACCGTCGGCTGGGTCAACGTCATCGCCTTCACGCCGGACCAGCAGCTCGTGATGGTGCAGCAATATCGCCATGGCTCCGGCACGGTGGAATTAGAAATTCCCGGCGGCATGATGGATCCACACGAGACCGATCCGGTCGCCACCGCCGTGCGCGAACTGCGTGAGGAAACCGGCTACGCCGGCGAAAACGCGCGGTTGCTGGGAAAAATTCATTCCAACCCCGCAATCTTAAATAACACAACTTTCACGGTGCTGATTGAAAATTGCCGCCTGCAACACGGCGTGGAATTTGATAGCGGTGAAGATTTGACGACGCAACTGGTGCCGGTGGCGGAAATTCCCAAGCTCGTCGCCGAAGAAAAAATCGGTCACTCGCTCGTCGTCGTGGCGCTGTATTATTTTGATTTGTGGCAGCGGGGAATCAAGAAAGCGTAGTCGCAAATTAAATTCGCCCATGCCCATTTTCTACGAATGCCAACGCTGCACGGCCTGTTGTCGCTGGCCGGGACAAGTGCGTTTGTCGAATGAGGAAATTACCCGGCTCGCCGCTTTCAAAGGCTTGAGCGAAGCCGATTTCATCCAGCAATTCACGCGGCTGCGTTGGGATCGCGGCGGACTGGCCTTGCTGGAAAAACCGGACGGCGGTTGCATTTTTCTGGAAGGCGATGATTGCTCCGTGCAATCCGTCAAGCCACAGCAGTGCCGCGATTTTCCGAACCTATGGAATTTTCCCGGCTTTCAGCAAACCTGCAAAGCGTTCCCGCGCGAAGTCACCGAGGCGGAATATGAACGCCGCATCGCGCTGATAAAATCAAAGGGAAGCCACAGATAAACACAGATGCACTCAGATAAGAAAAAACGCGGATGGAAAATTCCCCATCTGTGTTTCATCTGTGCCCATTTGTGGCTCAACTCAAACTCACTGGATCAATATCCACCGCCAACGTCACGTCATCCGGCAAAGTCAGCAACTGCACAATGACCGCGAGTTCACGGCTCAACGCACTCATCGCGCGCGTCCGCAGCATGATTTGGTAGCGGTAAAAATTTTCCGCGCGCAGTAGCGGCGCAGGCGCAGGACCGGCGATGACCAAATCTTTCAAAGCTTTTAATTTTTTCTCCAGTTCGCGCTTCAGATGGTCAGCGGAGAATTTTACTTTTTCTTCGCTGCGACCTTTGAGCGTGAGCAGCGCGACGCGGCTCGCGGGCGGATATTTCAGTTGTTCGCGAAATTCGATTTCCTGTTCGTAAAAGCCGACGAAATCGTGGCGGCGCGCAAATTGTATTGCCGGATGAAACGGCGTGAATGCCTGCACAAAAACTTCGCCTTCGACATCGCCGCGACCTGCACGACCGGCGACTTGCGTGAGCAATTGAAACGCC
>Ga0208872_1001362_pt1 | contig 15041 bp, 16 predicted proteins | sample CryBogCBH12Aug08_FD_185508 | JGI IMG/M metagenome (GOLD analysis project Ga0208872, IMG submission 185508) | Freshwater microbial communities from Crystal Bog, Wisconsin, USA - CBH12Aug08 (SPAdes) | ecosystem: Environmental > Aquatic > Freshwater > Lake | place: Crystal Bog, Wisconsin, USA...
GAGATGATCAAACCAGGTGATATGGCGACTGGTGCCGTCCATGAAAAAACAGAACAACTGAACAAACAACTCAGTGATGGCAAGACCTTTGCTGTTTTTGCGCATCGAGCCAAACCATCGATCAATCAGAGGCAGAATCTGGATGTTGCGAACATATGCCTCAAACAGGGCCAATCCGGCTCTACCGGTCATGCGTTCATCAGTTGGCTGAATTGCACTGATTTTCTGTTCCTTTTTATCATGAAACCTTGTATCTTTTATCATGAAGCTCTCTACCTATTGGGTTGTGTTGTATTGGGTGGTAATTTCGACGTTACCCATTTCAATATAACACTTTAGCCGTTAAGTTGAGAGCTTTTTTTATTTCTTATCGATCAACTTAGGTTTCAATAACATGGGAACAGTTATTTTAACGGGAGCAACAGGGTTTCTCGGTAGCAATATAGCATAAGCATTGATCACCGATGGTCATAGAGTAATCGCCCTAAAACGCAGTTTTTCTGATTTGCAGCGATTGGATGAAGTTAAGTCAGAGCTTATTTTTTATGACCTCGAAGACTTAGATTTTGTTAAACCCTTTACTGAACATGGTAATGTAGATGCTGTTATTCATACAGCGACCTGTTATGGGCGTGCTGGTGAAACCCCAACGCAAGTTTTCCAAGCAAATACTGTTTTCCCATTGCATTTGTTAGAAGCGGCTTCATTTTTTCATGCGGAAACATTTATTAATACGGATACTTTTTTTAATACGGATACTATTCTGTCTTCGTATCTAAACATCTATGCACTATCCAAAAAGCATTTTTCAGATTGGGGGCGAATAATAGTCTTAAACGATAGAATACGATTCGTTAATATTCGCTTAGAACATTTATATGGACCAGGTGATAATCAATCAAAATTCACGTATTGGATTGTTCAAAGTTGTCTAAAGAATATCCCTGATATCAAGCTTACTCTCGGAGAGCAATCCCGTGATTTCATTTATATAGCTGACGCAGTATCTGCGTATATACAAATATTACGATATGCAAGAGATCTTAAATCTGGTTTTCTTGAATTTGATTTAGGAAGTGGTGAAGCAGTAACCGTACGTAATTTTGTTGAGGCGGTACATCGCCTTACTGGATCTAACTCAAATCTCTCATTTGGAGCTTTACTATATAGAGACAATGAACTGATGGAGTCAAAAGCAAATATCGATCCTTTGCTTGCTTTGGGCTGGCAATGTAAAACAGGTATAGATAAGGGCATCACTAAAATGATCGAGCAAATGAGATAATATCATTATAGATGACAAGCAGTATTGTCTTTGTTAGATACTATCCCGCCAATGATATCAAAGCAATTACCAAGAAAAAAATCATTTATATAGTAAGACATGATAATTAATATCATTCTGAATAGACAATAGGCGTAAAAAAATGATTTTGTAAAATCGAAAAATGAAACTAACCGCCGCAAGCAGCGAAGCATCGGTTTGTAGAAAAACTAATATAGTTTTTCTACACGTGGTGGGTAATTCAACCCTAAGAGATTAAATGGTTATTAAGATGAAGTTAGCGCCAATTATAGTATTCGCATTTAATCGACCAATGGGATTAAAAAATCTTTTAAACTCATTAATACATAATGAGCTCGCTGAAAAATCTGATCTTTTTGTTTATGTTGATGGGCCTCGAGTAGACATTATTGGGGAAGAAAATAAAGTATTAGAAGTTCAAAATATTGTAAAAGAAATACAAGGTTTTAAAAATGTAAAATATAACTTTTCTACAATTAATAAAGGCCTAGATAAATCTGTCCTTCAAGGAGTCACTGAAGTGATAAATCAATACGGTATAGCAATAGTTTTAGAAGATGATTTAGTGCTATCACAAAATTTTCTTCTGTTTATGAATGATGGATTAAATCGCTATGCAAATCAGGAAAAAGTATTTTCTATATGTGGTTATACAAATAAAATCAAGGTAACAAGTGACTATAACTTCGATTCATATTTTTGCACACGAAGTAGTTCATGGGGGTGGGCAACATGGAAAGATCGTTGGAATTCGGTCGATTGGGAGCTAAAAAATTGGCAAAAAAGTTCAAAGATTGGAGCAGAATTTAATAAATGGGGTGGGTCAGATCTATTTAGAGGGATATGTCATGTAAAAGATGGATGTGCTGATAATTGGGATATTAAGTTTGTGTTTTCACAGTTTTTACAAAAAAAATTATCTTTATTTCCGGTTATAAGTAAAGTAAGGAATGAAGGTTTCGATGGGACAGGGACAAACTGCAAAAACTGGAGTTGCTTTAAATATGATTTTGATAATTCAAATAAACAAGAATTTATTTATCCGGTAAATATTCAATTAAATACAAAATTATATAAATCGGCTATGTCGTATAATGGTCTATTAATAAGAATATGGAGTAGGTTAATGTATTTTATTTATCAATAATAATCTCAAGTGTAAAATGGTTTATTTTTTTAAAATAAATTAAATAATGCTTATTAATAAATAATGCAGAAAATTATTTCAATTGTGTTGCCGACATATAATAGAGTGAGTTATTTGGCGGAAACATTAGGTCATTTTAAGGAACAATTAGAAAGAAATATTGAATTGGTTGAAATGATTGTTTGTAATAACGCATCAACAGATAATACTGATAGTATGTTGTGTGATTATAATAATAGCAATTCATTTTTTAAATATTTAAACTATGAAGAACATGTTGCAATAGGATTAAGTATTAAAAGAGCAATATCTAATGCTGAGGGTAAATATGTTTTACTTTGGGGTGATGATGATTTACCTTCTCCTTTGATGATTGATACATTATTGTTTTATATAAACAAATATCCAGATGCCGGGTTAATACATTTTAATCGTTTGTTTGGGTATAGTAGTGATTCAAAATCATTATCCAGCCTAAGGATTCAAAAAATTAATTATGTTTGTGGCTCAATTAAGTACAATGAATTAAGTGAGTTTATAAGTACATATTTCTTGGATACAAGTTTTCTATCTTCAATATTATTTTTACGTGATGGCTGGATAAAAGGTTCTGAGATCGATCCATCAAAACATTATGGATATGAGTTTTTATCGCCCATATACTATGGTTTAAAAGAAAAAGCATTTGTATATATAAGTTATCCCCTTTTAATACAAAGAATTCCTCGAGATAGATCATGGATTAATAGGTCGCCATATTATAGATTTATAGGTATACCCAACCTGCTTAATGATATTCAAAAATGGGGCATTATAATTAGCGCTAAAAAATTGTGGATGCAAGAAGCAAATTCACTAATGTCTTTTTTGGTTGTTATTTCTCAAACATCACTTAATAAAAAATTCTATCGCCCATTAATTCAAGAAATAAATAGTCATCAACCAACATTATTTCGAAAATTAATTGTATTTTTTTTTATATATATTTTCCCATCAAAATTATATATCATTATTCGAAAAATATTTGTTGCAAAAAAGCAGAGAAATAAATGGCCAAAATGATTAAAATAAAACTGACCATTGATTATCCTAAAGAATGGGTATTGAGGCAAACTCCAAATGGTGATGGTGTTTGGGGTGATTATAAATTTTATATAAATGAAGATGTAGATGAGTGTGATTATTGGGTCGTATTTAGTAAAGGTATAAAAAACAATGAATCATCCAAAGTCTTAAAAAATTATATAATTCTCATCATTGGAGAACCATCTAGTGTATACCATTTTAGTTATGGTTTTTTAAAGAGATTTAATTTAGTTATTTCATGTGACACGAAAATTAAACATCATAATGTATTATTTGATCACCCGTTTATGCCTTGGTGGGTAGGTGTTAATAATACACATATTTCACACATCAAAGTATCAGATCAAAATAAAGTACTTGCCAAAAAGGAAAGCCTAAAACAAACACTTTCTGTGGATTTGAAATATTTTGATTTTATTCATAAAAACAACTCAAAGATAAAATTATTATCAGTTATAACAAGTAATAAGGTAATAACAAAAGGTCATCGTGATAGATTAAAGTTCGTTGAGCAGCTTAAAAATCATTTTGGTGATAAAATTGATATTTATGGTAGGGGCTTTAATGATGTTTCTGATAAAAGGCAGGCTATTCAGGATTATAAATATCATATAGTAATAGAAAACTTTTCATCGCCATATTATTGGACAGAAAAATTAAGTGATGCATTTCTTTGTGACGCTTATCCTCTTTACTATGGGTGTAAAAATCTTGCAAACTATTTTAGTGTAAATAGTTTTTCATACATTGATATATACGATATTGATAGATCAATAAAAATAATTGAAGATGCTATTAATAATAATTTCTATGAAAAAAATATAAATAGTATCAATGAAGCAAAAATGATGATATTAGAAAAATATAATATTTTTCCTGAAATTATACGTTATATTCGGTTACGTGATCATAAACATAATCCAAAAATTATTCAATTAAGAAGTGATAAGACATTTGTTGATTTCTATAAAATTATTTTATTAATAAAACGAAAATATAATACTTTGTTTTCGAGAATATGTAAAAATAATATTTGATGCATTTTAATCACATATACATCAAATATTATTTTTTTAACTTATAGATATTTGAACGAATATTATTTTTTTAAAATTTAGATTCTTAAACTACTTTAAAAATGGTCTATTCTGAAGTTAATAATATTATTTCTATAGTTACAGGTGGATGTGGTTTTATTGGATCACATATAGTTAAAGATTTATTAAAAAGTGGTCGAATTGTATTTGTAATAGATAATCTTTCATTAGGTAGTTTCTTTAATCTTGAAAGATATGAAAATAATAATCTTCATATCCTTCAGTTTGACCTTTCTGACCGACAGCATTGCATTAATGCTTTCAATATTATATTAGAATATGGTTCTATTCATGATGTTTGGCATCTTGCAGCTAATTCAAATATTCCTGCAGGAGTAGAAAATCCAGATGTTGATTTGAAAGATACCTTTCTAACAACTTATGAGTTGCTACGATTAATGAAACAATATGATGTAAAGACTTTCCATTTTGCATCAAGTTCTGCTATATATGGTGATTTAGGGACAGTTAAGTTGCATGAGGGCATTGGACCTCTTTTACCAATCTCAAATTACGGTGCTATGAAGCTTGCTTCTGAAGCACAGGCTAGTGCTGCAGCAGAGAGTTTTCTTGAGCGTGTCAATATTTTTAGGTTTCCTAATGTAGTTGGTACACCTGCCACTCATGGTGTGATTCTTGATTTTATTAATAAGCTTGCTTCTGATTCGCATGAGCTTCATGTTCTTGGTGATGGTACTCAGCAGAAAGCCTATTTGCATGTATCTGATTTAGTGGATGCCATGTTTGCTATTTCTTCAAGGAAGATTGATGTGAAAATTGATGTTGTTAACATTGGACCGGTCGATGATGGTGTTACCGTGCGTTGGATTGCTGAGCAGGTAGTTGCTCGGATTAGTCCAGATGCGAAGATTATGTATGGTAAAGGTAATAAAGGGTGGGTTGGTGATGTTCCACGGTTTAACTATTCAACAGATCGTTTGCAATCTTATGGATGGTCACCAAAGCTAAATTCATCAGAAGCTGTGCTTCGTGCAATCGATGAAATTGCTATACAACAGGGGTATTAATATATAATTTCATGTTAGTTGCTCAAGAATCCCCCCCCAAAGTGTCCATCGTAGTACCTACATTCAATGAATCTGAAAGTGTGCTAGAACAGAGTTTTGCGAGTTTGGTCTCGCAGTCGTTTGGAAACTTCGAATGTTTGGTTATTGATGATAGTACTGATTTAATGTCGGCTCAAGCCTGCCAAAAGCTTTGTGAACAAGATAAGCGCTTTTCTTATGTTCATCCAGAAAAAAGGCTTGGTCTTGCCGCAAGCTTGAATCTCGGTATTTCGAAAGCAAAAGGGGATTTGATTGCGCGTTTTGATGCTGATGATCTCTGTATGCCTAACCGACTGGAGCTCCAGGTATCCTTTATGGATGCTTATCCTGATGTAGATATCCTTGGTGGCAGCCTTGAAATTATGAATGAAGAAGGTAAGACGTTAGCTTTTCGAAATTATCCTTCTGACCACTCCAATATAGAACGTCGATTGCAGACTACTACCGCTATTGCGCATCCAACAGTGATGATGCGCAAATATATTATTGATAGATTCGGAGGTTATGATACCAGTTTCCGATTTTCTGAAGACCTTGATTTATGGTTGAGATTGTTTAATCGTGGGGTCAAATTTGCAAATCTAAGCGAGGTCTTGGTGCGTTATCGTCAACAGTCCACACATCGAAATTCTCTTCATTGGCGTTTCAATCTGAAAGCCAGAACGAGTAATATGAGCATGCGCTACTTGCCTCTTCGTGTTCTTGGTATCTGTGCCATAGCTGTATGGGGCAGCATACCAGCATCAATACAGGAAAGGATATATAGTGTCATGCTACTCCGTAATGATTGACCATTCTATATCCTCAACTCTGTGAGTTTCAAAAATATATCTAGTCAGGTTGCAATCCTTGCTGGTGGGATGGGTTCTCGTTTGAAATCTCGAACGGGAAACCTTCCAAAGCCTATGGCCCCGGTTATGGGCCGTCCTGTACTTGAGCATCAAATTGAGCTTTGTAAACGTCACGGTTTTATACGTATTGCATTGTTGGTTCATTATGAGTATGAAGGTATTTGTGCATATTTCGATGATGGTAAGCGGTGGGGTGTTGAGCTGGCTTATCATGTGGAGCAGAATGCTCGGGGAACAGCAGGGGCTTTGCTTGATGCATGTGAAGGTCTTGACGATAGGTTCATTGTGCTCTATGGTGACACCTATGCAGATGTTGATCTATGTGCAATATGGGATAGCCATACTGCCAGTGGGGCTCATGCTACGCTGTTTTTGCATCCTAATGATCACCCGCATGATTCTGATTTGGTTGAGGTTGACAATAATTCCCGATTGGTTGCTATGCATCCGTACCCACATCCGGAGTCTGAGCTATATCCAAACCTTGTTAATGCCGCTCTTTATGTTTTGGAGCGTGATATTCTGAAAAGAGTAGTATCGGCTACAGGGAAGTCTGATCTTGCCAAGCACACGTTTCCAGCAATGCTTGCTGCAAAGATGCCTATTCATGCATATAGGACTCCTGAATACATCAAAGATATGGGTACCCCTGACCGTATCGATAAGGTTGAGCGAGATATTCTTGTCGGTTTACCGGAACGTCTATCATCTCGCCAGCTAAGGCAGGCTGTTTTTATGGATCGTGATGGTACGTTAAATGTTGAGGTAAACCATCTGCATCTGCCGTCTCAATTAGAGTTACTGCCCGGTGTAGCGGAGGCTACCCATGCTCTCAATAGGGCTGGTGTTTTAGCGATAGGAGTGACCAATCAACCGGTTGTTGCTCGTGGGGATGTAACTTGGGAGGAGCTGCATCGTATCCATGCCAAACTTGACGAACTGCTTGGCCAGGGTCAAGCATATCTTGATCGTCTTTATGTATGTCCTCACCATCCGGAACGTGGTTTTGCCGGGGAGGTGCCTGAACTCAAAATCGATTGTGATTGTCGTAAGCCACGTACCGGGATGTTTGATCGTGCAGTAGTCGAGTTGAACATTGACCGTAGGAGTTCATGGATGGTGGGTGATACAACTTCTGATATTCGTGCGGGTAAAAATGCAGGGTTGCGAACCATTCTTGTTCGTACAGGTTATGCTGGTCTTGATGGCAAATATTCTGATGAGCCAGACTATGTCATGCCTGATTATTCAGCAGCAGTAGATTGGATTCTCCGTGGTCATTCGTCTATTGCTCGACAGTTATTCTCTGTAACGGCATCAATAGTAAAAGCCAAACAACGGTTGATATTAGTTGCTGGTCCTGCACGAGCAGGGAAGAGCTCTACAGCGTGTGTTTTAGCTGAGCAACTGAGAGCTTCAGGTTGGGTAGTTCATGTACTGTCGCTTGATAGTTGGCTTCAGCCGATTGATCAGCGTCCAGAAGGTGGTGGCGTTCTCAATCGTTATGACATGCAAGCAGTTTTGTCCACATTAACCCCAATTCTTGAGGGTGGACGTCACTGGATTCAGTTGCCGTTTTACGAACGGATGTCTCGCACTCTCAAGTCTGGGCTTCAACATTCGATTGGCCCCGAAGATCTTATCATTCTTGAAGGAGTTCCGGCGTTGCTGGAGCCTGCATTAATTGATTCTGCAGATATTCGTGTTTTTGTTGATGTAGATGATGACAATCGAGTACGCCGTTTGAAAGATGATTATACTTGGCGTGGGGCGTCTTGGGATGATGTTGAGACTCGATTGCATTCTCGTGATCAGGATGAATTACCCGCTGTTCGTGCAAGCGCCAGGTATGCGACCCACCATATTACAAGTTATTGAACAATCATGATTATCAGTAAAACCCCTTTACGAATGAGCTTTGTAGGAGGCGGTAGTGATTTGCCTGCCTTTTATCAGGAAGAACCTGGTGCTGTATTATCTACTTCAATAGATAAGTACATGTACATTGCGCTGAATCGAAAGTTTGACGGCCGCATCCGTATCAACTATTCGCGAACGGAAGAAGTTGATTGTCCTGAACAAGTTGAGCATCCCCTTGTTCGTGAGGCGCTCTTTCTCACTGGTATCAAAGGCGGTATTGAAATAGCATCTTTGGCCGATATTCCCTCTAAGGGTTCTGGTCTTGGTTCGTCTAGTACCTATACTGTTGGAATTCTCAATGCTCTTTACGCATACAATAACCAGTTTGTTTCAAAAGAAACGTTGGCGAGCATGGCATGCGATATTGAAATTAATCGTTGTGGAGAGCCCATCGGCAAGCAGGATCAGTATGCAGCAGCGTATGGCGGTTTTAATCTTATTCGTTTTCACCCTGACGAATCGGTTTCTGTCGATCCTGTAATTTGTAAACCAGAACTTCTTAAAAACCTGGAAGATTCTACCCTGGTTTTTTTTACAGGTCGTACACGCAGTGCATCGGAGGTGCTTTCCAAACAGTCGAAGTCCTTGCGTTCTAAAGACAGCAAGTCGATTATGCGTCGAATGGTTCAATTGGCTTTTGATCTTAAGGCTGAATTGGAAGGCGGGTCGCTTGATAATTTCGGATCGATTCTTGATGAAAACTGGCGTTTAAAAGCGCAGTTATCTCACGGCATCACAGACCCTCAAATTGATGCTTGGTATGCGGCAGGCATAGCAACTGGTGCACAAGGTGGCAAAATATTAGGAGCAGGTAATGGGGGATTTATGATGTTTTTTGCTCCACCACATCTTCATCAAGAGATAGCGAAGGCATTGCCTGATATGGAGCGCGTTAAGTTCGGGTTTGAGCGTACCGGTGCACAAATTGTTTTTTATCAACCAACTGAGTAGTTCATATTATGAGTAACATACCGTTTTCTATCAATAACTATGTTGCGGCACTTGCTTCGTTATCTAATGAGCTGAATATCTCTGAGTTTCAGTCAGGTATTGATCTGATTAGATCAAAATTCGAAGAGGGCAAGAAAATCATAACCTGCGGTAATGGTGGCAGTGCTTATACGGCTTCACACTACATAACAGACTGGAACAAGATGGTCAGTCTTGCAACCAACAAAAAGTTTTACGGAATTTCCCTCTGTGATAATATTGGTATTATGACTGCCTTCGGAAATGACATTTCATACGATGAAATCTTTTCAGGACAGCTCAAAGCTATTCTCGATGAAGGCGATCTCTTGATAGCTATTAGCGGGAGTGGTAATTCAGCAAATGTAATAAAAGCTGTTGAATATGCTAATTCTATCGGAGCTGACACCTTAGCTGTCGTAGGATATGATGGAGGAAAGTTAAAACCAATAGCAAAACACTCGGTTTGGGTACCATCGTTTGATATGCAGTTATGTGAAGATTTTCACATAATATTTGGTCATATGGTTATGAAAAGACTTTGCGGATCATCCATACGGGCTAATACGCATATTGAATAATTTCTAATTCTCAAATTGAGGGAAAAAAATGTTGTTAACAATTATGGTTCTTTAAGGAATTTAATGGGTATAAGTAAAACAAAAATACTTCATCACATGATGGGAAGGCTCAGTTTCCTATGGTACAATCATAATTTCATTCGGTAGCTCCCGAAGCTTTTAAGCCCTTCGCCGAGGTCTTATGAAGGTGAATTTATCTGTATAGGCCTACTGCTACTATCTTTGTTGTTTTGTACTTGCATTGTTGAAGATGTTGTCTCTATGGAGCATCGTCATGGACTTCACCTTCATCATAGGTTTACGTTATGACTCATTCGATGAATTGATATTACACTAAGCTAAACCCTTAATACTCTATTCCACTAAATTGTTTAATGAGCCACAATTATAATAAGCGCTTAACAGAAAGTGAATCCGTAAAAATATGGATAGCGTCTAAACAGAGATACATGTAACTCATGATAGAAACTCGCAAACCCTTGAAGAAGGTGTCAGCTACATATTATCTGCTTCAGTAAAGGTTACGGAATGACTTTCTGTTAAGCGCTTAGCTATAAAGTAATCTTGACTCTTGTTGCTTAAAAAGTAACTGTTTCAAAAATTATTTATATCATTATATGCTTATATTGTAAATAATTATTTGGAAATAAATTTTAATTATTGAGAACGAAAAATAAAATAATATGAATATCAATTGGAAAATAAAATCATTATTATTTTCAATAATTGATAGATTTTATTTGCATAAATTTTTATATTTCCTTCAAAAAAATATTACAAAAAATTCACAAGTATCAATATCAGACATTGATAAAAACTGGATTATACATAAAAATAATTTAGAGGCTTTAAAATCTCCTAATATATTAGAATTTGGGGCTGGTAAAAGTCTTTCTCAAAATATTTATTTAAACCAATTCGTTGAATCGCAAACCGTAGTTGATTTGTTTCCGATGCTTGATATTGAGTATTTTAATACCGCTTTATTACAAATATCAAAAATACTCAATAAAGATAAAAATAATATTAATCCTTTTTTTGTAACTAATATTCTAGATATTGAGAATTATTATCGCATACGCTATCTTGCTCCAATTGATATAAGTAAATCCTCATTTAAAGATAGCTCTTTTGATGGTTGTATTTCGACAAATACACTCGAACATATACCCAAAGAAGTTATTGTTAAAATATTTTTAGAACTTAAAAGAATTGTTAGGAGTGGTGGCTTAATTTCAGCTATAATTGACTATTCAGATCATTACGCATATTCTGATAAAAATATTAATCTGCTTCATTTCTTGCGTTATTCCAATAAGGAATTCTCAAAATACAACCATCAAGTTCATTATCAAAATAGAATGCGTCATTATGACTATGAAAGAATATTTGATGAACTAGGATATGTGATACATAAGAGTATAGCAATGGAGCATTCGAAAAAATATGACAAAATATCAGATGATTTTGACAAAAGTAATCCTTCATTGTTTGCGACAAAAGGAATATTTTTGCTTGAAAAAAAATAGTCATGAATTTTTTATGTGTTGTTTTTATCGAACAGTTGCGCGTCCTGCGAAGGCTGGCGTGTTCGAAGAGGAGATAGAGCTGCCGGGGTAAGAACGAATAAAAGAAAGTCAGCAGTTGGTAGTCAGCATTGGCATTTCCACTTGCTGTCATCCCGAACTCCTGTGAGGTATCTATTGTCTCCCCACCAAATCCCCATTAGCTCTTTCGCTCTTCGTTCCTCGCTCAGCAGTACTCAGGGTGGGGACGGTAAAAGCGCAAGAACCGTCCCCACAGGGGGACGTTGTTTTTATCGTACAATTGAGTGTCCAGCGAATGCTGGCGCTGCGGGGGGCGACATGAAAGAACAGATTAAAACTGGTAGAAGGCGAAAAGACAAGAGTCTTATATGCAAGGTTTATCCAACCATCATAGCCCCGAGTGCCCTCCATCTCCAAGCCGATCTCTACCAAACAACTCTTGAGAAACTCATCCAAGAGTCAAGCCCTAGTTCCCAACTTTTTAAAAACTCCCAACTGCCAACTGATTTTACTTTCTTCACTCAGCACTATCTTTAACCTGAGCCGTCTTAAGAAAATTTACAAAACGAACCCATTCAGTTATTAGCGCAAAAGTCGCTGTAGCGCTCTCCATCTCTTTGTTTCTTCGTTCAGCACTTGCTCTTCGACTGCCAATTGCCCACTGCCAACTGCCAACTGTTTTCGCTTTCGCTCAGCACTCAGCACTGCAGGCTCTCCCCAGTCTTCACTGCCCACTGCCATCTGTTTGTTCCTTCGCCTGTTAAAAGAGTTTGTCCCTCAAATAATTTAACTCCGGAGGGGCTTTAGTTTATACCCCCGTTTTTTAACATACGACCTCAGAACTTTCCCAATTATTCAATGCCCCCTAAAATCTTCATAGCAGGTCACCGGGGAATGGTAGGTTCAGCAATTATCCGCCAACTGCTAGCCTCAGGCCATTCCAAAGAAAACCTCATAACCCGCACGCACGCTGAGCTTGACCTCACGAACCAGGCTGCGGTCAAATCCTTTTTTGAAGCCGAAAAGCCCGACCAGGTCTATCTGGCCGCAGCCAAAGTAGGAGGTATACATGCCAACAACACCTATCCGGCCCAGTTCATCTACGAAAATCTGATGATCGAGGCCAACATCATCGATGCTGCATTTCGAAACGGAGTTAAAAAGCTCTTATTTCTCGGCTCCAGTTGCATTTACCCCAAACTCGCTTCACAGCCCATGGCTGAAGACGCGCTGCTTACCGGCACCCTTGAAGCCACAAACGAACCCTATGCAATTGCAAAGATCGCCGGCATAAAACTCTGCGAAAGCTACAACCGCCAATACGGTGAGAGCCATGGTATCGACTACCGCAGCGTTATGCCCACAAATCTCTATGGCCCGGGAGACAACTACCACCCCGAAAACAGCCACGTAATCCCAGCCCTGATCCGCCGCTTCCACGAAGCCAGGATCAATAATGCCCCTGTGGTTACAATATGGGGGACAGGCACACCTATGCGGGAATTTTTGTCCGTGGACGACATGGCAGCCGCCAGCATTCATGTCATGAATTTACCGGTAACCACATATCGCCAGCACACCTTACCAATGCTGAGCCACATTAACGTAGGTTTTGGTCAAGACGTAACCATTGCCGATCTAGCAAACACAATCTCCGAAGTAGTAGGCTACAAGGGCACGATCACCTTCGATACAACTAAACCCGACGGCACCCCCCGCAAATTGATGGACAGCAGTCGTTTGAACAATTTAGGATGGCAAGCTCAAGTCCCATTGAAAACCGGCCTGACAATAGCCTATCAAGACTTTCTAAAAAACAAATATAGAAGTAACCTTCCTCTCTGTTATATAGAAACTCCTGACAACGTACTACTTAAAATCAGCTGAAGGGAGCGGCCGGCGACTTTATTGGCGGATTACCCCGTTAAAAAACATGGTCCAGGGTTTTTTGCGTACTCGGCACTGGTGACATCAACTTGATGATCCCGTTTAGGAAAATGATTGTTCTGCAAACCCGCCCTTTAGCCTCTTTTATTGGGAGGAGTTATGAGACAATCAAAAAGTTCATCAATGCAAGTAGTTCATCCGAATGCAGCTGGAGTTGACATTGGTTCACAGTTTCATGTGGTAGCTGTGTCGCCTGATCGAACAGATGAACCGGTAAAGACATTCAAGAGTTTTACTGGTGACCTTCATGAAATGGCACATTGGCTCAAATTCTGTGAAATTGAGACTATTGCAATGGAATCAACGGGCGTGTACTGGATTCCTGCATTTGAAATTCTTGAGAGCTATGGATTTGAAGTATTTCTGGTCAATGCGCGAGAGGCTAAAAATGTGCCGGGTCGCAAAACTGACATCAATGATGCCCAATGGTTACAGAGATTACATCAGTTTGGCCTATTACGAGCAAGTTTTCACCCATCCTGTAACATTGCTGAATTGAGGGCTTATCTGCGACAACGTGAAAGGTTACTCGATTACAAGGCTTTCTTTCTCAGCATGACTTATTGGATTTTTGCGAAATACAAGGTAAAAGTGTAAACTAAGTGACAGAAAGTCAGACGTATTGCTAAGGTGCTTGCGCTTTTTACCATTGGTGGATAAAGGAGAAACTATGGAGTTTATTGAAACCCCTACCTTTACCCGCATGGTTACTGCTTTATTGTCAGACGATGAATATTCGAAAATACAAAATGATTTGCTTGAAGATCCTTTGCGTGGCGATCTCATCAAGGGAGGGGGTGGTATTCGAAAGCTACGTCAAGCAGCTCAGGGACGAGGTAAAAGTGGTGGGGTTAGGGTGATCTACTATTGGGTAAAGGACCGTTCCTTGATTTACCTTTTAGTGGTATATCCGAAGTCGAAAAAGGATAATTTGACAGACAAGGAAACTGCCGTTCTGCGTGAATTTGTTAAGGATTTGTGAATATATGGAAAAGACACTGTTTGATGACTTGGTGCAAAGTCTGAAAGAAGCGAAGGATATTTCTGAGGGTAAATCCAACGCTTCTCGCTACTTCAAGATAACATCACCAGATGTGAAAGCTGTGCGTGAGCAAATCGGACTTTCCCAACGTGAGTTTGCTTTAATGATGCGTGTCAGTATCAGGACTTTACAAAATTGGGAACAGCATCGTTATCACCCCACTGGGCCCGCCGCTGCGCTGCTCAAGATAGTATTAACAGCTCCAGACATAGCCCTCAAGTCCTTGCGAGTATAAGACAATATGGGACGGTAAAGGCGCAAGAACCGTCCCCTCAGGGGGACATCCTATATTGACATTCACAAATCTTATTTTTTAACTGTTCGAAAATAAGCCTCCCTGCGTTTTTAAACGCTAAAAAAAACAGGGCGGGTTGCTCACTTCTGTAGAATCTTGTACCTTATCGTTATCGTGTATTCGACATGCTGATAAACGGCTGCCAAGCATCCTTTGTCCAGGTTACAAGATTCGAGTGAGAGGCCC
>Ga0208872_1001363_pt1 | contig 15037 bp, 11 predicted proteins | sample CryBogCBH12Aug08_FD_185508 | JGI IMG/M metagenome (GOLD analysis project Ga0208872, IMG submission 185508) | Freshwater microbial communities from Crystal Bog, Wisconsin, USA - CBH12Aug08 (SPAdes) | ecosystem: Environmental > Aquatic > Freshwater > Lake | place: Crystal Bog, Wisconsin, USA...
CGGCGGAACTGGTGCGCGACTGCGCCGGCGGCGGCTGGCATTTCCCGGAAAAGATTTCGCGTCCGCGCGTCGCGCATTTTTGCGGGCGCAAGCCGTTCCTGTTTGACCGGAAGGCATATGCGCGGCCATTCACGATCGCCCGGCTGGAGCATCAGCGCCGGCATCATGGTGAACTAGGCGCGTGGCTTGCCATTATCAACGAAGACCGCCGGGTATTGCACATCAAGGTGCGCCGGAGGTTGCAGAATTTTCTTGGAAATAAAAATTTGCACAAATGACTGAACCCGCGCAAAAATTTGATTCGCCCTGTCTGGCCTTTTTGATTCCCTTCGCACCGCGCCGGGTAAAATCTAAATGGGACACCGCCTGCGTGCAGTTGCAACAGACGCTCAAGTCCCTTCAAAACTCGGCCAGCGGCAGTTTCTGCGTGGTCGTTGCGGGCCACGACACGCCGGATTTTGAGGTCTCGCTGGATGACCGTTTTTGTTTCCTGTCGGTGGACCAGCCGCCGCCGGCGCATCCCAACCACGGCGTCGCCGTGCGGTTGGATAAGCTGATGAAAATCACCGCCGCGTGGAATTATGCCAAAGCCAAATGGAATCCGCGTTATGTGATGAAGCTCGACGCTGATGATTTTGTCAGCTCCAAACTGGTCGGCTGGCTGGACCGCGAGGGCAGCGAGGCGGGCTATCTGATTCCGCATGGCTGGATCTGGCGCGCGCCGTCGCGGCATTTCATCCGCCGCACGGAAACGCTGGATCGCATATGCGGTTCCTGCCTGATCATTCGCAGCGATCTTGCCGACCAGACTGGGCCATTTCTGACGGAGGTGGAAGGCGTGGTGCTGGACAAAGCAAGTTCCGAATTCGCAGCGCGCGATCATTATGCACTGGTGCCTGGCTCCGGCACGAGCACACTGCTGGCCAATGACAGCCACCAGCGCTACGCGGCGCAATTTGCGCATCTTGGTCACAAGCTGGCGAGCGTGCCGTTTGCCGCCGTGATTTACCGGACCGGCAATGCAGACAGCATCACCGGCGGCACCTGGCACATCCACAATTTGCGGATGCTCGCCGGCAGTTTGCGCCGGATGCGGTTGATTACCGCCGGCTTGCGCCGGGAATTTTGTCTCACGGGTGAATAAATTTTTAAATTGTTGCGCATGAAACCAGCCACCACTTCCAGGATTCTGCGCAATCTTAAGCGCCTGCGGACACTGTTCCACGACCGGCTTTCGCCTCAGAGTGCGCTGGACGAATTGCGGGCCATGCGCGTGAGCTACTCGCAATTTGGCGAAGACCTCGTGCTGCGCAATCACTTCGCAGACTTTGACAACGCCAGCGGACGCTTCATTGATGTCGGCGCGTTCCATCCGTTCCAGCTGTCCAACACAAAACTGTTGAGTTCACTCGGCTGGAGCGGAATCAACATTGACTGCGACCCGGACAAAATTGCTCGGTTTCAAAAACATCGCCCACGCGATCACAACATCTGCGCAGCCGTGTCGGCGACGGCGCAGGAAATGGTCTGGCTGCAATATCCCGAAAGCACCACCGACCGGCTGGTCACGCAAAGCGAAAGCGAACTATTGTCCGCGTGCGGCGAAAAGCCGCTCAAGACCACGCCGGTCAAAGCGCTGCCGTTGACGGAAATTCTGGATGCGTCGCCGTTTCGCGGAAATCATTTCCATTATTTGAACATTGACTGCGAAGGGCATGACCTCGAGGTTTTGCAGGGGCTGGATTTTCGGCGCTATGCGCCCGAATTGATCACAGTTGAAGCCTTGAGCGAAGCGGCGCGGTCGGGCCTGACCAATTTTCTGGTGCCACTTGGCTACCGTCTGACCGACATCGTCGGCCTCACTTTGTTTTTCAAAAAAGGCGCCGCGAAAAATTTCGCCGCCGCGCTGTAATAATAAATATTTCCGCATGACTTTTTCCGTGATGATCACCACCAAAAACCGCGCGGCGGATTTGCGCCGAACGCTGGGGGTGCTGCGCACGCTGAATCCGGCACCGCTGGAAGTTTTGATTACCGCCGATGGCTGCACTGACGACACGGCGGCAACCATCCAGCGCGAATTGCCGACGGCGCGGCTCATAATCAATGAAGTTGGGCGCGGGTCCGTGGCATCGCGCGACCGGATGATGCGCGAAGCTCGCGGCGATCTGGTGCTGGCGCTGGACGATGACAGCCATCCCGAACAGGCGGATTGCCTCGCGCTCATCGCGCCGCTGTTTGAGCAAAATCCAAAACTAGCCATCGCGCATTTTCCGCAGCGCACCGACGAATATCCGGCGACGCTCACGCAAACGGATTTCGGACCGGCGATGTTGACACGGTCGTTTGCCAATTCCGGAGCAGTGCTGCGCCGCGCGGTGTATCTGGAGCTGCCGGGATTCCCACCGGAATTTTTCCACATGTATGAGGAGCCGGATTACGGTCTGCAATGTGTCGGCGCCGGTTTCGAAGTGCTTTTCACACAGGTCATTACCATCAGACACCATTATTCCGGCCAGACGCGGAGCGAACTCCGCAACCACCATCGCCATTCACGGAACGAATTTTGGAGCGTGCTGTTGCGCTGTCCGTTTCCACAATGCGCTGGGCTGATTTTCTACCGGATTTTTTCGCAGTTCCGTTACGCCAGCAAACGCGGTCCGGGCTGGATAGTCCGCGAACCGGTCTGGTGGTGGCAGGCGCTGATTGGCGTCAGTTTTTGTCTCCGCCAGCGCCGGCCGATTCCGTGGGTGCGCTATCGCGGCTGGTTGCGGCTGCCTTGAGAGTATTTTGGCGCGAAGATTGCTGAAAACACAATTGGACGTATATTCCAAATTATGAAAACCCAAAAATTGCTTAGTCAAAACAAGCTCCTGCAAGCAGGTAGACGCTTGTTTTATTGGGGGGTTATCTTGGCCGCAGTGGCATTGGCCGGCTTGGAAGCTTCGGTGCACGCGCAATCCCTGAACGTCACAGATTTTGGCGCGGCGGGCGACGCTGTCCAGTTTTACGTCAGCACCACAGCGGGTTCGCCGGTGGTGACGGTCACTGGCACAAATCAACTGTCTAGCGCGGACATCGGCAAAACGATTGAATTGTTCCGAGTGGGAACTCCGACTTATGGTTTTAATTCTTCGGCCACGTTAAACAGCTATTTTTACATGACGAAAACCCCGACAAATTCCTTTGTTGGATACATCACGAATGTCCTTAATGGGACCAATGTCTATTGTTATTCGCCAATTTATCCGCCCACGGTCTATCAATCCCTTTATCCTCTGGTGGCAACCAATACAATTGGCTTAGGCATAAGCATTACCGCGGGCGGGGGAGTGGGATCACTTTATTCAACTCCGCCCACCAATGACAACCAGGACTTGATTGCCGTCATCACCAGTGTCGTCAATGGCACAAATATTTATGTATCGCCGGTTTCGGATGCTTTTTACACGAATCCCATTCCTCAGACAACCAGTGCCAACGTCTTTGCAACCTACGGCACGGATAACACCCCGGCCTTTTCCAAAGCCATTGCCGCCTGCGCCGGTTATACCAATGCCACCATCAATATTCCGAATGGCACCTTTCTTTTGATGCCAGCGGCAAGGGCAAATGCTGATGGCTATGGCTACGGCGCCATCTGCCTGAAGTCTGGTGGACTGCATTTTCTCGGAGCCAGCCAGACCGGCACGGTGTTATTGTCGCGGGGAGCTTGGCAATTTATTCCCGCTTGGAATTTCCCGTTCCGGGGGCAATTGTTTCAAATCGTCGCCCCCGTAACCAATGATTATCCGGTTATCCTTGATAATCTGACTCTTGATGGCGGTGTCCAGCAGGGATATGTTCCGGCCAACAACGCCATTGGTTATTTGAACACGGTTGATGGCCTGGGGTGGGATCCGCAGCACGATGCGTATATTACTTATGATTCCCAATCCCAGAGCGGCACCGCCTCGCACCAAGTTTTTACCAATGTCACGATCCAGCACTGGCGGGGCGAAATGATCAAGTCCATTGATGCAAACACCAATGGCAATATTTCGATCTACAACTGCACCTTTAATGACGGCAGCGCAACGGCGCTGAATGTTTACGGCATGTGGGATGTGACCGGCAACACCTTCTCCAATTTGTTCCAGATTGCCGAATACTACCAGCGCTGGGTTAGCGGAAATACGAACACTTCCTACTTCCGCAACAATCGGACGGGAAACATTTGGGCCAACGGGTTCGCCTTTAACGGCGGTTCCTGGACGGCCCCGCTCTTCGTTATGGAAAGCAATGTGTTTAATCTGAGCGGGGGCGGATACAATGGCATCATGACCATGCCAGCGGCGAATATTCAAATTATAAACAACACATTTAACTGTGCAGATTTCATGCAGACCTTCCATCTCGGCGCTGATGGCTCGCAGGTCTATCCGGGCGGGATTCCGTATAGCAGCAACATTGTGATTTCTGGAAATTCGGTCTATGCACCGAGGGCGCTTTCGGATGTTTTTGAATTTGGCGGTTCCGGTTGCGGTGCCGTCTATGACCTCTTCATATACAGCAATTCGATTTCCGTTTCTAACCAGATTTTTTATTTGATTAACAGCGGGCCAGCTTCCTGGCGTGTTAAACACCATAATAACAGCGTGAATTGCCCGCTGGTTGCGGTGCGGGCTGGCGGGGCCGGGACCGGAAACTCTCCGTTTGTGCTCATTGCGACCAACAACAGCTATACCGGCTATCCCATTTACATCGGCAGCGTGCAAACAAACACGGTTTCCTACAGCAGCGGGCCTAATCAAAACCTCAACTACGTTGCTACCGGCAGCCAGTTTGTCTTGAACGATAGCGAGAGCAACCAGATACCGGCTGGCGCTTGTTTCAATTTCGACAACCGCTCGAATACTTGGGCACAATACAATCCTGGACAAGGCGATGGCAGTGTGTGGGTCCAAACTTCGCAATCGTCCCCAGCAACCCTCCCAGTGGCTTTCGGCAACCAAGTTTGGTTTTATTGGAGCAACAATGGATGGACCACGAACCTTCCCTCTTCAAGTGTTTCCACGAATAGTTCCCCCACGCTGCCGCCAGCACCTCCGTGGGGCCTGCATATCACCAATGTTGGGTTTTGAAGTGGAAAGCCGCCGGCAGCCAACGAAAATTCTGGACACGCTTGATTTTCGCCCGCGTAGTTTAGTTTTCTCATCCGCTGGTTAATAAAAATTGAACTGAAAGTTTTGTGATTTGAAAATCTTTTCGCCTGACAAACAGTCTCATCTGCCTGTTTTGGACGGGGTGCGCGGCATGGCCATCTTGATGGTTTTACTGTTCCATTTCTGGCAGGGAATGACTGTTTACCAACATCCATTTTCGCCATCCGTTACCCGTGCCTTGAGCCTTTTAAGCATTGGCCAAAAGGGGGTGGATTTATTTTTCGTTCTATCCGGTTTTTTGATAACGGGCATTCTGTTGCACACGAAAGGTTCAGCCCATTACTTCAAGAATTTTTATATCCGACGTGCTTTGCGCATTTTCCCGCTATACTACCTAGTTGTTTTCGGATGTTTGCTGGCCGGCTGCCTGTGGTCGCTGCCACAATTTCAATGGGGAAAGAACTGGTGGTATCTGTTCTATTTGCAAAACATCGGAATGACATTCTGGCCGAAAAGCGTAGCCGGACCCGGGCATTTCTGGTCGCTCGCCGTTGAAGAGCATTTTTATCTGCTTTGGCCGCTGGTAGTATTGCTGTGCAACCGGCGGAGGTTGATGTTCGTCACGCTATCAATCATTATGGCGTCCATCCTAATCCGGGCGTTTTTTTTGATGCAAGGCCTGGATGTTTTCACGTTCACCCTGTGTCGGATTGATACTTTGGCGCTGGGAGCTTTTTTGGCAATCCTGTTCACCAACCCGCAGGTCTGGCATAAGGTCACGCAATGGACCTGCTGGCTGATTTTTCCAGTAATGAGTTTGGCTTTTGGCTCGTTTTTTGTGCTGTCAGGAACTGGGTCACCAATCCTACAAACATTTAAATACAGCTTGTTTGCCGTGCTCTGTGGCTTCGTCCTTATCTTGTCCCTTTCGCCAAGGCGTTGGAATCCGGCGCCTGTTGTTTTTAAATTTGCCTGGCTTCGCCGCATGGGCAAAACCAGCTATGCCATGTATGTATTTCATCCGTTCATTTACGGCCATATCCTGGGCCGCCTGTATCAGGCCACCTGGAGTCCGGTGCGCGGAATGTTATGGCCGGCGATTGGTGCGGAACTTGCGACTGTTCTGAGCCTGACCATCTTAGCCTCGTGGATTAGTTGGGTGATCTTCGAGCATCCTCTTATCAAATTAAAAGATCGCTTCCAATACGAAGACCGAAATCAAACTCAAACCAACTGACAAGCAAAGCTACGCCTGACGTCCGCTTTGAGGTCATTTGTTTTCCGCACCAAATATGGTCACTGATTTAGTATTTTAGACCATGCCTGTTTTGCACCCAAAAGTTTCAGGTCCCACACAACAAGACGCAAAAGCGCCCAGTTGGTTTTGCGCCCAGATCGGCGCACGTGAACACTACGCCATCCCTCGGGCCCTGCGGGAAGCCCGTCGGCCAGTGCGACTTTACACGGATTTCTGGGCCGGCCCGCTGACCCGGCGGCTGGCCACCGGCAAATTGCGCACGCTAGCCACGCGCTTTCATCCCGATCTGGCCCAGCCAACAAAATTGGTTTGCTCGTGGAATTGGCGGTCACTGGGCTGGGAATCTCTCCTGCGCCGGAAATTTGCGAACCAACCCTACCACGGCTTCATCGAGGTCGGCCGGCGCTTCGCCACGCGCGTGCGCGAAGATTTGAATCGTCGGATAGATTTGAGCAACGATTCCATCTTGTTTGCCTACGACACTGGCGCGCTGGAATCTTTGGCGTGGTGCCGGGAACATAAAACTAAATGCGTGCTGAACCAGATGGATCCGAACCGCGTAGAGGTGGAGCTGGTGCGCGCTGAGGAAAAATGCTGGCCCGGCTGGGCGCTACGATCACTGGAAGTTCCCGAGGAGTATTTTGTCCGGAGGGAACAGGAATGGGCGCTCGCCGACCGTGTCGTCGTGAATTCAGAATTCTCCCGCCAAGCCCTGCGCCAGCAAGGTGTGACAGCGGAAAAACTAGTGGTGATTCCGTTGTGCTTCGAAGCGAGGCAGGAAAATCAGAAGCTGGAAATGGGAAATCGTAAATCCAACGCCCCTTTTCGCGTGCTGTTTCTTGGCCAAGTGATTTTACGCAAGGGCATCCAATATCTGCTCGCCGCCGCCCGACAACTGAAAAATGAAAACATCCATTTCGACGTCGTCGGCCCGCTCGGCATTTCCGAAATGGCGGTGAAAACCGCTCCCAGCAATTTGACCTTCCACGGACGCGCCAACCGCGACCAGACGGCTAAATGGTATCAGCAGGCGGACGTATTTGTGCTGCCAACACTCTCCGATGGCTTTGCGCTCACGCAGCTGGAAGCGATGGCGCATGGTCTGCCGGTCGTCGCCACACCAAATTGCGGCGCGGTCGTAACCAATGGTCAGGACGGCTTCATCGTCCCGCCGCGCGATGCGGATGCGCTCACACAAACTTTCCGTCGTTACCTCGCACAGCCAGAATTGCTGCCCGCACAATCGGCGGCGGCACGGGAAAAATCACGTCAATTTACCCTCGCCCGGCTGACGAAAAACCTCATCCAACTGGAAGCAAGCCTGCTGGCATGAAGTTTTTAAGCGCGATTCGCAGATTGTCTTTCGCCATTCCACACCGCTAGTCTTATCGTCCGGCAACTGTGCTGCATCTTTTGTCCATAATGCCCATCTCGTTTTGGGTAGTGAACGTCCTACTGGTCGGCGGCGGCATCGCCGCCTACCGGCGCCTAGATGACGCGACCGGCATCCCGCTACTGGCCGTCCTGGCCACGACCGCCGCGTGGTATGTCGGCGACGCGTTCTACAATGACTACGCCAACAACCACGCCAAGCTTTTCACGCCCGAGACGCTGACGGGCGCGTGGTGGCAGGTGGCCTGGTTCGTCCTCGTAATTTTGCTGACGGTGCGGCCACTGCACGAAAAAATCAACGGCTCGCTGACACAGCGAAAAAGCGGCGTGCTACAGCTTTTTAAAAATGGCGTCGGCTATCCCGAAATTCAAAAGCAATTGAACATCCTGTTCAGCGGCTGCGCGGCGGTGTGGCTCATCCTGTTTGTGATCGCGCTGATTTTATTGAAAGCCGAAATCCCCTACTATTTGTTCCCGTTTTTGGGCTACAAGGCGAATCCGTGGTCGCACGGTCGCATCGGTGCCGGCTTCGACGCATTTTCCATCATCGCCGTTTACCTGCAATTGCTGACGTCTTCGATGTTCGGCGTGGTGGCGGCGCTGGCGACCAAGCCGCGTGTCCGGCGGCTGGCCATTCTGTTTGTCCTGCTGTCTTGGCCAGCCTTTGTTTTCGACCGCACGCGGAACACGATGCTGGCGATGGTGGTGCCAGCCGTGTTGAGCTGGGTATTTCTGCGACTGCGCGGCGGGATGTGGAAAAAAACCCTCGTGCTGCTCGCGTGTTTTCTGGTGGTGAACACCTGGATGAAGTTCATCATTGCCAACCGTTCCACGATGAGCATCACCGCCGCGTTTAAAAACAAGGGACTGAATCTGGCCGAGCAGGAAAAGGTCCACAACGAGGGCTTGAATATGTTCGAGGAACTGTGTTGGGTCAGCACCTTCATTGACAACGGCCAGTATAAAGTCAACTGGGGTCAGCGCTATTTTGCGGAGCTAGTGAATCCGATTCCGCGCGGCCTCTGGCATGGCAAGCCGCTGATTGGCCTCGACTACGCCATCGCGCGCGGCCATGGCGACGCTGGCGACACGGCGGGTGGCGTCAACACCACCATCTCCACCGGCTTCATCGGCCAGGGCGTAGTGAATTTCGGGCGCGTGCTCGGCCCGGCGGCCGCGGCGGTTTTGATGAGCCTCTGGGTCGTGTGGCTCGCGCGGCTGGACTTGATGGTGCATCGGCTGGGCCGGCTGCCGCTTTACAGCCTCGGTCTCATTCTCACTTTCAACCTCGGCCGCGACATCACACTCATCACCTTGTATCCATTCGTCTTCGGCGCGCTCACCATCTGGTGGCTGGAGCATTATCAAATCATCAAATCTTCACCAGAGACCGATCCCGTTTCCGCCTCCCAGACAAAAACAAATCCGCAGCCGTCAGTGGAGTCAAAAATTCTTTTCGCCCGCCGCGCCACCGGCGGCTTTGTCCGCCGCGATAATTTTCAACGCCCGCCGAAGTGATTCGCCATAATAAAAACGTGCCAACTCCTTCCAATACAATTCCCCTGCCGAAAGATACGCGCGTTGCCGTGCTGTTCCAGCGCTTCGGTCCGTATCACCACGCGCGGCTCAATGCTGCCGGCCAGTTGCTATCCGTCTGCGGCGTCGAGGCCTGCGGCATAGAAAGCACCTACGCTTGGGACAAGGTCGAAGGCGCGGCGGCGTTCACGCGAGTCACGCTCACCGAGCGCGAGACCGACACGCGCGAATGGCGGCAGGAATTGCGGCAAAAAATGTGGCGTGCGCTCGACGAACTCAAACCGCACGTCGTCGCCGTGCCTGGCTGGTCATTCATTGACGCGTTGAGCGCGCTCGAATGGTGCGCCGCCAACCGCACCCCGGCGGTGGTCATGTCTGAAAGCACGGTGTGGGACGAGCGCCGCGTGTTCTGGAAGGAATGGATCAAAACTCGGCTGGTGAAGATGAATTCCGCCGGGTTGGCCGGCGGCACGCCGCACGAAAAATATCTCGTCCAACTCGGCCTAGCGCCGGACTGCATCTTCCTCGGCTATGATGTCGTGGATAACGATTATTTCCAGCAACAAGCCGATGCCGTTCGCGCCAACACACAAATCTGGCGACAAAAATTTAGCCTGCCGGAAAATTATTTTCTGGCCAGCGCTCGTTTCATCGAGAAGAAGAATCTGTTCCGTTTATTGCAAGCCTACGCCGGCTACCGCGAACAAGCGAAGGAGGCCGCCTGGTCGATGGTTTTGCTCGGCGACGGCCCGCTCAAACCGGAAATAAAAAAGATGGTCGCCGATCTGAACTTGGAAACTTGCGTCCACCTACCCGGCTTCAAGCAATACCACGAACTGCCGGCTTATTTCGCGCTCGCTGGCGCGTTTGTCCACCCAAGCACAACTGAACAATGGGGCCTCGTTGTCAACGAGGCGATGGCGGCTGGCCTGCCGGTGCTCGTCTCTGACCGCTGCGGCTGCGCGGCCGATTTGGTTTCGCCCGGCGTAAACGGATTTCAATTTGACCCCAACAATACGGACGAGCTCACGCAACTGCTTTTGAAAATTTCCGCGAAAGATTTCCCGCGGGCCGACTTCGGCGCGGCGAGCCGCCGCATCATCGCGGCGTGGGGACCGGAACGCTTCGCCACCGGCCTGCGCGACGCCGTGGCCGTTGCCCTGAAACATCCGCGCCCGCGCCTCGGCTGGCTCGACCGCGCACTTTTGCGTTTGATGTTGCGCCGGTGAATTGCGCCCCCTTCGTTTTTGAAATGATCAAGTCCGCCCATCTCACCGAATCGCTTTCGCGCCAGGCTGGCGGTCTTTTTGATGCAGTGATGCGGCTGGCACAATCGGAGCAAAAACTCGGCGCGGTGGTGAAAGCCTTCGGTTTGCGCGACGCCAGCACCGCCGCTGATTTGCCGGCTTGGCCACCGGTGGCCGCCGCAGCTTTTCAACCCGGCTGGCCAAAAGGCATTGGCTCCGCACCCGGTTTTTTCGCCGAGCTGAAATCTTTTGCACCAGACATCTGCCACACGCATGGCCTCTGGCTGTATCCGAGCATCGCCGCAAAAAATTACGGCCGAAAAACCGGCCGGCCTTACATCATTTCGCCGCACGGCATGCTTGATCCGTGGGCGCTGAAAAATTCGCGCTGGAAAAAGCGGATCGCATGGCATCTATTCGAGTCGGCGCACTTGCACGGTGCCCGCTGCTTCCGCGCGCTATGCCAGTCAGAAGCTGATTCCATCCGGCAGCTTGGTTTCAAAAACAACATCGCCATCATACCGAACGGAATAGATTTGCCGGCCGGTTCGCCGCCGGCCGCGCCGCCGTGGAAAAATTTCGTCGAACCCCAAAAAAAGGTTTTGCTCTTTTTGAGCCGTATCCATCCGAAGAAGGGATTGGTCAATTTGCTCAAGGTCTGGCCCGCCAAACCGAATGGCGATTGGATTCTCGCCATCGCTGGCTGGGAACAAGGCGGGCACGAAGCCGAGTTGAAACAACTTTGCGCCGAGCGAAAAATATCCTTTGCCGACATCCGCGCGCCAGATTCTAGTTTCCAGCTTCCAGTTTCCGTGCTTTTCCTCGGCCCGCAGTTCAACGCCGCCAAGACCGCGTGTTATCATCATTGCGATGCGTTCGTGCTGCCGTCGTTCAGCGAAGGCCTGCCGATGGTGGTGCTCGAAGCTTGGGCGAACGCCAAGCCGGTCTTGATGACACCGGAATGCAATCTGCCGGAAGGTTTTCAAGCTGGCGCGGCGTTGAAAATCGAGCCGAACGAAAACAGCATCGCTGCCGGCCTGCAAAATCTTTTAACGATGAGCGACGCGGAACGAGCCACGATGGGCTGTCACGCGCGGACTCTCGTGGAAACGCGCTTCACTTGGGAACAGGTCGGCAAACAGATGCGGGCCGTTCATGAATGGATTTTGGGCGGTGGCGCTCGGCCGAAATGCGTCATGGAAACTTGAAGCCATCCGCAAAATACCCTTACCCTTTGGTTATGAGCGAAACTTCAGCCCAACCCGGCAACCAGCCGACAGTGGATTTGTCGCGTTATTCGCCAGGTCATTTCGACCGCGGCGCAGGCGTGCTGAAGGAAGCGCTGTGGATTGTGGTCAGCCTAGTTTTGTTCCGACTGTGTCCGTTCAGTTTTTCCGCGTTGAAATGTTTCATCCTCCGCGCATTCGGCGCGCAGGTCGGCAAAAACGTCACCATCAAGCCGCAGGTGAAAATCACGTTTCCGTGGAAGCTCACGGTTGGCGACCACGTCTGGCTCGGCGAGGAATGCTGGCTGCTGAACCTCGAACGCATCACCATCGGCAGCCACATCTGCATTTCGCAGCGCGCGTTTCTCTGCACCGGCAGCCATGATTACAAGCGCACCAGCTTCAATCTCATCACGAAACAAATCACAGTTGAAAACGGCGCGTGGCTCGGCGCGGGCAGCTGGGTCGGGCCGGGCGTGACGGTCGGTTCGCACGCTGTATTGACCGCCGGTTCCGTGGCGGCGAAAAATCTGGAGGCAAATGGAATTTATCGTGGCAACCCCGCCATATTCGTGAAGCAGCGCGTTATTTCCTAACAAAACATGGCTGCTTCTAAAAAAAACTTCGCCCGCAAATGGTTGCTGCTGGCGCTGCCGCTCGGCTACCTGTGGTTTCGGCTGATTGACAACCTGCGGTTGGAATGGTCGTCGAATCCGCAATACAGCTACGGCCTCGTCGTGCCGCTATTGGTCGTCGGCTTACTCCTGCGCCGCTGGCACCACGCAAAACAAATTCCGCGCGACGATTCCACCGCCGGCAATTTTCTTCTGCTGTTTTTGCTTTGCGGTGCGCTGGCATTTTTTTATCTGCCAACACGACTCGTAGAAGAAGCGACGCCGGAATGGCGGCCAATCCAATGGCTGCTCGGCTTGGAAACCATCGGCCTGACACTTTTCGCCATCCGGCTTGGCGGCGGAAAATTCTGGCTGCGGCAACTGGCATTTCCCATCGCGTTTTTTTTAGTCTCGATTCCCTGGCCGACGCTGATCGAAGCGCCAATTATCCAAGGCTTGAGCCGGATGAATGCCGGCATGGTCGTCAATGTGCTCAGCTTCCTCGACGTGCCGGCCATCCAGCACGGCAACACCATCGAGGTCAGCACCGGCATCGTCGGTATCAGTGACGCTTGCAGCGGCATCCGCTCGTTCCAGTCCAGCCTGATGATTTCGCTCTTCCTCGGTGAATTTTATCTATTCAGCTGGCAGCGCCGCGTGTTGCTCGTGCCCATCAGCTTTGCGCTGGCGATGCTGCTCAACCTTTGCCGCGCGTCGCTACTCACCTGGATCGCCGCAAAAAAAGGCGTCGGCGCCATTGCTGAATATCACGATGAAGCTGGCCTAACCATTTTGCTCGTCTGCACGGCACTGCTGTGGAGCGCGGCGTGGCTGCTGAATCTGCGGAGCAGACCGGCTGTTGCGAAATCCGATTCCGAAAATAATTCTACGACGCCAGCCAGAGAAAATATTTTCCGGCACGCCAACCGGTTCGGGCTGATTCTAATCGTTTGGATTGCTGCCGTGGAATGCGGCGTAGAACTTTGGTATCGTGTCCGCGAAGCGCATCTACAGCCGATGGCAAACTGGACGGTGAATTTTCCACGCGAAAATCTCAGTTATCAGGACGTGCCCATCACGACCGACGATCGCACGCTGCTGCGTTTCGATGAAGGCCGGAAAGGCCGCTGGCGCGACGCCGACGGCACGGATTGGCAGGCGTTTTATTTTGCGTGGAATCCGGGGCGCGTCGCGGGCTATCTTGCCAAACGCCACACGCCGGACATTTGCATTACCGCGACCGGCTTGAAACAAATTGGCGAGACGGAACTGACATTGATGACCGTCGGTAAAGTGGTTTTACCAATGCGCCATTATGTTTTTGAAACATCCGGCGGCCCGCTGCAAGTTTACCAATGTCATTGGGAAGCCGGCTTGCCCGCCGACGCCTACACCGCCGATGAATCCGCGCGCTTCAACCTCATTCGCGGCGTCTGGGCCGGACGCGGCAACCACGGACAAAAAGTTTTGGAAGTCATCCTCAGCGGCTATGAAAGCGCCGACCAAGCGAAAGCCGCGCTCGAACAACGGCTGAACCAGCTCATCAAAGTGGAAAATTAAATGCGGATTTTTCTCGTCAACCAAGCATTTCATCCCGATGTCGTTTCCAGCGGACAACATCTGACCGACCTCGCCATCGCGCTGGCGGAGCGCGGCCACGACGTGACCGTTGTCACCAGCCGCCGCGCCTACGACGACTCGAACAAACTTTTCTCGAAACGCGAATCTTGGCGCGGGATGAAAATCTACCGCGTTTTCAACACCGGTTTCGGCAAACGCGCGAAATGGCGACGCGCGGCGGATTTTCTGACGTTCCTGATTTCGTGCTGCGGGCGATTGATTTTGCTGCCGAAGCCGGATGTCGTCGTTGCGCTGACATCGCCACCGCTGGTGTCGGTCATCGTCGCCGCATTCGCGAAATGGCGCGGCGCGAAATTCTGCTACTGGATCATGGATTTGAATCCCGACGAAGCCATCGCCGCCGGCTGGCTGTCGCCGGATTCGTTCGCGGCGAATTGGCTGGAACGCCTGTCACGCTTCAGCCTGCGGCGCGCAGCAAAGGTCGTGGTGCTGGACAAATTCATGCAGCAGCGGATTCTCGCGAAAAACATTCCCGCCAATAATATCGAAGTCATCCCGCCGTGGTCGCACGATTCGGAAGTGAAATTTGACGCCGCCGGTCGCGCACAATTTCGGAAGACGCACGGATTGGAAACCAAGTTCGTCATCATGTATGCCGGCAACCACAGTCCGTGTCATCCGCTCAACACAATTTTGGCGGCGGCAAAAACTTTGGCAGCCAGCGAGCCAGATATTCATTTCGCCTTCATCGGCGGCGGTTCGGAACATCGGCGCGTAAAGGAATTCGCGGCGGAAAACAAATTGTCGAACATTCTCTGTTTGCCGTATCAACCACTCGAACAACTCGCCGGCGTGCTATCGGCGGCAGATTTGCACCTCGTCGTGATGGGCGACCCGTTCGTCGGCCTCGTGCATCCGTGCAAGGCTTACAATCTGCTCCGCGTGAACGCGGCGATTCTTTACATGGGACCGCGCCCGAGTCACATTTCGGAAATTTTGGATGAATTGAACGGCCAGTTGCCCGGCGCGGTCACGCCGC
>Ga0208872_1001370_pt1 | contig 14999 bp, 12 predicted proteins | sample CryBogCBH12Aug08_FD_185508 | JGI IMG/M metagenome (GOLD analysis project Ga0208872, IMG submission 185508) | Freshwater microbial communities from Crystal Bog, Wisconsin, USA - CBH12Aug08 (SPAdes) | ecosystem: Environmental > Aquatic > Freshwater > Lake | place: Crystal Bog, Wisconsin, USA...
ATTTTGCGCACTGGCTCTCCTTCGCCAAGAAAACCGACCGCAGCAAGCTGCCGAAAGTTTTCTTCGTGAACTGGTTCCGCCGCAGTGCCGACGGCAAATTCCTCTGGCCCGGCTACGGCGAAAATTCCCGCGTGCTCAAGTATATTTGCGAACGCGTCGAAGGCACCGCCAAAGCACAGACCACGCCCATCGGCAACGTGCCCACCGCCGACGCGCTCGACCTGACCGGCTTGAATATTCCGGCGAGCGATGTCGCGGAATTGCTCAAGGTGGATCTCGCCGGTTGGCGGAATGAAATCGCCGACGTGGCCGCCAACTACGCCAAGTTTGGCGACAAATTGCCGAAGGCGCTGGCCGACCAGCTCGACAGCCTCAAAAAACGCATCGGCTGAAAATAAATTCATCCAACGCGAAACGGCCACCGGCGACGGTGGCCGTTTCTGCTTGTCATTTGCCCGCCGCTCGTCCATTCAAAACCCCCATGTCCACCGTCGCGCCACCGCCGCAATGGCTTCGCACTGGCCGGGATATTTTTCCGGCCATGCTGGAAGCCATCCAATCGGCGCGCGAATCCGTCCGGCTGGAAAGCTACATCTTCGCCAACGGCCGCATTGGCCGGCAGTTCCGTGCGGCGCTGACGGATGCCGCGCGCCGCGGCGTGCGCGTTTCTGTGCTGGTGGACGCACTTGGTTCCTGGCTGCTGCCCGGTGATTTTTTTACGCCGCTCACCGCCGCCGGTGGCCGCGTCCGTTTTTTCAATCCGCTCCGGCTCTGGCGGTTTGGCGTGCGCGACCACCGCAAACTGCTGGTGTGCGACAGACAGGCGGCTTTCATCGGCGGCTTTAATCTGGCGGATGAATACGACGGCGACGGCGTGACCAGCGGCTGGTGCGACCTCGGCTTGCGAATTGAAAACCCAAAACTGCTGACCGAACTCGCTGCGTCATTTGATGAACTTTTTTCCCTCGCCGATTTTCACCGCCGTCCCCTGCTCCGCCTGCGCGCCTTCAAACGCCGACGCAAATCCCGCGTCCTGTCCGCCGGCACGTCGCTTTGGAGCCAGCCCGGTTTGCACGGCAGCCCGCTGCATTCCGCACTGCACCATGACCTCGCCCGCGCCCGCGACGTGCGCGTCATCACCGCCTATTTTTTACCGACCCGAAAACTCCGCCACGATTTGCTGCGCGTAATGCGGCGCGGTGGCCGGGTGCAATTGATTCTCGCCGGCAAGTCCGACGTGCTGCTGGCGCAACTCGCCGGGCGCAACCTGTATCGCCGCCTGCTCGCCGCCGGCGTGGAGATTTACGAATATCAGCCGCAGATTCTGCACGCCAAACTGGTCGTCGCCGACGGCGTCGCCTTCACCGGCTCGGCCAATTTTGACGTGCGCAGCTTGAAGTTGAATTACGAACTGATGCTGCGCTTGGAAGATGCCACCAGCGTGGCCACCGCGAAAAAGATTTTTGGCGAGACGCTGAAACATTGTCGGAAGATTGAACTAACCCAGTGGCGCGCATCACAGTCATTCTGGCAGCGGTGGCAGCAGCGGTGGGCGTATTTTCTGCTGGCGCGGCTGGATGTCTTCTGCGCGCTACGGCAATTCCAGTCGCTGGAAAAATAACCGGCAACTAATCGTCCGTATCGTCCTCGCTGTTGTCGTTGCGCTCAATGTAACGCGGATCGTTCTCCAGATTCTGCGAAAGATAAACGTGCCGGATTTCCTGACCAAAACCGTTGCGCCGGAAAAACGCCAGCGCGCTGTGATTCTTCGCCGCCGTGTCCACCAGCATGATCCGCGCATCGCGATCAATAAACAGTCCCGTCAACTGCCGCACCAGCCGCGTCGCGATGCCGCTGCGCTTAAACCGCCGGTCCACGCCGAGCCACATCAGCAACCCGTAACGCCACGCGCTGCGCGGCTTTTCCGTCACGCGACCAAGCGCGAAGCCGATGATTTTTCCGTCCGCCTCCGCCACCAGACACGTCTCCGCGTCGCTGCTGAACAACATCGCCAGCTCGTGATCGTCCCACGAACGATAGAGCGTCGGCCATTCCTCGGCGGTAAATAATTTCTGGCCCAACTCAAACACCACCGGCACATCCCGCAATTCCATTTCGCGGATTTCCACGGACGGCAACGGCTTGGCGCGCTTGCGGCGGACTGGCGATAAAGTTTCCATGGTCAGCTTGAATCAAAGCAGCGTCTTGGCCTTCGCCAACGCCTCATCCAACTTGCCGGCGTCCTTGCCACCACCGCGCGCGTTGTCCGGCTTGCCACCGCCTTTGCCGCCGACCACCGGCGCAATGGTTTGAATGATTTTTCCGGCCTGAATTTTCGCCGTGAAATCCGCCGACACCGTCGCGATCAACGTCACCGCGCCGTTCGCCGCGCCGCCTAGAACAACCACGCCTTTGAACTGCGCTTTCAGCGCGTCGGCAATCGCCTGCAACGTGTCACCGTCGTTCGCGCCGAGATTGACGATGATGGCAGGAACGCCGTTGATGGTTTGCGCTTTGGCGATCAAATCTTTCGCGCTGCCGGCGGCTTCACGCTGCTGCGCGGACTTGAGGACCTTCTCTAATTCTTTTTGATGCGCGAGCAAAGCTTCGACTTTCTTTTCCAGCTCGTGAACCGGTGAATTGATTTTGCCAGCGATGCTGCGGATGAGTTGCAACTGCGCATTCGCCACGCCATAAGCTTCCAGACCGGCCACCGCCTCAATGCGCCGGACGCCGGCGGCAATGGCGCTTTCGCCGACGATGCGGAACAAACCGATTTCGCCGGTGGCGCGTGTGTGCGTGCCGCCACAAAGCTCCATCGAATAACCGTCGAGCTTACCACCGGCACCGCCGATTTGGACGACGCGGACGGTGTCACCGTATTTGTCGCCGAAGAATTGCATCACGTCCTTGCGATTTTTCACGTCGGCGTGCGGGACTTCCGTCCACGAGACGCCGGCGTTTTCGAGGATGCGTTCGTTGACGAGCTTCTCGATGTCGGCGACCTGCGCAGGCGTGAGCGGCGCGCTGTTGAAGTCGAAGGTCAACTTGTCCGGCCCGACGAACGAACCTTTCTGTGACGCTTCCTTGCTGGCAACTTCGTGCAAAGCCCAATGCAGCAAATGCGTGACGGTGTGATGCCGCTGAATCGCATCGCGGCGGGATTTGTCCACGGTCAAAGTGATTTGCGAACCGGCGACGGGGGCGTCGCCGCTACTTTCGACAAAGTGTAGAAAGGTGTTGCCGGATTTCTGCGTGTTCGTCACGCGCCAGAGTTGGCCGCTGCCGGTCAACTCGCCGGTGTCGCCAACCTGTCCGCCCATCTCGGCGTAGCACGCGCTGGTGTCGAGGATGACGGCAGTCTTGTCTTTGAGCGAAACGACTTCCACGACTTTGGCCTGCACCGACAGCTCGTCATAGCCGACGAACTTCGTGGGCGTGGTGGTCTCGATTTGCGAGAGGGAAATGACTTCCTTCTTCTGCGCGGCGCGGGCGCGAGCACGCTGTTCTTCCATCAACTTTTCAAAACCTTCCTTGTCCACAGTCAAACCGCGTTCGCGCGCCATCAACTCGGTGAGGTCGAGCGGGAAACCGTAGGTGTCATAAAGTTCAAAAGATTGCGCTCCACTCAAAACAAGTTTTTTCCGTAAATAGCGACTCAAAATATCTGGAGTGACATTGGCATGAACCGCCAGAACCAACTTTCTGTCGTTTCTTGAACCAAGTGGAATATGTTCTTGAAGTGAAATCGTGTGTGCCCAGAGCGATGAATCCTTGTTAGTGATAAGTATTTCACCATATTCAGCAGCATCAAAATCTTCAGGTTTCAGATTGGCTAGAACATCAAAAATCATCCTGTTAAATACATTGATTCCTGTGTCCAAAGTTTTGTTGAACGCCTCTTCCTCGATGCGGATGACGTCTTGGACGTGTTTCTTCTTGGCGCGGATTTCGGGGAAGATGTCGCCGAAGTTTTCCGCCACGACGTCCACGAGTTTGTAGAAGAACGGTTCCTTGAAACCGAGCGTGCGGCCGTAACGCACGGCGCGGCGCAGGATGCGGCGGAGAACGTAGTTGCGGTCGTTGTTGCCGGGCTGGATGCCGTCGGCAATCGCAAAACTCAATGTGCGGATGTGGTCGGCGATGACGCGGAACGCCACGTCAATCTTCTCCTGCTCGGTGTCGCCGGTGCTGCCGGCTTTCGGCAGCGTAGAGCCGTATTTCTTGCCGCTCAATTTTTCGATGGCGTCGAAAATCGGACGGAAGATGTCGGTCTCGTAGTTGGAAATCTTGGCGTTGGCGAAATCGGAAAAGTTTTTCGTGCCTTGAATGATGCTGGTGACGCGCTCAAAGCCCATGCCGGTGTCAACGTGCTTCGCCGGCAGCGGGGCAAACGTGCCGTCGGGATTGGCGTTGAACTGGATGAAGACCAGATTCCAGATTTCGATGCAGCGCGCATCGCCTTTGTTCACAAGGCTTCCGCGCGTGTCGCCGGCGGGAGTCAAATCAACGTGCAACTCGGAGCAAGGACCGCACGGGCCGGTTTCGCCCATCATCCAGAAATTGTCCTTCTTGTTGCCGTTGACGATGTGGACGGAGGGGTCGAGTCCGACGCTGCGGAATTTTTCCGCCCAGAAATTCCACGCCTCCTGATCAAATTCGCTCGGATCGTTTTTGGAATTGTCGGGATTGTAAACGGTGGCGTAGAGCCGTGCCGGTGGAAATTTCCAAATGCCGACGACGAGTTCCCACGCCCATTCGATGGCCTCTTTTTTGAAATAGTCGCCGAAGCTCCAGTTGCCGAGCATCTCGAAAAACGTGTGGTGATAGGTGTCGAGGCCGACGTCGTCGAGGTCGTTGTGCTTGCCACCGGCGCGGATGCATTTCTGGGTGTCCGCCGCGCGGCCGGGCGTGTAAGGACATTTTGTTTGGCCGAGGAAGATGGGCACGAACTGGTTCATGCCGGCGTTGGTGAACAGCAGGTTGGGCGAGTCCGGCATCAACGAGGACGACGGGACGATGGTGTGCGACTTCGATTTGAAAAAATCGAGGAACGACTGGCGGATTTGCGTGCTGGTCATCATGCGAAAATGAGTGGTTAGCATAGCGGAAACGCGGGCGGCAAGGCGAGTTGGAAGTTTTGCGGGCCACAACAAACATATTTGGTTTGACGAAAGGAACAGGCTGAATTAAGTATGGTAAAGAGCGGGGAAAACATGGTTAATGACAATCTTTCATTTGCCGAAAAAGGGAGTGCTTGCGAGACCACATCGCGCAAGCAATGGATTGCTTATCTGGTTGCCACGGTTTTCACGTTGCTGCTGCTGGTGCTGCATCTGGATTTGATCAGGGTGATTGGTGCATGTCCCATCCTGATTATTTATCTCATTCCGATCACCATCAGCGCGTTCATTGGCGGGCTGGGGCCGGGGCTGTTGGCGACGGCGGTGGCGGCGGTGGGAATAACGTGGCTATTAAGCCAACCTGCCACAGCGTTTTCCCTCGACGAGCCGGTGGATTTGATTCAATGGCTGGTTCTCATCGCCAGCGGCGTGTTGGTCAGCGTGTTGATCGAAGCGCTGCATCGTTCGCACCGGCAACTGGACGAGAACCGGAATTTTTATGCGGTGACGCTGGCGAGTATCGGCGACGCGGTCATCGCCACCGACGAGATGGGCGGCGTCACCTTCTTGAACGCAGAGGCGGAGCGACTCACCGGTTGGACGAGTCAGGCCGCCATCGGCGAACCGTTGATGGTGGTATTTCCGACGCTTCACGAAGAAACACGCGCGCCAATGGAAGACCCGGTGAACAAAATTTTGCACGGCACAACCTTAACCGAACCAACCAGCCACAGCCTCCTGATTTCACGCGATGGGCAGGAACGGTTTATCACCAACCGCGCCGCGCCCATCCGGCAAGCGAACGGAACCATCATCGGCGTAGTGCTGGTGTTTCAAGATGTCACCGAACGGAAAAAACTGGAGGAGCAACTGCGTTTGTCCCAAAAAATCGAAGCACTCGGCAGACTGGCCGGTGGTGTGGCGCATGATTTCAACAATATTATCTCCATCGTCCAAGGCTACACCGCGTTGCTGGCGACGGAACCAGACATTCCCGAAAATTCGAAGCCGCACATTCTGGAAATTCAGTCCGCCACCAAACGCGCGGCCAATCTCACCGGCCAACTACTGGCTTTTGCCCGTCACCAACCCGTTCAAATGCACGAGTTGGATCTGAACAAGGTGGTGGCTGACACCACCAAAATTCTCCAATGGCTGCTGGGTGAAACCATCAACCTAAACGTGGTTTACGCCGATGCCCCGCTCCCGTTGTGGACGGATGCGGGAGCTTTGGATCAAATCCTGTTGAATCTGGCCACCAATGCCCGCGACGCAATGCCAGAGGGCGGACAACTAACCATTGAAACCCGGCGGGTTGAGTTGAGCAAAACCGCCGCCGCCCGGCTCCCCGGTGCCCGAGCGGGTTCGTTTGTGGTTTTGATTGTCAGTGATAACGGCAACGGTATCGCTCCCGAAATTTTGCCACATATTTTCGAACCGTTTTTTACCACCAAGAAATCCGGCAAAGGAACTGGGCTGGGGCTGGCCACCGTTTTCAACAGCGTGCGAAACCATCAGGGCTGGATAAACGCCGAAAGCCGGCTTGGCCAAGGAACCGTCTTCAGTATTTTCTTTCCGCAGCATCAGGAAAAATAAGGCGCCGTCGGGTGAAATCGCATTGACGCAACCAACAAGAATTTTAATTAGACGCCACCGGCATCACGAACGCAAGCTCTGGGATAAAAAAACATAAAATATTTTTCAAAATTTCACTTGAGAAAAATGGTCATCGGGCTGATGTTCATATCAGTTCAAGTTGCTCTTTGGAAAATCGAATTTCCCTGCCCTGTGCGTGATTCGCAACAGTCCTTGAACCGTAAATAAAACGATCACGGAATGAGCCGCAGACGGTGGCCAACATGTCGGCATTACGTCCGAAAATTGAAAGCCGCCGGGCAAGTTCCACATGTAGCAATACATGTTCATAGGATCGAGTTGGACACGGCAAGGGTGGGGCATTATTTAAAGCCCGTCTTCGGACGGGCTTTTTTATTTCCGAGCAAAAAGGAATCATCCTCGTCCTCATCCCCGTCCTCGGTTATGCTTGCTGCATGGCGCGGGACGACCTTTTTTCCGATCCGGCAAAAAAATTACCGGTGCAAAACCCCGTGCCCACAACCGAAACCTTCCGCAGTCGTCCGCTCGCCGCCCGGATGCGCCCGCGCAACCTCGATGAATACGCTGGCCAGGCGCACATCCTCGGTGCTGGTCAACTTCTCCGCCGCGCCATCGAGGCTGACCGCATCCAGTCGCTGATTTTCTACGGCCCACCGGGAACGGGTAAAACTTCGCTGGCGCAAATCATCGCACGTCAAACCAAGTCAAAATTTGAGCGATTGAGCGGCGTGGAATCCAACGTCGCGGATATGCGGCGCGTTTTATCCGCCGCCGCTAACCGCCTCGAAAACACCGGCGCGTCCACCATTCTCTTCATTGACGAAATCCACCGCTTCAACAAATCGCAGCAGGATGTTTTGTTGCCGGATGTCGAGAGCGGCGTCATCAAGCTCATCGGCGCGACCACGCATAATCCATTTTTCTTCGTCAACTCGCCGCTCGTCTCGCGCTCGCAGATTTTTGAACTGCGCCCGCTGACCGAGGAAGATTTATTTTCGCTGTTACAACGCGCGCTCGCCGATACCGAACGCGGACTTGGCTACCTGAAAATTTCTGCCGACGTAAACGCCTTGCGCCATCTTGCCAAAATCGCCGATGGCGACGCGCGCAAAGCTTTAAACTCGCTCGAAATCGCCGCGCTCACCACCGCGCCGGACGCCGACGGCGTCATCCGCATCACGCTGGCGGTCGCCGAGCAAAGCATCCAGAAAAAGGCCGTGGTTTACGACGGCGATGGCGACGCGCATCACGACACGATTTCCGCGTTCATCAAATCCATGCGCGGCAGCGATCCCGACGCCGCGCTTTACTGGCTCGCCAAAATGATCCACGCCGGCGAAGACCCGCGCTTCATCGCGCGGCGCATCGTCATTTGCGCAGCGGAAGACGTCGGCCTCGCCGACCCGATGGCTTTGGTTTTGGCGAATGCCTGCCTCGCCGCGTCGGAATTTGTCGGCTGGCCGGAAGCGCGGATTCCGCTGGCCGAGGCGACGATTTACATCGCCACCGCGAACAAGAGTAACTCCGCCTACAAGGCCATTGACGCCGCGCTGGACGACGTTCGTTCCGGCCGCACGATTCCCGTGCCGGAACATTTGCGCAGCGCCGCTTACAAGGGCGCCGAGCGGCTTGGCCACGGTCAGGGCTATCAATACGCCCATGACGGCCAGGAACATTTCGTGGCACAGGATTATCTGGGCGTGGGCAAAACTTTTTACGAACCGACCGAGCAAGGCGTGGAAAAGAAAATCAAGGAACGTGTTGAAAAATGGCGGGAACAATTCAAAGCCACACGCGGAAAAACCGGCGGCTGACACATTGATAAATTCAATGCTTTGGTGTTTTATTCAATTAACACGAACCCGCAAATCGCAGCTAGGCTGAAGCTGCTATGAAAAAAATTATTCCATACTTTCTTTTGCTTATTCCGCTGTTCACGTCGGGATGTTTCAGCATTGGAGCAAATTCTGGCGGCGGCTGGGGAATGTCCAAACCGACTGCTGGACAAAGAGCGAAAGCAGCGACGGCAGATGTTTTGACCCTCCCAATTCAAGTTCCCTACTTTGCGGTTGCGGGAACTCACGAACTAATCAGAGGAAGCAAAACAGAAAGCTGGGGAGACAAACAGAAACAACTAGCTGCCGAATTGGAAAAGAACCCCAGAGCTGCTCTTCAAGAAAGATGGGATCTAAAAGGTGGAGAATATGAATGCGCATTCGACGATTCCTTTTCAAATCTAAATGTAAAATACACAGATGAATTACTTGAAGAAATTTATCAAGACTGCCCAGCCGTCAAAGATGTCGTATTCAGAAGTGAATATTGCTCAGAAGATTTTTTAGCAAGACATTTTGATGAGGAATACGTGAAAAGCGTTAGAGGCGGACATTACTTCGGTCTTGAAAATATTATTAATAATCCAAACACACCACTGGAGTTGGTCGAAAAGGTGGCGCTTTCAAACGATAGGTCTCCCATAGTAATTGAGTCCGCAAAAAAAATTGTTCAACAAAGAAATAAAGAGTTATTTCCTAATTCAAAACAAAAATGAGTTCTTCCCTCGCCAATTCCAAATCCGACTTACGCACGCACATCCGCGCGCGGCTGGAAAAAATTTCCGACGCGGTGCGGGCGGTGGAATCCATCGAGTTGTGCGAGCGGTTGCAGGCGCAGATTCCCAGCGCACACACGATTTTATTTTTCGCGCCGCTGCCGGATGAACTGGATGTCTGGCCGATGCTGGAAATGTCGCTGGCGCTGGGCGTGAACTGCGCCCTGCCCTTTTTTGACGCGGAGAAAAATACCTATGGAGCAAAGCGGTTGAAAAATCTGGCGGCGGACATCGTCCTCGGAAAATTCGGTGTGCGCGAACCGGCGGCCACATGCGAAGAAATCCCGCTGAACAAATTTGATTTGGTTTTGGTTCCCGGCCTAGCGTTTGATTCGAGCGGCCACCGGCTCGGTCGCGGCAAGGGTTTTTACGACCGGATTCTGGCGGAGGCGAGCGGCATCAAATGCGGCATTTGCCACAATTTTCAACTACTGGAAAAAATTCCGACGGAAGTCCACGATGCGCCGGTGGATTTTATTTTTACGCCGTCACGCAGCGTCCGGCGGAAGAAACAGGCTGGATAAATTCGGACTTTTGGAACTTGTCCCTACGAAAAATAATTAGCGGTGCTGGTAGTCCATCCCGCCGAGCGCGCCGCCCTGCCAACCGGCGGGGGTGTTCCACGGCCGGACAGAGGCGTTATCCGGCTCATCGGTGGCGCAACCGGAAAGCATCACCGCCAGCGCCGCCAGCGCGATCAGCAAAAACAAGTGGGCCGCGCGAAGTTTCATTTTAGGAAGCCGGTGCGGGATGCGCAGGGCTGACTTCGTCGCCCTCAATCGGTTCGCCCAGTTTCCAGCCGGGAACGATGTTGGCGATGCAACGGTCTTTCTGCACATTGCGAACGATGACTTTGGTGACCAGCTTGCCGCCACGGCTGACGAGCAGTTCGCCCTTTTCCAGCACGCCTTTTTCTTCGCCGATGTTAAGAACGACAAAATCCCACTTGGGATCCACCACCACAATTTTGCCCTTTAAACTGGCGGGTAGTTTGATATCGGTGTCTGGCCCTTCGTAAAGCTGCAAGCGGGCCATCAACCGGTTCTGGGTGCGCACCAAAACCTGTTTTTCAGCCGTGATAACTTCAATCTGTTTCTCGGCGTCCTTGAGGGATTGACCCAATTTGAGCACTTGATCCGGGGTCAAATCGGTGGCTTTGTAGGCGGCCAACTGGGCTTGGACGTCATCGCGTTCTTGCGTGGCCTTGGCCAGCTTGTCGGCGAGTTCATCGGCGCGCTTGCTCTGGGTCTCGGCGCGAGCAACCGCCTTGTCGCGCTCGGCTTTGGTGTCACCCAATTCCTGTTTCGTCTGCGTCAGTTCATTTTGGGTTTTGCCTAATTCCTCTTTGGTTTTGGCCAGATCGGTCTGCGCCACCACCTTGGCATCGTGCTCACTATTGCGCTGGGCGGTGAGCGCGGGAACTTGCTTCTTCACTTCGTAAATTCCCAGACCGGCGGCGGCAAGCCCGGCTAAAATGGCCACAATTAAACTGATGCGGAGTATCATGGTGTTGCAGTTTTCGTGAGACTAAACCGCCGAATGTCAGGTGTCAACCCGTTTGCGCGTATCTTTGTGCACCAACGGTTCGTGTCGACAAAGCAGCTTTCCTGCGGACCGATTTTCTGCTTTCCTGCCCGCCATGACTCCGGCCAACGCCACGCAATTTCGCACGCTGCTCATTTTGGGCCGCGTGTCGAATTTGCCCACAGTCTGGTCGAATTGTCTCGCCGGCTGGTGGCTCGGTGGTGGCGGAAATTTTTGGAAACTGCCGCTGCTGCTGCTCGGCGTAAGCCTGCTTTATACCGGCGGAATGTTTTTGAATGACGCCTTTGATGTGGATTTCGACCGCCAGCGCCGGCCGGGCCGGCCGATTCCCAGCGCGAAAATTTCCGTAGAAAAAACCCGGCGCTTCGGCTTTGCCCAACTCGCGCTGGGACTTGCGCTGTTGCTATTCGCCGGTAAAACCACCGGCGCGTTGGGTGTGGTGCTGGCGGCTTTTCTGCTGCTTTACAACGTCACGCATAAATTCGTCACCGCCGCGCCGTGGCTCATGGGTGCGTGCCGGTTCTGGATTTATCTCATCGCCGGCGCGGCGGGAGCAGCGGGCTTGACCGGCTGGCCGATTTACTGCGGCGCGGCGCTGGCGTTGTATATCGCCGGTTTGAGCTACGTTTTGCGACGCGAACGTTTTCGCGGCAAAATTTCCTTTCAACCTTTTTTGCTGCTCCTGGCACCGGTGGCGCTGGCCATGACGATGAATACCGGTGGCTATCGGCGAACAGCGCTAGGCATCTCGGTGATGCTCGGGTTGTGGATCGCGTTCAACGCCCGGATTCTTTTCGCCACCGGCGCGGCCAACGCCGAGCGCATCGTGGCCGGCTTGCTGGCGGGAATTATTTTGGTGGACTGGCTGGCGGTGGCCCCGCAATGTCCGGGCTGGCTGAACGTCATCCTGCCGGTTCTTTTTGTCGTGACAAAAATCAGCCAGCAATTTATTCCGGCAACGTGAACCCTTTGCGTTCACCGGTAAGCTTCCAAAAGCGCAGCGCAAAGAAAATCAGGCGGCGCTTGAACATAAGTTTCCAAACAGATATTCTGTTTTTTCGCTTATGAGCGTAAATGCACGCGGTCAATTGACCCACAACGAAGAAATCAAGGAGGCAATTCCGACGCTGGCCGGCACCATCGCCGCCACGCTGGCTAATCCCGCCGCCGTCTCCTTTTCCGGCGACGACAACCAGTTCCTAAAATTTCACGGCTGCTACCAACAGGACGACCGCGACCAGCGCACTGAAGGCAACCGAAAATACATCATGATGGTGCGCGGGCGCATTCCCGGTGGCGTGATGACGCCGAAGCAATGGCAGGTGTTCGACGAACTCGCGTGGCTTTACGCCAACAACACGCTGCGTATCACCACGCGCCAGAGCATCCAGTTTCACGGCATCGTGAAGGCGAACTTGCGGCTCGTCATAAAAAAAATTAACGAGTCGCTGCTGTCCACGCTCGCCGCGTGCGGCGACGTGAACCGCAACGTCCTCGCGCCGCCGATTCCCGCTTACACGAAAGCGCGTGAAGCAGTGTATCGCGATTGCGTGCGCGTGGCCGACGCGCTCACGCCGCAGACGCGCGCCTACTACGCGATCTGGATTGACGGTTTTCAGCTCAAGACTGACGACCCGTTCAATCAGGCGTTCGTGGACCCGCTTTACGGCAAGACTTATCTGCCGCGCAAATTCAAGGTCGCCTTCGCCATTCCGCCGGTGAACGACACGGACGTTTACACGAACTGCCTCGGCCTCATCGCCGTGGTGGAAAACGACGAATTGCTCGGCTACAACCTCGTGGTCGGCGGCGGCATGGGCCGTTCGCACGGCAACAAGCAAACTTATCCGCGCCTCGCGAGCGAACTCGGTTTCTTCACGCCGGACAAGCTCGTGGACGTCGCGAAAGCCGTGCTGACAATTCATCGCGATTTCGGGGACCGCACCGACCGCAAACACGCGCGCCTCAAATACGTCGTCGAAGAACGCGGCGTGGACTGGACGCGCGCCGAAGTTGAAAAGCGCGCCGGAATAAAACTGGAACCGCCGCGCGTAATAAAGTTCACCACGACAACCGACATTCTCGGCTGGCACAAGGCAGTGGACGGATCCAACTTTTTTTCGCTGTTCGTCGAAAGCGGTCGCGTCAAAAACGCAAAAAAAATCGCGTTGCGCGAGATTGCGGAGAAATTTCCGAACATCGAGTTCCGCCTGACCACAAACCAGAACGTCGTGCTCGCCAACGTCAGCGACGCGGACAAGGCCGGTATCAACGCCGTGTTCGCCGCGCACAAAATTCCCGTGGAAAATCAGGCCACGATTTGGCACGCGTCCGCGATGGCGTGTCCCGCGCTGCCGACCTGCGGCCTCGCGCTCGCGGAATCCGAACGCGCGCTGCCCGGCATCATTGACCGCATCGAAAAACTCGCCGGCGACCTCGGCCTCGGCAGCGAAGAGATCACCATCCGCTCGACCGGCTGCCCGAACGGCTGCGCGCGGCCTTACGCGGCGGAAATCGGTTTCGTCGGCAAGGCGCCCGGTCGTTATCAAGTCTGGCTCGGTGGCAGCGCCGCCGGCACGCGGCTCAACCGCGTTTGGAAGGAATCGCTGAAAGATGTGGACCTCGAAAAAGAATTACAGCCGGTGCTCGCGCGGTTCGCCAAGGAAAGAAATTCCGGCGAACGCTTCGGCGACTGGTGCGACCGCGTGCTGCTGAACGAACAGAATAATTAACGACAAAGACACAAAGGACTTGGTGCCTTGGTGGTTAAAAAATGACTCCCGACCAAATTACAAAAGCCAACGCCGAACTGCGCAGCAAATCACCGCTGGAAATCATCCGCTGGGCCATGTCACAGGCGAATGGCCGCGCCATCGTCTCAACCAATTTTCGGCCTTACGAGGCGGTGATTCTCCACCTCGTCACGCAGGTGCAGCCGGACATTCCGGTGTTGTGGGTGGATCACGGCTACAATCGTCCCGCAACTTATGTTCACGCCGAGCTGGTCAAGAAACTGCTCAAGCTGAACATCAAAGCCTTCGTGCCGAAGCTGACCGCCGCGCATTACGACGCGGCGTTCGGTGGCATGCCGGAACCGACGCCGGAAAATGAGGAGCGCATCAAGGCGTTCAGCACCGCAATGAAACTGGAGCCGTTCCAGCGCGGCATGAAAGAACTCGCACCGACCGTCTGGCTCACCGCGTTACGTAAGGTGCAGAATCCAAACCGCGCTGGACTGGACATTGTCAGCGAGGACAAGAATTTCAATTCGCTGAAAGTCAGCCCGCTGTTTTATTGGAGCGATGCCGACATGGAAAATTATTTAAAGCAACATTACTTGCCGAACGAATGGGATTATTTCGATCCTGCCAAAGCGGATGACAAGCGTGAATGCGGCTTGCACGCAAGCTGGGGCGGCAAAGCCGTCGGAGGCCGCACGGCAGTTTAATAATGCGGCCACAGATTTACACAAATGCAACACAGATATGAAATCTTTCCCAGAAATCTGTGTTTCATCTGAGTCCATCTGTGGCTAAAATATTTTTGAAATGAGTAGTTATCATCTCGATCATTTACAGTATCTGGAGACCGAGGCCATTCACGTCATGCGCGAAGTCGCCGCCGAGTTTGAACGCCCCGCCCTGCTTTTTTCCGGCGGCAAAGATTCCATCTGCCTGCTGCGGCTCGCGGAAAAAGCGTTTCGTCCGTCGGACATTCCACTGCCGTTTCTGAACGTCGAGACCGGCCACGAATTTCCTGAACTGCTGGAGTTCCGCGACCGGCGCGCGAAGGAACTCGGCGCGAAGCTCATCGTCCGCACCGTGGATGAAGCGTTTGCCAAAGGCATCGCGCAGCCGACGCCGGGTCAGGTCAGCCGCAACCAACTGCAGATTCCCGTGTTGCTCGCGGCCATTGAAGAATTTCAATTCGACTGCGCCATCGGCGGCGCGCGGCGCGACGAGGAAAAAGCCCGCGCGAAAGAAAGATTTTTCAGCTTCCGCGATAGCTTCGGTCAATGGGATCCGAAAAATCAGCGTCCCGAAATCTGGAATCTTTACAACGCCAAGCTGAATCCCGGCGAAAACATGCGCGTGTTCCCGCTC
>Ga0208872_1001372_pt1 | contig 14996 bp, 14 predicted proteins | sample CryBogCBH12Aug08_FD_185508 | JGI IMG/M metagenome (GOLD analysis project Ga0208872, IMG submission 185508) | Freshwater microbial communities from Crystal Bog, Wisconsin, USA - CBH12Aug08 (SPAdes) | ecosystem: Environmental > Aquatic > Freshwater > Lake | place: Crystal Bog, Wisconsin, USA...
GCAGGTAAAGTGAAGGGCGCCGATGTCTTCACGCCAGGCGAAATAAAGGCTGTAATCGCACCACCGGCCGGGAACCTCAACCGCCATCTCGTCGTCGTTACGACGGTCGAAGGGCCAATCATTGGCAGAAACAAATTGTTCAACGAGATCAAGGGGGTTGGCGGCAACCTCCTCCTGCAAGCTCACCGAAAGCGTCATACCCGTGATCTCCCTCGGTATCGCCTGAGTCGGGCCAGGGTTAATCCAAACATCTTGTATGCCCGGTCAGAATAACCACAAGCGGTAGCCTATCGAGCGTTTTCTAACTACGCAAGAATGAAATCAGCCGGTTATTCTGTTTACTGTGGATAAAAGACAATAAATCCGCTGTGTCTTACCACAATTCGATCCGATGGTGGGCCGATACAGCTGACGCTTGGTCGCCCTTGCCGGTCAGCTATCGCCAAAGTAATAAAACGGGGCATTTTTTTCAGAGCAATACCAATGCGGCGCCCGTTAGCCACATACCGCCCCGTTTTGCTGCCCTAAGGCCTTCAGGTCTTGGCGCTTGGCTTGCGCTTCGCCGGGCTGGTTGCCTCCTTGGCTTTCGGCGCGGTTAAGCTGGCGATGGTTGCTTCCGCCCTGGCCAGCCGTTCAGCAAGGGACTCCTGCTCGTCTCGGGCCTTGGCGGCCATGGCTTGCACAGCTTCGAACTCTTCGCGCGTTACCAGATTCATTGAGCTCACGAAGGATTCCAATTGTTGGCGAACCAAAGTTTCCGCTTCGGTTTTCAGTCCCGTCACAGCATTCAAGGCACCACTTGCCATACGGGCCAGGTCATCAAACAAGCGATTGTCGGTTTGCATGGAACCTCCGGGTTTCGAGCTCAAATGATATTATGGGAGCCGCCGCCAGCTTTCGCAATGCCAGTTAACTGCGATATTGCTCCGGATTCCGGATATCCAAATTAATTGCCTCACTGTCAAAGGCCTCGCGGTACAAGGGCAATGCTTTGGTCTTCTTTATCGGCAAACCGGTGCGGCTGTCGATATATTCGGCGCGCTCGACCAAAGGGTGCGCCGCCGCATTCGGACAATTTTCGCTTTCGCCGATGAGGGCCTTCAGCTGAGCCGAAAGTCCGGCGATATGGCAGGCGTCAAGAGCCGCTTCAAAGCGTAGCGCATCGATTTCCCGGCGCAGTTCCGCGATTTGACTTTGCAATTGATCCACTTCCATCGCCGCCATCAGATCCACTTGTTCGCCCGTGCTTTTCATAGTTCGCTCCGTAAGAGCCGCTGCCGGATAAATTCGCCAAGCGACTTGTCCTCGGTAAGGATATGGTGCAAAAGCCAATCTCTGATCGCTTGCATTACAAAAAAATCGGTGCCTTTATTTAGGCTTGACCAAAAAAATGAAAGATTAGAAAGCAGACGCTTATGCTCTCGATCATGAGATTGCCAATTTGGATAATCGTAACTCTCCATTAAGGCCTTTTCTGATTCAAAATGATGGGTTGTATAACTTATTAGTTTGTTAAATACGCCTCTAATTTCACTTTCATCTAATTTGTTTCTGATCGCCGCATTAAGTCGCTTAATGAAATCTGCCAATTCTTTGTGTTGCGTGTCGATTTCGGCAATGCCAACCAGATGCTGATCGTCAAAATGAGGCCAATCCTCACCAAATCCACTGGAGCTGGCGGTTCCCTGGAAATAGTGAAGCTTTTTATCGCCGCTTGTTTTGCTCTGATACATCGCCGCATCGGCGCCGGCCATCAGAGCATCAATCTCTGTTCCATTTTCCGGATAAATACTGATGCCCACACTGGCACCCACTTCGCATTGAGGACCGTTGGGGAGTTGGATGGGCAGGGTGATGCTGTCGATCAGCTTGGCGGCAACCGAGGCTGCTTCACCGGATTGTTCCAACTCGTCCAGCATTACAACAAATTCATCGCCCCCGATCCGGGCGACGGTATCCATTGAGCGCACCGCGGAAAGCAGGCGTGCCGCAATTGTTTTCAGCACAAAATCGCCGGCTTCATGGCCATAGCGGTCATTCACCGGTTTAAACCGGTCAAGGTCAATGAAAAGCAGGGCCACACAGTTCTTATTTCGTTTTGCATGCGAGATCGACTGGGAGAAACGATCGAAAAAGAGCGCTCGGTTGGGAAGCCCGGTCAAGCCATCATGAAAGGCCATAAAATTGATTTGCAGGTCGGCCTGCTTACGTTCCGTAATATCCTGGATGGTGCCCACCATGACGAGGGGACGCCCACCCGCATCGACCTGTAATTTTCCGTGGCCATGGACCCATCGTTCCTGGCCATCACTGGGACGAATGATCCGGTATTCTTCGTCAAAGGGCATAGCCTTCGCCAAAACGGCATTGAGATGCGCCTGCATTCTGTCTCGGCAATCGGGAGCGACCAAATCCAACCAATGGCGGGCATCGCGGGGATAGGCCTGATCTATGCCAAAAATTCCATCGAGAATGGCTGAACTGACCCAGCGGTCCGTCGTAATGTCGTAGACATAATGACCAAGTTTCGCCACCTCTTGGACCTCTTGCAGCAATTCCTGATGTTGCCGCAACGCCCCTTCAACCAGCTTCCGCTTGGTAATATCGCGGGAAATAATAACAAACAGGTTTGTTTGCTCTGTTTTAGCCAGGCGGACCGTAACGTCCACCCATAGCGGGGCACCATCCGCCCGCCGGTGTTCCCATTCGAAATGCGCTTCGCCTTCGGATTCGACCTGGCTGAAAACCTCTCTGGCCATTTCCTCGCTGCTTTTGCCGTTGGGCTGAAACAGCGGTGACCAATCTGACGGGGTCGAGCCAATTAATTGCTCGCGCCGACAGCCAAACATATCCAAAGCGGACTGGTTGCATTCCACCGCCTGTCCTTGTTCAGAACAGGCGATAATCGCATCGCCGGCAAGATCAAAGATCGTTTTATAGAAGCGTGGATCTTGCTCAAAAACTTTGTGACCGCTGTTCACCCTATGGAGTCCGATCCGCCCGCAAAGTTGAAAGGAAAATATATAAGCAATTCGAAATATGGGTACCGGTTTTTTTCAGGGCCGTTGACCGGGTTCGGCGGAGGAAAGAAGTTCGTTTACCAAAGCCGTAATGCCTCCAAGGCCCTGCATCTTCGATAAAACCCGATGTGCGCCAGAATCCTGGGCGAAATCGAGAAAACTTGCGGGCTTTTTGGACCCCCCGTCGGAAATGGCGATAATTTTGACCTCTGGGAACCGCCGACGAATTTCACGAATTGTCTCGACCCCATCTTTCTCAGGCATAATCATGTCGGTAATAACGAGGTCCGGTTGCTTGGTTCGAAAAAGAGCCAGGCATTCGACCCCATTCGCGGCCTCCAAGACCGTGTGACCCTGCTTTTCCAGCAGGGCCCGCAAAGTATCGCGGATTACACTGACGTCATCGGCCACAAAAATTACCGCCACGGCTCACATCCCAGAGTTTTATGTGCTTACGCTGCCAGCGCCCAAATAATGCCGACAACCGCCAGAACGAACGCTGCAATCCCCCATAGGCGGATCGCTTTCTGGCGCGCCCGGCATTTGCATGGGCGCGTGGTTACACTGCCAACCGACAGCATCCACTGACCATCGCATTGGTGACGGCAATTTGGAAACATTTCCTGTGACATAGGGTCCATCTCCTCTTGCGAATTTTCCGTCTTATCGCATTGTGGCGTTTGTGTTAACCGCTCCTCTTCTTATAACGAAAGAATTTGGCCGATGCTTCCTCAGTTTGACGGCGTCTTGTTTGACCTTTTGACTGCTCTGCTGGATAGCTGGACCCTCTGGAACAGGATCGCAGGGGGAGAAGCCGCCGGCCGGCGCTGGCGGCTTGAATATCTGCGGATCGTCAACCGCACCGGCGCTTATCGGGCTTACGAAGATATTGTCGGCGAGGCCGCTCAGGCGGTTGGCCTGCCGCCGAACCTGGCGGCAGAACTCGCCGAACGCTATGGTGAATTGAAGCCTTGGCCGGGCGTTCCAGAGCAACTGAAATTGCTGGTGGATAAGGGAATTGCTTTCGGCGTTGTGACCAATTGCTCGGAAAGACTTGGGAATTTAGCGGCGAAATGCGTCGGCGCGCCTTTTTCCGCCATCGTTACGGCCGAACGGGCTGGCTTCTATAAACCCGACCCGCACCCCTTTGCATTGGGGCTTCAGGAGCTTGGTGTCTTGCCCTCACGCTGCCTTTTTGTCGCAGGCTCGGCCTATGACCTTGCCGGCGCGGCGAAAGCGGGAATGAAGACCTATTGGCATGACCGGCTTGGTATGGACCGGCCTCCGGAGGCACCCAAACCCCTTATTCACGCCCCGACGCTTGACCAACTTAAGGCATTGCTGCCGATCGCTTAGACCTGCGGTCCAGACCAAAGGCCTAACCGCAGGCCCCTCATTCCTTCCTCCTCAGAATGTAAACTGGCTGCGTAGCGCGACGGCTTGCAGATGGGTCCCCGACGGTGCCGTGGATGCCGTGCCATTCGTCGTAGCCTTGAACAGGGTATCGATATCAGTATGAATATAATCGAGCATGAACCGTACGTTCAGGTTGGGGTACCAATTGAGCCCGACATCGACGCCTTTCGAGTTGCCGCCATTGACGCCGCCGGTAAGATGCGGTGCCTGCCCCGGGATAAATTTGTCATTGAGGTCGATGGCACTGTATCGGGCCGCCAATTCCAAAGCGCCCCAACCGCCACCATTGGTGGCAAAAGGCTGGGTCGGGATCACACCGGAATACGCCCCGGTTTCCGGAATATATTTGCGACGGCCGCCAAAAGAGTAGCTGACTTCAGCATATCCGCCCTGAAAATTTAGGGTCGGCGACACCAGATTGGCCACTCCGTCGCTGGGGTTGATCCCTCGGGCGATCTGATCAACGCTGTACCGGAAATATTCGCCCTGGCTATAGAAATTGTTCCAGGCAGCCGCTGCTTCCAGACCATAGACACTCCCGGAATGAGAAGGAATCGTGCCGGTATTCAAAAGCACTGTGGGGTCTATGCGCAGTTCCGGACGGTCACTAAGCGCCAAACCGTTATTTGCGGCTGTCGTGCTGATGCTGCTGGCACTGGTCGTGGTAGAGTTGACCCGGGAGTTGAACAAATGGCCGGCATTGGCACCAAAATGGATGGCGCTCTCGGTATCTTGCCAGATTTGATAGCCAAAACGCCCCAAGGCGGCAAAATTGCCATCATTGGCGCCAGTGTGCGGAGCTCCCGACTGCGGCCCGGTCAAATAGGCACCCGCCCAATATCTTTGATTGTTGGAACGCAGACCAAGACCTGATCGGAAATCACCGCCGCCAAATTGGGTGGCCACAACCTGCGAAGAGGACCGTTCAAGGAACATGATGTCGTTGGAACTGGTCGCTTCGTCCAAGGTGAAGGGAATGTCCAGATAGCCAAAGTCAACAGCAGCAGGAACGATGAAACTTGGCCGATTGAACCCGTTATACGTCAAATAGGCATTTTCAACACCAGAGGTCACGCCCCCGGACACACCGGGAGTAAGAGAATCAGCGGAATTTCCGAAGTCATAGATCAATCGATAGGCCCAATCACCTAGAAAGGTTCCGCCGATACCCAGGCGGGCCCGCCTGGCATCGATGCCACTGTTCAAGGGTTTCCCCGGAATCCCAGGACCCACCGCTTTGGTACCACCATCCGGCTCGGTGTTGAGATAACTGCCCGCATCGAAATGCAGTCGGGCGAGAATGGCGACGGAATTCTGGCCGTCATTGCTGCTTAGACCAAATTGATGGGTTGGCGATTCCACCAATTTAGGAGAATTGGGCGGGGGTTGTTGCTGCTGGAGTTGTTGGGTCGTCTGGGCCTGCTGGGCTTTTAGCTCCGCGATTTCGTCCTGCAGTTTTTTTAGTTCGGCCTGATGCTGCGCCTCCAGACGATTAAGTGCACTTTCCAGCCGCTGCAATTGTCCCTCATCGGCCGCGAAGGCCGGACCGGCGGCGCTACCAAGGGCGCCAAGGGCCAGCGCCAGTGGTACAGATACCGAAAGGCGTGAGCGAAGGGAACGCTCGGCGAGCGCCGGAGCTTTAACATGGATAGTCTGGGACATCGCTAAGGAACTCCGCTGGTTAATCGACATGGCAAAATTTCATCATTTAACCACTATCTACTAGACTAATAGACATTGTCAACATCAACGCAACTGCGGAAAGCTTAACCTACCGTTTCCGGGGACGAAAAATAGCCGATTGCCCTCTTACGACATCGGTTTTAGGTGCCGCGAACGCCGGTGAGAAAGCCCTCGATCATGCCCTTCAAAGTAACGGTTTCGCGGGCCAAGGACTGGGCTGCCGACAAGACCTCGCCCGCTGCGCTGCCTGTCTCACCGGCCGCGGTCGTAACGCCGACGATTGTCGTGGACACTTCCTGCGCACCTTGCGCCGCCTGTTGGACATTGCGCGCAATTTCAGCCGTTGCAGCCCCTTGCTCCTCAACGGCGGCGGCAATCGCACCCGCAATCTGGTTGATCTCATCGATGCGGTTGACGATTGCCTCGATGGCCCCCACCGCCTCGCGAGTTGCGCTCTGCACGGCCCCGATCTGGGTGCCGATCTCACCGGTGGCCTTGGCTGTCTGATTGGCCAAATTCTTGACCTCGTTGGCAACAACCGCAAAGCCCTTGCCCGCATCGCCGGCCCGCGCCGCCTCGATGGTGGCATTCAAGGCCAACAGGTTGGTCTGGGCCGCAATGTCGTTGATCAGACTGACCACTTCCCCAATGCGTGACGAACTGTCTGCCAATCCTTGCACCATGCGGTTGGTATGGTGGGCTTCCTCGGCCGCCGCCTTAGAAGACTGGGATGAGGCCGAAACCTGGCGACTGATCTCATTGATCGATGCGGACAGTTCTTCGGCAGCGCTGGCCACAGCCTGCGAGCTGCTCGAGGCCATCTCCGCCGCAGACGCCACAATATTGGCCTGGGCATTGGCGTGATCGGCCGTAACCATCATGGTCTGGGCGGTCGTTTCCAATTCCGTAGCGGCGCCGGATACGGTTTCGACGACGCCCGTGGCCCCCTGGTCGAATGAGGTGATAAGGGCCTCCATTTTACGCGCCCGCGCCTCGCGCTGAACCAATCGGAGGCGTTCCTCCTCGCGTTGCTGGTCTGCGGCGATAAGGCTGGCGCGCCATTGCTCCAGCGCCTTGGCCAAGGGGCCGAACTCATCGGTGCGCTCAACCCCGGCAACGACAACCGACGTCTCACCGCGACCCAATCGCTCCACCAAACCCACCATTTCCCGCAAAGGCCGGTCGATTGAGCGGGCAATCGCCATCGCCAGACCGACGCCCAAAACCAGGCTGAGCAGGCCGACGACGATGGAAAGCCCAATATTCGTACTGGCATCTTGGACCGCCGCTTCCTTGGCCGCGGTTGCGGCGTCTAGATATTCGTTGGCAAGGGTACTGCCCTGGTCATTCAATTTAGCGAACGCCGCGGCGGCGGCGGCGATGGTTTCAGAACCGTCCGGGCTATCGATTCCTTGCCCCCGAAGTGCCTTGACCTTGCCTAACTTCACTTCAAAGTCACTGATCAGCCCTTCCAATTCTGTGGCTTTGGCTTTGCGATCGGGATTCTTGGTGTTAGCAATCAGATCCTTCAGGCGGACATGGGCTTTGCCAGACAATTCCGCGGCGCTCGCCTCGAGCGCGGGATTGCCCGTCGAAACGAACATCCAGATATTGCCCCGCGAAAAGGCCAAATCTTTTAGAGCCCGCTGGATCGAGGTTGAATTCTCATAACGCCGCACCACATCGGTCAGGGTGCCGTCATTGCTTTTCTGCGAGAGCGTCGAAAGCGCTGCGAGAGCGACCATCAGCAGCAACAATGTCCCAAAGGCGCCGGCAAGGCGGCCTGGTATCGTCAACTTATCCAGCATGGCGTTTCCTGAAGATTTGGCATTGAATAGGATGCTACACCAGCATGCCTGCACAGCCTCCTGCCAAGCAACGATCGAAGCTGGAGACTATTCAGGCAAGTCTGCCTTAATGCGCTTTCTTGCTGATCAGGGCGTCCTTCATGGCCAACGCCACCGCCAGCGACCGTTGCGCTAATTGACGGGCCGCCTCGCCGTCGGCCGCATCGATGGCATCCTTCGACGCCTTAACCCGAGCCTCAACTTCGTCAGCCACCAGATCGCCAACCTTCATCGCTTCTTCGGCCAGCATGGTCACCCGCGTTTCGGTCACTTCGACAAATCCGCCGGCAACAAAAATTCGTTGGCTGACTTTGCCCCCCTGATAGACATCGATTACACCGGGCCGCACCGCGGTAATCATCGGGGCATGCCTCGGCAGGGCACCGAAATCACCTTCGGCGCCCGGCACGATCACCATTTCCACCGGCTCGGAAATCACCAACCGTTCCGGCGATACCAACTCGAATTCGACCGTTTCAGCCATGTGTCACCCTATGCCGCTTCGGCCGCCATCTTCTTGGCCTTTTCGATGGCCTCTTCGATGGTACCAACCATGTAGAACGCTGATTCCGGAAGATGGTCATATTCACCGGCGACGATGCCCTTGAAGCTCTTCACGGTGTCTTCCAGCGAGACCAGTTTGCCAGGGCTGCCGGTGAAAACCTCGGCAACATGGAAGGGCTGCGACAGGAAGCGCTGGATCTTGCGGGCGCGCGCCACCACCAATTTGTCTTCTTCGGACAATTCGTCCATGCCCAGAATGGCAATGATGTCCTGCAAAGACTTATAGGTCTGCAGAATGCGCTGCACATCGCGGGCCACCTTGTAATGTTCTTCGCCCACAACCTTGGGATCCAGCACGCGCGAGGTCGAATCCAAGGGATCCACCGCCGGATAAATGCCCAACTCGGCAATCTGACGCGACAACACGGTGGTGGCGTCCAAATGGGCAAAAGAGGTCGCCGGCGCCGGATCGGTCAAATCGTCGGCAGGCACGTAAATGGCCTGCACCGAGGTGATCGACCCCTTCTTGGTCGAAGTAATGCGCTCTTGCATGGTTCCCATGTCGGTGGCCAGGGTCGGCTGATAGCCCACCGCCGAAGGAATGCGGCCAAGCAGCGCCGAGACCTCGGACCCCGCCTGGGTAAAGCGGAAGATATTGTCAACGAAGAACAGCACATCCGATTTTCTTCGTCGCGGAAATATTCGGCGACGGTCAATCCGGACAGACCGACGCGGGCGCGAGCACCCGGCGGCTCATTCATCTGGCCATAGACCAAGGCCACCTTCGAACCGGGACCGTCCAGTTTGATGACGCCCGATTCAATCATTTCGTGATAGAGGTCATTGCCCTCACGGGTGCGCTCGCCGACGCCGGCAAACACCGAATAACCACCATGCGCTTTGGCGACGTTGTTGATCAATTCCATGATCAGCACCGTCTTGCCCACGCCGGCACCGCCGAACAGGCCGATCTTACCGCCTTTGGCGTAGGGGGCCAGCAGATCGATGACCTTAATGCCGGTAACAAGGATCTCGGTTTCCGTCGACTGCTCAACGAATTCCGGCGCCTTCGCGTGGATCGGGCGGGTTTTGGTCGTACCGATGGGGCCACGCTCATCGATGGGCTCGCCAATCACATTGATGATGCGTCCCAGGGTTTCAGCGCCCACCGGCACCGCGATCGGGGCGCCGGTATCCACCACCTCCTGGCCTCGCACCAGACCCTCGGTGGAGTCCATCGCCACCGTGCGCACCGCATTCTCGCCGAGATGCTGCGCCACTTCCAGCACCAGGGTGCGGCCGTGGTTATCGGTATGCAACGCCGAAAGGATGTAAGGGAGTTCGGCATCAAAGCGCACGTCGACGACGGCGCCCATGACCTGGGTAACGATTCCAACATTCTTCTTTGTCATGAGACCGGGCTCCTGCTTGACCGTCACAGCGCTTCCGCGCCGGAGATGATTTCAATAAGTTCCTTGGTGATCTGGGCCTGGCGGGTCCGGTTATACCGGATGGTCAGGCTGTTGATCATATCGCCCGCATTGCGGGTCGCGTTATCCATTGCCGTCATCCGCGCCCCCTGTTCCGAGGCATTGCTTTCCAACAAGGCTCGAAACACCTGGATGGCAAGATTGCGGGGCAGAAGCTCGTCGAGGATCGCCTCTTCCGAGGGTTCATATTCATAAAGCGCCTTGGCACTGTCCGCTTTTGCATCGGCAGCCACGGCCGGAACCGGAAAGGGAACCAGCTGCTGGCGCGTCACTTCCTGCGCGATGGCCGACTTGAAACGGTTGTAAATGATCGTGCAGACGTCAAACTGATTTTCGGCAAACATCAGATTGATCCGCGTCGCAATGCTATTGGCTTCAGCAAAGGACACGCCCCGTTTTCCAATGTTTTCGTAGGTATCCAGATAAAGCGCCCCGAAATCCCGCTTCAGCTGATCCCGCCCTTTTCTGCCGACGAGCAGAAGCTTGACGGTCTTGCCCTGGCGCAACAGATCATTCACGAAGATCCGCGATTGACGGACGATGCTGCCGTTAAAGCCACCACACAGACCGCGATCCGAGGTGACCACCACCACCAACTGAACCGCCTCTGAACCGGTGCCCGACAACATTCTCGGTGCACCCGCCTGGCCCGCCAGACTCCCCGCCAAAGCGCCGAGCATGCGCTCCATGCGCTGGGCGTAAGGCCGTGCCGCCTCGGCCGCGCTTTGGGCGCGACGTAATTTCGAGGCGGCCACCATCTTCATGGCCGAGGTGATCTTTCGCGTCGATTTGACGCTATTGATCCGCAGCCTTAGGTCCTTGAGACTAGCCATCGAACGGGCTTCCCCGGGGTCAGACGAAGGTCTTGGCGAAGCCGTCGAGGAAGGCTTTCAGCTTTTCCTCGGTGGCCGGCGAGATCTGCTTTTCAGTGGCAATGGTGCTCAGCAGCGCGGCCTGCTTGGCTCGCATCTCTGACAACAGCGAAGTCTCAAAGCGACCGACATCCTGCAATGCCAGCTTATCGAGATAGCCGCGCACACCCGCGAAAATTGCGACCACTTCTTCTTCCACCGGCATCGGCTGGAACTGCGGCTGTTTAAGCAGTTCGGTCAAGCGAGCACCGCGATTCAGCAGCTTTTGCGTCGCCGGATCGAGATCCGAGGCAAACTGGGCAAAGGCAGCCATTTCACGATATTGGGCCAGTTCCAGTTTGATCGAGCCGGAGACCTGCTTCATCGCCTTGATTTGCGCGGCCGAGCCGACACGCGACACCGACAGACCGACGTTCACCGCCGGACGGATGCCTTTGTAGAACAACTCGGTCTCGAGGAAGATCTGGCCATCGGTAATGGAAATGACGTTCGTCGGAATATAGGCCGAGACGTCATTGGCCTGGGTCTCAATAACCGGCAACGCCGTCAACGACCCCGCACCCGCAGCGTCGCCCATCTTGGCGGCCCGTTCCAGCAGACGTGAATGGAGATAGAAGACGTCGCCCGGATAGGCTTCACGGCCCGGCGGACGACGCAGCAACAGGGACATTTGGCGATAAGCGACGGCCTGTTTGGACAGGTCATCATACATAATCAGCGCATGCATGCCGTTATCGCGGAAATATTCGCCCATGGCGCAGCCGGCATAAGGAGCCAGGAACTGCAAGGGCGCCGGCTCAGAAGCCGTAGCGGCAACGATGATGGAATATTCCATGGCGCCATTGTCAGTCAGGGTCTTGACCAACTGGGCCACGGTCGAACGCTTTTGGCCGACCGCGACATAGATACAGTAAAGCTTTTGCTTTTCGTCGCCGCCCTGATTGAAGCGCTTCTGATTGATAATGGTATCGATCAGAATAGCCGTTTTACCGGTCTGGCGGTCACCGATCACCAATTCGCGCTGACCGCGACCGACCGGGATCAGGGCGTCGATCGCCTTAAGTCCGGTGGACATCGGTTCATGCACCGACTTACGCGGAATGATGCCCGGCGCCTTGACGTCCACGCGGGAACGCTGATCCGAGACGATGGGCCCTTTGCCGTCGATGGGATTTCCCAGCGCGTCGACAACCCGACCCAGCAGACCCTTGCCGACCGGCACTTCGACGATAGCCCCGGTCCGTTTGACGATATCGCCTTCCTTGATGGTGCGATCGTCACCGAAGATGACCACGCCGACATTGTCGCTCTCAAGATTGAGCGCCATGCCTTTGATGCCACCGGGAAACTCGACCATCTCGCCGGCCTGGACCTTGTCCAAGCCGAAGACGCGGGCAATACCGTCACCGACCGAAAGCACCTGGCCGACCTCGGCGACTTCCGCCTGGGTGCCAAAATGTGCGATCTGTTCTTTTAGGATAGCGGAGATTTCCGCGGCGCGGATTTCCATCACCCGACCCCTTTCATTGCGAGCTTAAGATGTTGCAGCTTGGTCTTTAAAGATCCATCGACCATCCGTGACCCAACCTTCACCACCAGCCCGCCAAGCAGACTGGGGTCAACCGTTGTGTTCAAGGTAATGGTACTGCCGATAGCTGTTTTAAGAGCCGTGGCGATGGCCCCGACCTGTGTTTCGTTCAAAGGAGCCGCCGAGGCGACAAAGGCCGTCACCTCACCACGCTTGGCGGCCAGACGGTCTAAAAACGCATCGATTATTGCATCCACGGCGAATAGCCGGCGGTTTTTTGCCAGCAGGCCAAGAAAGTTTTTCACCAGATCATGAAAGGCCGCCGCCTGGCCAAGGGCCGCCACGGCTTTTGACTGGTCGGCGCGACCGAGCACCGGGCTTTTCAAAAGACGACGAAGATCATCGCTAGACGCGATCATTCCCTTCAGAGTCTTAAGATCGGCAGCCACGGCGTCAAGCTGTGACTTTTGCTCGGCGAGCTCAAATAACGCTGCAGAGTAACGTTCGGCTACTGCGCCATTGGCTTTAGATGACACCTGGGCTGTCCTTTTGAAAGGTCGTTGAAAACCCCGGAAAACGACGCGAAAGACTTTGATATTATTTATTTTTCACACAGGAACCGAGACAAGTCCCTATGAGCGCGTGGGTTAGTTAGCATATCAAAGAGTTGCTTGCAAGCTGACTCAGGGCCGAAGAACCTAATCTGATCAAAGGAATGAATAAGGATCGACATCGACTTGAACGCGCACGGCCGACGGAACTTTTACCAAACGAAGCCAGGTGCGCAGCAAGGATTGAACCGAAGTCTGGCGAGGAGCCTTAAGCAAAAGCCTGCGGCGGTGTTTGCCTCGCAAAAAAGCCAGCGGCGCCGGGGCCGGCCCAAACACCAGAACCGCGCCGGAGTTGGGGGCCGACTTGGCTAATTGACGGGCCACCTCATCAACCATAGCGGCATCCGCCCCAGACACCACCAAAGCCGCCAATTTTCCGAAGGGCGGCATGCCGGCCATCCGCCGGTCCGCCGTTTCAGCAGCATAAAAACGCGCAGCGTCGCCAGATGCCAACGCCATCATCACCTTATCCTCGGGTTGATAGGTTTGCAGCATCACCCGTCCAGGATGCTGGGCGCGCCCCGCGCGTCCTGCCACCTGCGACAACAATTGAAAGGTCCGTTCGGCCGCACGCAGATCGCCGCCGGCCAATCCGAGATCCGCATCGACCACGCCCACCAAAGTAAGAAAGGGGAAGTGATGGCCTTTTGCCACCACTTGCGTACCCACCAGAAAATCGATGTCACGGGCTTCCATCCGCGCCACCAGGGCGGCGGCATCCCCCGGCCCGGTCAAGGTATCGCTGGCCATCACAGCTATGCGTGCCTCGGCAAAATGTTTGGTCAGTTCCTCAGCCAGTCGCTCGACCCCCGGACCACAGGCGGCGAAACAGCCTTCGGCCTGGCAGTCCGGGCAGATTTCCGGCATCGGACGCCAATGGCCACAGTGGTGGCAGGCTAAACGGCCGGGCCCGTGGGCCTGAGCGGAACGATGCAAGACCAGCCAGGTGGAACAATTTGTACATTGCAGGCGATGACCGCATTTGCGGCACAGGGTCAAAGGCGCATAGCCGCGCCGATTGAGAAACAACAGGGCTTGCTCCCGGGACGCCAGGGTCTGACCAAGAGCCTCCAGCAAAGGGGGCGAAAGCCAGGATGCTCTGGCCGGGGGATGCCGGCGCTGATCCACCAGCAAAATTTCTGGCAATTGAGCCCCGCCATGACGATCCGGCAAATGGACCCGGGCGTAACGGCCGGTTTCGACATTCGTCCTGGTTTCCAACGAAGGGGTGGCGGACGCCAACAGCACCGGAATGGCGCCAAAACGCCCCCGCACCACCGCCATGTCGCGGGCGTGATAAATCACCCCTTCTTCTTGTTTGTAAGAACCATCATGCTCTTCGTCGATGATGATCAGGCCGAGATCGGCAAAAGGCAAAAACAAGGCCGAACGGGCGCCAACCACAACTTTTGCCCGCCCCTCAAGCACGGCGCGCCACCCTTCCCGCCGGGCGACGTCGCTCACCTCGGAATGCCAGGCCATGGGCAAAGCCCCAAAGCGATGGCGGAATCGTTCTAACCATTGCGCCGAAAGCGCAATTTCCGGCAACAGCACCAGAACCTGACGGCCCTTGGCCAAAGCTTCTGCCACCGCCTCAAAATAGACTTCGGTCTTGCCGGATCCGGTAACCCCGTCAAGCAAAGTTACCGAGAAGCCTGAACCAATCCGCTGGCGCAGTTCTGTCGCCGCCCCCGCCTGCGCCTCCGACAGAACAGGGCCGGGATGCTGCCAGTCGGGTTCAGCATTTGCGGCTTTGCGTTCCATCACAACGGTTTCCAAGGCACCGGCCTCAAGCAAACCCTGCACCACCGAGAGACTGACTGAGGCCCGCCGCGCCAAATCCGAGGCCGATCCAGGCTGATGGGCCTCGGCCAAAACCCGGCGTCTGGGCTCGGTCAACCGCAAGCCTGGCGGCGCTAGCGCCGCCGCCCGCAGGAGGAGGCTCACACGCGGTCCCGCCAAGGCCGCCGGTACGCTCATGGCCATTTTCAGCACCGCGCCGGGCGGCGACAAAGTGTAGGCGGC
>Ga0208872_1001375_pt1 | contig 14957 bp, 12 predicted proteins | sample CryBogCBH12Aug08_FD_185508 | JGI IMG/M metagenome (GOLD analysis project Ga0208872, IMG submission 185508) | Freshwater microbial communities from Crystal Bog, Wisconsin, USA - CBH12Aug08 (SPAdes) | ecosystem: Environmental > Aquatic > Freshwater > Lake | place: Crystal Bog, Wisconsin, USA...
GATCTTAAAGTGCGAACCAACATAGCCACCGATGACACCGATGCCACCACCGACGAGCGACAAGATCGTTGCCTCGATCAAGAACTGAGACAAGATCGCACCCTTTGGAGCACCGATCGCTTTGCGGATACCGATCTCGCGAGTGCGTTCAATAACGGTAACGAGCATGATGTTGGTGATACCGATTCCACCGACGAGAAGTGAAATCGCAGCGACCACACCCAAAAGCACGGTAAAGACGCTGCTATTGGATGATGATGTCGCAAGCAATGAAGCCTGGTTGAGTGTGCGGTAATCGCGGTTGTTGGTGTTCTTTACCTTGTGCTGGGCATCCATGATGGTGTTGATCTCAGTCTGAGCGAGATCTTGCACGCCAGCAGATTTTGCCTCAACCACGATTGATTGGAGTGAGTTATAGCCAGTGAGTGAACGCTGTACCGCAGTAAGAGGAGCAACTACAAGTGAGTCACCATCCTGGAATCCATTGGAACCCTTGACCGTGGTAGTACCAATAACGGTGAACGGAATTCCACCACAACGAATAACTTGACCGATTGGGCTCTGAGTTCCGAAGAGATCGGTAGCGGTTGTGTTTCCGATAACTGCTACGCGACGGCCCTGAACTACATCGTCGTTGGTGAAATATGAACCCTTGGCGATCGAGGTATTAGATGCCTCAAACCACGCTGGCCAGGTTCCATTGAAAGTTCCTGGTGTAGAAGTATTTGTTCCATTGGTACAGGTCGCATTTGCGGATGCCACAGGAGCAACCTGCTTAATATCAGGAGCCTTAATTGCGCTAGAGAGAGCGAGTGCATCGGCAACGGTGAGCGGCTTTGATGATGCTGAGCGAGATGCTGCCTGACGACCGAAGCCACCGCGGTTTGCCTGAATAGTGATGGTATTGGTACCAAGGCGATCGATCGAAGATTGGATCTGCTTAGAAGATCCATTTCCTACAGCAATCAAGATGATCACTGATGCAACGCCGATGGCGATACCTAAAGTGGTAAGCGCGGTACGAAGTTTGTTGGTGCCCAACCCGCGAATCGCGAAGCGAACGATCTCAAGGATATTCATGCCACACGACCTTTGTTGAGGGTATCGGAGATGATCTTTCCGTCACGCATGCGGACCACACGCTTTGCACGAGCTGCAACATCATCTTCGTGAGTAATCACGACGACGGTGCGACCAGCAGCATTGATCTGATCGAAGAGATCTAAGAGATCGCCCGTTGATTTAGAGTCGAGCGCACCGGTTGGTTCATCAGCTAAAAGCAGTGCTGGACGGGTTGCGAGAGCCCGGGCAACTGCTACACGTTGCTGTTGACCACCAGATAACTCAGTTGGTTCGTGATCGACGCGATCGGCAAGACCAACTACCTCAAGAGCCTTGAGAGCACGCTTGCGACGTTCATCCTTCTTGATGCCCTGATAGGCCATCGGAAGTTCAACATTTGCGACAGCTGTGGTGCGAGCAATGAGGTTAAAGGATTGGAAGATAAAACCAATCTTGCGGCCACGTACGATAGATAGAGCATTTTCATCCATCGAATCGATCTCAATGCCGTCAAGGAAGTACTTTCCTTTGGTCATGACATCGAGTGCGCCCAAGATATTCATGAGCGTCGATTTTCCTGAGCCCGATGGGCCCATGATCGCGACATATTCACCGGGCATGATCGTGAGATCTACACCAGCGAGTGCATAGATCGCAGCATCGCCTTCGCCATAGCGCTTGATCGCACCACGGACGTCGATGATTGGCTGCAACGCAGTATCAGTGGTCATGTGTGAGATCAACCGCCGTTACGTCCGCCGCCGCCACCGCCGCCACCGCCGAATCCGCCGCCACCGAATGCCGCTGCACCACCGCCAAGTCCACCAGGGACACCGCCTACAGCAAATCCATTTGTTGAGGTAGTGCGGACTACAGAAGGAAGTGCAACGACATCGCCGACTTTGAGGCCAGATTGAATCTCATCAGCGCTATCGCCTTTGAGTCCAACCACAACGCGAGTTGGTGTGAGAACTTGCTTGCCCTTCACTTTTGTCACAATGTTCACGGTAGCTCGAGTGCCACGAGTGGTGACAGCTTGAGCAGTAACGTTAATGACGCCTGTTGCAACACCGACTTCAACAGTTGGGGTCGCAGTCATACCTGGCTTAAGGCCGGGGACAGTGCCGTCGATCGAGAAGGTTGCGTTGTAAGAAGTCACGCCACCAGATGTTGTTGGAAGAAGATCAACGCCGATCACCTTTCCTGTGGCATTTACTCCAGAGAGCGCGTCAAAAGTATAGGTAGCTGGTTGGCCAGCCTTGATCTTTGCCGCATCTGCTTCAGAGAATGAGCCAGTTACTTCAAGAGATGAGACATTTGTAAGCACGATAAAACCAGTGGCATTCGCTGATGTTGTGGCTGGCGCTGAGGTTGTTGGCACATTGCCACCCACCGCTGTGGAGATCGAGGCGACATCCCCGGCGACTGGAGCCTTGATAGTTGCAGCATCGAGATTGCGCTTCGCTTGATCGTAGGCTGCCTGAGCGTTAGCAAGTTGGGCCTGAGCGCTATCAATTGCACTCTGCTTTGCAGGTTGCATCGCGACATTGGTAGAAGCAATCAGATTATCGAGCGTATTTTGAGCAGATTGGACGCTGCTCGCATATCCAGCAATCGTCACAGCATCCTTTGCCAGGTTGTTCTTCTGTGTTAAGAGAGCATTGTTATAGGCAGTCGTGAGGTTATCGAGATTCTGCTTATCTTTGAGAAGAGATGAAGTTTGAGTAGTTAAAGCATTTTGCCAGGTAGACCAATAGCTAATGAGCTGGGTGCAGTTTCCGTTGATGGTGTCAATGCTCTGACAGAAAGGAACTGTGATTCCGCTAGGTCCATAGAGACCCTCGTAGTTGTTGTAGTTCAGAGCAGCAGCATCAACTGATGTCTGATAGGTCTTGGCAGCGAGCGCAGCATTCGCAGTCGCATCATCGAGCGCCTTTTTGGCTGAATCAACACTCTGTTGGTAAGAAGCGGAATTTGCTTGAGTGAGCGCGGTGTTATCTGCCTGATTCTTCTTAGCAAGTGCTAATGCAGCTTGTGCTTGAGACAGTTGAAGATCAGCTTGAGCTTGCTCTGCCTTGGTCTTTGTTGGAACAAGTGCAGCGACTGCCGCCTTCGCGTTGACGAGTGATGCATTTGCTGAGGTGAGTGCTGTAACAAGATTTGTCGTATCGATCTGTGCGAGTTCTTCACCTGCAGTGACGTGATCGCCGACCTTTACATTCAATTTCATCAGTGTGCCGGCAACGAGTGGCGCAAGACCAACATCAGATGGGCTAATGACCTTTCCGGTTGCTGACACAGTCGCGATGACATCACCACGGCTGACGGTCGCAGTCTGGGTTGCAACTGGCGCTGCCTTTGGGTGAAGTACCGAGTACCCCCAGAAGCCAGCCCCAAGAACTGCCAGGAGAAGGACGAGATTGATCGAAAGGATTCGCACGCGCGCTTTATTCATGGGTAGAAGATAGAGGGCTAATCCCTAACCAATGGGTCTAAAAGGCTGAATAGTGCCTGAGAATTAAATCGCCCAGGCCTCATCGTTATGACGATCAATGACCCAGCAGTGATACTCAGAGAGCTCTGGCTTCTGGAACAAATAGGCGCCATCTTTGCCGGCGACGATCAAAGCTGTTGCCAAGGCATCCGCTACCCCGCCATTTGGGCCATAGACCGTCGCTGATCTCGCTCCAAGAGCAATCAATCCGGTGTGTGGATCTTTGATATGTGATCCCCGCTCATAAGTGCCAGATGTTGCTATTGCACCATCAGTGATTTCGAAGACCTTCACGATTGTCAGGGCATCCTCAGGGTGCCTAATCCCGATCGACCATGGCTTACCGGGTTCATGGCCACCAGCCAGTGAGAGGTCGCCGGCGGAGTTGATCTGAATATGTTCGACGCCATCGGCTTTCATCATGGAGATGGCACGATCCGAAGCCCATCCCTTTACATAGCCTGAAGGATCGAAGCCGCCTTCAACGCACCATGGATCGAAGTAACCATCGCTCAATAACTTTGCTTCGTGGCATAACTGCCAAACTTCTTGGAGATCAGGTGTGCAATCGACGATCTTTATCTCGCCACGACGCAATCGCGAAACTTGAGATTGATCTTTATAGGTCGAGAAGACCTCATCGACTTCATAGAGAAAGTCACGAACGCGATCGATCGAAGATTGAATCGCACACTCATTGATTGTGGAACTTGAGGCATCGATAAAGATGATGGTTCCCCAGGTTTCAATCTCGGCTCGAACTCGAGCCAACGTCATTACATGCCAGCCTTTGCGAGTGCGCTGACGAGTGAGTCATACCAACCTTGGGATGTGTAGGAAGCTCCACCAACGCCTTGGATATTTGCAGACTGGGCAGCGAGTGTCTCTTGTACCAAGTATGGAATCGCTTGCTGTGAGATCGATTGAGAACGGAAATCATTGTTGGGATATTGAAGCGCTCTGGCAGCAGTGATCTTGCCGTTAGAGATTGTGATCTCAACTTGTACTGGGCCAAAGCGAGTTTGCTGTGTTGAGCCAGTAAATGTTCCAGATGGCTTCGCCTTTGCCGGAGCAGCTGGTGCGGTTGTTGCCGGTGCCGCCGGTGTAGTCGCAGCTGTCGTTGATTGAGTGCTCTTCTTTGTGGACTTCTTCGTCGCAGCTGGTGCAGGAGTTGCTGCTGCAGCGGTATCAGTCGGAGCAGGTGCAGCTTGAGTTTGAGTAGGTGCTGGCGCGGTCGCCGTTGATGTTCCGCCACCCAACGACTTACCACCGAGTGTGCCGGTGCTCGCTGAACCGAACTGTGGCGGCGTGATTGATAGCACCGCTCCGAGACCGCCGACAGTTCCGCCTGCGATCAATAGAAATCTCTTTGCGCCCATTTTTTATACTCCTTTATACCGCGTGGAATTCGAAGGCTTCGTCGTGGAAGCGATTTTTAGGGATACCGCAGGATTCTGCTGCTTCACGGACTGCTTCGACCAATGGTGTTGGCCCACAGACATAGACATCAGAGTCACGGAATGAAGGAACAAATTTAGAAATATAGCGATGGTTCATCGGGTGGATCTTTCGCGATCCGACTAAATAGTGAACACGGGCGCCACGGGCATCGGCCAAGGTATCAAGCTCTTTACGAAGCACCAGATCTTCCTCAGTAGAAGCACGGAAAATAACATCGATCTCCATGGTGGGATCGAACTCTTCCATTAGGGCGCGAAGTGGAGTGATTCCAACGCCGCCACCGATCAAGGTCACATGGCCACGGGTCGCCTTTGCGGCAACGAATGTGCCATATGGACCTTCGAAGAAGACGCGAGTACCTGGCTTCAAGTTAATAACATCTGATGATGCATCGCCGAGATCTTTCACGGTCACGCGCATGTACTTCTTCGTTGGTGCTGCAGATAATGAATATGGGTGCGAGATCCACCATTGACCTGGTGCCATAAAGCGCCAGCTGAAGAATTGGCCACCTTGTGCACGGAGGCGATCGAGGTTGCGACCCTTCATGATGATCGAGACAACTCCAGGGCCTTCGACCACAACTTGCTCGACGCGAAGATTATGTTGGAATGATCTAAAGGTAGGAATCGCAATACGCCACAAGATAATGACGACTGCGGCGGCGATATAGAGCCCAGTCCAATATGCCTTGTTTAAAGGATGGCCGATAAACATTGGGCCGGTAAGAACTTGGTGCATAAATGAAAGTGCAATACCGAGATATGTGTAGAGATGGATCGTCCACCATGTCTCGTAGGACATCTTTGCGCGAGCCTTCTTGTACGACGTAACACCTGCCGCTGCGAAGAAGATAAAGGCAACGAGTGCTGGAAGCATCCATGGATATTTCACCGTGATACGCCAGATCTCGACACCAATCCGAGCATGATCATTTGCAGCATAGCCGACAGATACCAAGAAGACGTGAAAGGTAATGAGATAGAGCGAATATGGACCGAGCTTGCGGTGCCAGATAACGAGTCGATCATGTCCGATCGAGCGTTCGATAAATGAGATACGAGAAACTAAGACGAGGCCAACTAATGCGAAGTAAGAGCCTAGGAGAGCACAGATCCGGCTGACCGAAGTGATGATCGGGTAGACGCCAGTCCAATCTGAGTGTGAGGTGCTCTCGATATAGAGAGCGGCGGTGAGGCCAAGGCCCAGCCCCAAGATGATCGAGGCCCAGTCGGCGTTGTAGCGCTTGCCCACACTTAAAGTGCTCATAAGCGCATCAAACCTTCCTTACCTGAGAGAAAATTGTGAACCGTCTATATGGCTGGTCTGAATAATGCCAGATATAGCTCGCCATGTGTGGCGATCATCGCCTCTGGGCTAAAGACCCGGAGTGCTCGCTCTCGGGCCGCCTGACCCATCTGGGTCCGCAGCTGCGAATCAGTCGCTAATTGTGAGATCGCCATCGCAATTGCAGTCGCGTTCTTCTCAACAACTAACCCGGTCTGCCCAGATGCAATAACTTCACTATTGGATCCAACATCAGTAGCAACAACAGGGATCCCAGCAAGTTGCGCCTCGATCAACGCGATCGGCATTCCTTCATTATCGGACGTGCTCAATGCGACCGATACAGAAGACCAGAACTGGGCAGCATCTGCCCAACCGATCACAGAGAGATTGCCAGGTGCAGAAGCCTTAACTTCATCCAACAAATCTCCGCCACCAGCCATCACAAAGTTCACCGAAGGCAATAACCGAGCAACTTCCACCGCAAGCATTGGATTCTTTACCGATGTCACACGGGCCATCCAGCCCACAACGAACTCTCCGTTGTAAGGAACAGTTTCCAGCGGCTTTACACCAGGAGCAACCGATGCCCACGTCTTACCGTTACCGATTCGAGCAGCGCGTAGTTCGCGACCAACCTTCTCACCTACCGATATCAAAAGATCAGTACTTTTGGCATTGAAACGTTCAGCAAAGGTAATGACAAACTTCTGTAATCCACTAAAACTTTGATCATCGAAGAGATGCCCGTGGAATGTATGTACTCGCTTATGCGATCCCGGCACCAACCGTGCAAGCAAACCAGCCTTAAAGGTATGCGAATGCACGATGTCAGGTTTGAATTCTTTAATCACTTTCTTCAATTGAAGATAAGCACGAATATCCGCTACCGGATTAATCGCTCGACCCATCGCCGGGATACGCACCACCGGCAGACCATGAACGCAATCATCTTCAACTTCAGATCCCTGCACAAAGCCAGTAGCCAACAGCGATTCAAAACCCGCAGGTTGTGCCGCTACAAGATCCCCAACATAACGCGCAGTCCCGCCCACATTCATACGGGCAATAACGTGGAAGACTTTCACGAGCCAAATCCGTTTACCGCACGAGGTACCTGCATACTCTCAGAGTACCTGACCAACTTGCAGAGGATTCTATTTCTTGGAAATAACCTGCGTGATTACAATGAATGCACACTGGTTATTTGCTGCCTTACACGTCAGATTTGGCGTCGTTCCCATTCCAGCAGTCGAAATTTTGAGCGATTTGAAACGTGAAGAAATCCATTGAGCAACGACTTGGGCTCTCTTGCGAGAGATTTGGTCATTTGCTGATTTTGTGCCGATAGGTGAGGCATATCCCTCAATGCGAACACTGACGGCATTAGCAAGGTTTAGCTTCGAGAGGGTAGCCAAACTGACTGTCGAGAGATTGAATCGATTGAAGGCAAAACCCACTGGCTGTATCGCGCCAGCCTTTATCGTGACTGGCTTGTCGAACGTGCCCATACTCGGAGTTGGAGTCGGAGTTGGAGTCGGAGTTGGAGTCGGAGTCGGAGTTGGAGTCGGAGTCGGAGTCGGAGTCGGAGTCGGTGTTGGCGTCACTACAGATTCCCAAACCGCGTAAAGGGTTACGTCAGCAGTTGGAGTGTAGGTCGCAGAAAGGGCAGATGTTGCTCCGGGAGAGGTTGCCCATCCCTTGAAGAGATATCCAGTACGAACCAATGACCCAGAGTTGGCTGGAAGAATAACGTTTGCACCACTTCCTAAAACAACACTTAAGTTTGCTGGCACATTTCCTGAAGATGCTGAGTTAGCGTTAAACGTGACCTGCCAATAAGCGGCGACTGACGCACCACCATTGCCGCTATTACTTGGTGGAGCAACAATCGGGTTATTAATAATGATTTCTGGGTCGTTGATGAGAGCAGCTGTCGCTACACCATCTGTTGAGGCGGTGCCCACTAGCGTTAAGACGTTGGCGAGTAGGAGATAAATCTGCGCTCCGGCTTTAATGCCACTGTTAGTAATAGTGACCGTAATGGGATGGCCAGCCGCAGTACTAGGAACCGTGGCACTCTCTGAGAGCCATGAGACAACCAAAGAAAGAAGAACATTTTGAGAAGAAGCAATCAACGACCTTGCGTGGGTTAAGTCGCCCTGTAGATAGCCATTGATCACAGTGTTTGCTGGTAGTGCGTCAGCGTCATAATTGATTGCTATCGACGTACCAGCTGATGTGGCTGAGTATGAATTGCCCACTCCGCTCCTGGTAGTTATCGATCCAATTAAAGTCGGCGTGATTAGCCCTACAAGGGAATTCTGAGTCCATTGTGCATGAACGGTCGCAGTGTCCGAAGGGGTATAGGTTCCACCTGCCAAACCAATGAGCGAACCCCCGGATGAAGCGGTAGACCAGCCATTAAATTGGAAATTATCACGCGTAACTGACGGAAGAATCCGGGCAACGCTACCTACGGTAAATGTATCGGTCGTCGATGGGGCACTACCCCACTCTGGTGCATAAGTAATTGTGTAAGTTTTTGGAGTCCACTGGGCATAAAGAGTTCTTTCACTATTTATCGTGAGGGTTCCTGAAGTAATACCCACCAAAGTACCGGCAGTTGCGGTGTCATACCATCCATTGAGTGTGTAACCAGTTCTTGACGCAGTTGGAAGAACAAGCGGGCTACCCAAATAAGTGTAAGAGTCGCTTGATGGGGTGACACTTCCCCCGTTCGCATCATAGTGAATCGGATATACCGATCCACTTATTGCAAATGAAATAGTTGTAGACCGTGCCGAAGCATAAATTCCAACAGCTGTTATAGATGCATAGATAGAACAAGTGCCAGGCGCAAGATAAGTTACCGCCCCTGAAGTCGAGTTAACGCTACAGACTGATGGGGTTGAAGTTGCGAAGGTAATAACTCCCGAGCCACTTCCGAGTGAAGGATTGGCAGTCAAGGATGTCGGTAAGTTTGAAGATGAATAACTCGTCGCCACGGTTGAGGTATCAATCGTTAATGTTCTTGCTAGGGTTGATAATGACGTTCCGGAGACAGTGCCAGTTCCATCTAGAAATCCTGTCCTGGAAGCGGTGATTGTCACAGTAGATGACACCCCAAGACCAAGTCCACTAACAGTCACTGCCCCCGCGCTATCGATCGTTACTGTTCCACCCGCAGTCGCAGTGCCAGTCCACGTGTAAAGCGAGCTGTAGTTTGTTATTTGAGAGGTAAATCCCCCAGAAGTTGAGACGCTTCTACTTAGATTTGGGTACAAGGATCCTGCTGTTCCGGTGACCAAAGCAGATCCAGAGGCATAACCAGTTTTTGACGTTGCAACCGCGATAGTTGATGAAGCTCCTGAAGAAATCCCAGTAAGTAACAGTGTGCGAGTTGAGCCAACTGTTGATTCAACCGAGACAGTTCCGCTCGAGGCGACAGGGGTGGTCCATGTAAAGCTAGGATCGTAGTTAGTAATACTTACTCTGAATCCATCGCCGGTTCCGATGGGAGAGCTAAAAATAGGAACAAGTGCTGATCCAAGCGAGCTAGCTGTGATTGAAGCAACGCCATCCAAATATCCACTTTGGGAAGCAGTTACAGTTACCGTCGATGACGTGTTTGGAGCTCCACTAACAGTGATGAGACCTGTAGGGGAGATAGAAACTACCCCCGAACTGGTGGTTGCTGACCAGTTGTAATTGGTCGGATCGTAATTAGTTAACTGAACTGTGAATCCATCGGGGGTTGGGTTAAGTGAAGGTGGATTAAAAGTTGGCGTTGGAACGCTGCAACCCACGGGTGCGAAAGAAATATCATCTAAGAAGTTTCCATAGCTACCGCTGTTGGGCACAACCGCTTCGAACCAGAAGCGAGTAAGAGTTTGGCCGGCCGGCACTCGATATATACCAGTATGTATTCCCCATGCCGTTGGCCCATCTGAAAGTCCATCGCCTTGCTGAATCAGGCCACCGCCGCCATGTGTTGCATAATCGTCAGTCGCACCTACTGCATTACCAATGCGAACAGCCATGACATTAACGATGTCGCGTCCTCTGTGAGCCAAGCTCCAAGCGATAGAAGTTCCTGGTTGAGTGGCGATATCTTGGTAAAGAGCTCCGGCTTCATTCGCGTTGAGTTCGACAAAATTAGTTCCCTGTTCAGCGGGGACAGCGCTTCCGCCTGTCGGCCAGTACTCAATCAGGCGATCAGGTTCGGTCGTATGCCAACCAATTGCTGGAGTGACTGATGCATCTAAAGGCATATAACCGATGTAAGGAACTCCCGTTGGTATCTCAAATCCACCATTAACGAGCGCCAAGTCGGCACAAGCGGATGAAACTGCATAGGAGTTAGCAGGGTTGGCAACGGTTACAAGGGTGGAGAGCAAAGCTGCCACCATAAAAGAGGGACGTACTCGAATTAGCCTAAACAACTTGAAGCTCCTCACCCCAAGGAATCACCCCGAGGCTTCTGAGGGTATAGGAAAGCAACTCAAAAAGCACTTGTGGGGGTTACAGCTCTTTCCACGCGGGGGCAGAGAACTAATACCCTTTCCAGAAGTCGTTCGACTTTCAGAGGTTAATTGAGATGGTCTGAAAGGTCCTTAGCAATATCGTCGATGATTGTTTCCAGCGAACGAGTCGGAGCCCAGCCAGTCGCCGCCTTAATCTTGGAGATATCAGGGATTCTGCGCTGCATATCTTCAAAGCCAGCGCCATAGGCATCTTCATAAGATTTGCTGACAATCTCAGACGAAGAATTCAAACGTTTAATAACTAATTCTGCCAACCCACGGATCGAGATCTCGTGGTCATTACCGATATTGAAGACATCGCCAACAGTTGATTCGCTATCGATCACCGACAAAAGCCCAGCCACTGCATCAGCGACATGGCAGAAACAGCGCGATTGATCGCCCGATCCATAAACCTCAATAGGTTCTCCAGCTAAAGCTGCTGAGACAAAGCGTGGAACAACCATTCCGTACGACCCAACCTGTCGTGGCCCCACAGTATTAAAGAAACGCACGATACGGACTTGAACCCCAAGCTCTGAGTAATAGAAATAGCCGAGTGATTCATCGATCGCTTTGGCTTCGCTATATGACCAGCGAGACTTCAGCGGTGATCCCACAATTCGATCAGAATCTTCGTGGAGCGCTCCCCCGCCATTCTTGCCATAGATCTCTGATGACGATGCAATTAGGACTGGCTTACCTGATCGCTGGCATGCATCTAACACATTCTCGGTGCCATGCAGGTTAATCCGTAGTGACTCAAGTGGCTTATCCACGATATTGAAGACGCCTACCGCTGCAGCTAAGTGCAGAACATGATCAACGCCAGAAACCAAGCGATCCACCAAGGCGGAATCAAGGATCGATCCGCTATAGAACTCAACGGATTCATTGCCAATCAAATGCTCGATATTGTGGTGATTGCCGGTCGATAAATTATCGAGAATTACAACGCTATCCCCGCGAGCAACCAGAGCATCAGCAACGTGGGATCCAATAAATCCCGCTCCGCCGGTGATCAGATATTTCATTACTTTTCGCCTTAGAAGGTACGAATTGGGCGGTAGTAGTACAGGGAGGAATTCGGAGAGTTATAAGTGAAGTAAAAACCTACAGCTGGAAGTGCCTCGGAAGTGCTCGTATTTTCGATCCATGTGGATGTCCAATATGTAGCTTGAGGGATGGTGTGAGCAGCTGATGTCGAAGCGACGGCATTCATTTCCAGTGCGGACGGAATGCACCAATCGTTGAAATTATTGGGTCCTCGGTAGTTGACTAGAGCTTCGCCTACAGTGTCATAGGTGTGATTCGAAACGTCCATTCTTAGATTAGTCATCTTCCACAACCCTGTGTTCTGACATCCAGCTCCAATAGCTTCGGAAGGTTTTGAACCTAGGTTGCCAATATTGTGCAGGAAAGCTTGGGGAATTACCCAAGCACCAGCAATGTCAGTCCAAGCACCAGGACCAGTGGTTGGAGCAGCTTCAACATAATGGCAAACCAAAGGAAGCGCTCCTCCGTTGCCATTTATTCCGCATGGAAAACCAGCGGTAGAGACATAAACAATGGTGCCTCCAGCCGGACCGGTATCTCCTACCCGGTATGAACCGTTACTCACCTTTGCAGTTGCGGAAGGTGACGGTGTTGGAGTCGGTGTTGGAGTCGGAGTTGGAGTTGGAGTTGCCTTCTGAGCAACGGTCGGATTCTTTGCAGAACCTTTCAATACTGTTGTTGCTGTTGGCGAAGGTGTGGGTGTTGAAACCTTTGGCGATGAAGTTGGCGTTGTGCCCACAGAAGCTGACGGCGTCGCAGAAGTTGAAGCCTTTGGAGTCGGAGTGATCTTGACCTTCGTCTTACCATTGCCGGTAAATGCAACTGCTGGCGATATTGATGGAGATGGAGATGCAGAAGGTGATGCGGTCGCACCTGCATAGGCAGGGGCTGATGCCTGCACGCTATAAAAAGCAGCCACCAATGTGAAGGCGACAAAAGTCACGCGAACAGGCTTCATATTCATGGATCAAGAGTAACTGAGAGCTCTATGAACTCAGAATTAGTGCGACTTGAGGGTGTAATTCTTGGTGTAGCCGGCTGGGCAGGTCGGATCGACACCATAAGAAATCCAGGAGCCGTGGCCCGATCTCTTACAACTTATGTAAATGACCTTCTTCTTAGGAGCCGCTATTGGAGTGGGTAAGGCAAATGGCGCCGTTATTTTCAATTGCTGAAGAGGCAGGACCGGCGCAGAGCCATTAAAGATCTGAATTGAATATACCCCAGCCGATTTGCTTGGAAGCGTGAATGAAATCGTGGTTGGAGTTTGAACCCATGAGCCAGATGACAGGCCCACGCCGTTCACTTGAATCGCCGAGACTTTTTCTCGGAAAATTCCACTCACTACTACAGGAGTATCAACCCCGACAGTGGAAGTATCAGGACTAAACGAGACAATTGATGACTGTTGAAGTGGATCTGGGATAGGAACCGGAGTTGCTACTGCTCGGATGGCTTCAACACCTATTGTGTAGGTTGCCGAACTTGAACTTGTCGGATTCGTACCAGTAATTGTGTATGTAATTGGCGCCGCAGTGGCTGTGGGCGTGCCTGATATCAGTCCAGTATTCGTATCAAAACTTAATCCATTATTCGGTATCGCTGAGATATCTGGTGAAATTGAGTATGACGCAACTGTTCCGCCTGTTGAGCTAATCGAATAGCCAGCAATTGCGCTTCCAACAGTGGCAGTTTCACTTGATTGTGACAAGGTAATAACTGGAGCTGGAATTGCAATTAAAGTGCTGTAGGCCGCAGTCCAATGGTTGCTCGAATCTTTCACTTGAAATACCCACAGGACACCACCTGGGGGACTACCAAAGGCAGAAGGTGGTGGAACTACTAGGCTTATCGCAGTATCAGAAATAATCCTGAAAGTGGGGATAGCAATGAATGCGTGGTAGGACGGAGACATAGAATTACCTACAAGGTAGATCGTGTTTGCAGTACTAAAATCAGTGCCAGTTAAAGTCAAAGCTTCTCCAGGATAAAAATTTGTTCCGTTGGAAAACGGCACCGCTTGGGCATTTGGGCTTGCTGATATTGAAGCTACCAATGCCAGGGCAATGCATAAAACGGCTTTTCTCACGCGCATCATAGGAGCCTAGATGGATTCCTCTCGGAAGTCACACAAGATCCTTGCGAAGCTAGATGAATTAATTGCCCCTAAGCGGATTAAAGGAGATCCGCGTGGTACGCGTCGATAACGTCATCAGGCTTCCCTGATGCCCGCATTGCGCCGTGATCCAAATAGATGGCACGTGTAGCCATTGATTTCACCGCTGATAGATCATGGGTCACCAAAACGACTGCGCATCCGCTATTCATCATCGCTTCAGTGCGAGCCTTGGATCGAGTCTGGAAATCTTCATCGCCAACCGATAAGACTTCATCAATAAGTAAGAGATCGGGGGTCACATCGGTCGCTGTGGCAAAGGCCAAGCGAGCGACCATGCCCGATGAATAAGCACGGATTGGGATATCCAAGTGCTCGGTGAGTTGGGCCCAATCAGCGATCGCTTCAATACGCGATTGCATCATCTTGGCATCGCGGCCCAAGAGCGTGCCGTACAACATGATGTTCTCCGCCCCAGTGAGCTCTGGATTAAAGCCCGCACCAAGTTCGATCATCGGCGCCACAGTTCCACGGACAATGATTCGGCCTGATGTTGGGGGCAAGACTCGTGCCAAGACCTTTAAGAGCGTTGATTTACCAGCGCCATTACGACCAATCACCGAGAGAGTCTCTCCTCGAGCAACATCGAATGAGACGCCTTTTAGGGCAAAGAAATCTTCATATGACATCCGGCGATTGATGGTGTCGATCGCGGTCTGCTTGAGCGATGAGACGCGGTGCCGTGTGCGGCGGTAAGCCAAAGTGATATCAGTGGCTTCAATGATCTTTTCACTACTCATAGCTTTGCCACCACCTTTGGCCAGGTGCGTCCAAAGACATAGAAGCCCAAGACAAAGAAGAAGATAGATGTGCCACCCATCATCAACCACTCGTGCACAGTCGCCACCGCATTGCCACCATAGACATCACGGAAGATCTGTAGATATGAGGTCAA
>Ga0208872_1001376_pt1 | contig 14956 bp, 10 predicted proteins | sample CryBogCBH12Aug08_FD_185508 | JGI IMG/M metagenome (GOLD analysis project Ga0208872, IMG submission 185508) | Freshwater microbial communities from Crystal Bog, Wisconsin, USA - CBH12Aug08 (SPAdes) | ecosystem: Environmental > Aquatic > Freshwater > Lake | place: Crystal Bog, Wisconsin, USA...
GACGATTTGCTGGCGCTGGGGATTCCGCCCGGAAAAAAGATTGGCGAGCTGCTGCACGAACTGCGCGACCGGCAACTGGCGGAGGAAATCAAATCGGCCGACGAGGCGCGGGCGTGGGTGAAACGGATGCTGGCTCAATAAATCGTTTTGCAGCCTATCAAGCTGTTAGGTATGGCTTTCATAGCGTCATGTTCTCGAACCAATATCGAAGCCGCTTGCTTGACGGATAGCATCCATATGCATTGAAGTGGTTGAACATGCATCGAAGAATCATCTCTTGTGCTTCGAACTCAAAATCTGCTTCTATTTTGATATTTCTACCATCGTCTTGGTGTTTCAAATGATTCCGAACTGAGTTTAGCGCAGACACCAACTGGCGCTTTGGTGGACGTGGCTTCTTTGCGTAATCGAACAATGAACCCAGCCAGTCTGCATTGTATTCTACCCTTGACTCGTGCCCCTTCCGGCTGGCTGCTTTTCCGAGAATTTCTTCTGCAGCACCAGCTAATGTCAAAGCGCTAACCGAATCACCAGCCTCAAGCAGGTTCAAACTTTGCTCTAACTGTATGAGGGCAATTCTACGCTTCGTGAGCCGTTGTGTTGGTGGCAAAGACATGCCTAACAATAATTAGACTACAGTATTTGTGGCCTATCAATTTTCATGAATCCGAGCTTGAGCCGGTTGCAAAAAGTTGTCCAGTCAATTTGCCCGACAGAAAAACAATTTCAGCGGGCAATAGTCTATCGAGCGGATTTCGATATCACCGCCTTCGCTCTGGATGCCGATGTAGCCGGTGGAAATGGTGCATTCGGAAATTTCGTTCAGTGGTTTGCCGTTGATGATGGCTCTGACGGTGGTGCCGGCGCAAACCGTGATGTTGGTATTCCATTCGCCAATGGGATTTTCGTTCGGTGGCCCGGTGAAGGCGACCGGCGTGTTGGCATCTTTGCCCAGCGCCAAATGTTCCTTGCATTCCGCGCCGGCCATCACGAACAAATCGCCCTGCCGGCCGGACTTGCCCTGATTTTGCACGCACTGCGGCCAGACTTTATCCGGTGACTGAATGTGCACCAGCACGCCGGTGTTGTCGGCCTTGGGCGCGATTTTGACGAAGCGCCAAACGACGGTGAGCAAATAATTGCTGTAAGTTTGCGTGGTGCGGAGATAGCCGGTGGGCTTGCCGGTGCAATGAATGACGCCGTTGGTGACGCTCCAGGTTTTCAGCGGGTCGGCGTCGCCCTTCATGCAAAACGTCCAGCCGGTGAAATCTTTTTGGTTGAACAGCGCGACGGACAGATCACGTTGGTTTGCCGGTGGTGGCGTCGAATCGCCGCCCTGCGCCAAAAATACGAGGCCGGTGGTGAGGAGAAAAAACGCGGCGATGAATTTCATGGCTTCAGCGTGGCGCGGAAAATCGTTTCGTCAAGCGCGGACGATGCGGGGCAGTGTTCGGATTTTTAAAAACGGTGGGGCGAGCGTCCTCGCGAGCCGTCGTGAATCTTGGGTTTGAGCGGCTCGCGAGGACGCTCGCCCCACCAGAAGAAATCACGCGAGCAATTTTTCCACGCGGGCCAAGACCGTTGCCGGTGAGAGGGCGCGCAGACATTCATCGGTTTTCTCGCTGACGCATTTTGATTTCAGGCACGGCGAGCAGGGGAGGTCGCGACGCAAAACATTTCCAAGCTGGCCGTAGGGACCGGTGCGGCGCGGTTCGGTCGGGCCGAAGAGCGCGAGGAGCGGTTTGCCGAGCGCGGCGGCAACGTGCATCGGGCCGGTGTCGTTGGTGATGAGCAAATCGCCGAGGCGAATCAGCTCGATCATTTCCGGCAGCGAAGTTTTTCCGCAGAGATTTAGGCAGCGTTCCGGCGCGGCGGTGGCAATGGCTTCGCCGAGCGGTTGGTCGTCTTTGCCACCGAGAATGGCGAAGCGCGTTTCGGGAAATTTTTGCGCGAGCGCGCGGACGAGTTCGGCGAAATGCTGGACGGGCCAGCGTTTGTTCGCCCACCGCGCGCCGGGCTGGAGCAGGATCAATTTGGAAGCTGGCAGTTGGGCGTTGGAAGTTAGGAAAGCCGCGAGCCATTTCCGTTTTACTTCAGCGGCAATTTCCCGCCGTTCCGGTAGCCAGGTGAAATTTTTGTGAACCGGCACGCCGAGCGGTGGCAGCACGGCGAGATACCAGTCCACCGCGTGCGTGTGGAAATTTTTGCGCGGCACGGCGAGGTCGTAGAACCCGCGCGCGCCTTCGCGGACTTCGTCGAGGCCGATAAGTTGTTTGCCGTTGGCGAGCCACGCGAACGCGCCGCTGCGTGCGAGGCATTGCAAATCAATGACGAGGTCGAAGTTTTGTGCGCGGAGCCACCGGAGGCTGCGGAACATTTCCGGCCAGTGCGCCGGGCGCGCCCAGCGTTTGCGCTCGAAGCGGACGATGCCGGTCAAATCGGGGTCGCCTTCAATCAGCGGGGCGTTGGCGGAATCAATCCACCAGAAAATTTCCGCGTGGGGATAATGCAACTTCAACAATCGCAGCACGGGCAGGGCGTGAATCACGTCGCCGAGCGAGCTGGGTTTGAGCAGGAGAATTTTCAACGGCCGTAGGCGAGCCGTTCGGCAAGGCGTTCGGGCAGGCCGGCGGCGCGGATTTTTTGCTGGGCGGCGGCGATGTCGTAATCGAGGCGGCGCAGTTCAATCGTCTGCGCGTCCAGGTCGTAGATGACATAGCCGGCCTTGGGGTTGTTGTCGCGCGGCTGGCCAACGGCCCCGACGTTGATGAAATATTTTTTCGACGGGTCAATTTTGAATTTGGAATAGGTGCCGCCGCGGACGACGGTGTCGCGCATGAACGCCACCGGAACGTGGGTGTGGCCGAAGAAACACATCTGCGTGTTTTGATAAGGAAAACTGGCGGCGGCGGCGAGCTTGTCAAAAACGTAACCCCAACGCTGCGGTGCGTCGAGCGTGGCATGAACCATCGTAAAGTTTTCTGCCAGCCGGGAGTATTTAAGATCGCGCAGCCACGCCTTGTCTGTGTCGTTCAACTGCTCGCGGGTCCAGTGGACGGCGTCGGCGGCGTGGGGGTTGAAGCCGTCCAAGTGGTCTTCGCTGGAGCAGTATTCATCGTGGTTGCCCTTGACGCAGGGGATGTTCATCTGGCGCACGATGTCGAGACATTCCTTGGGTTGGGCATTGTAGCCAACGACGTCGCCGAGGCAGACGATGTGGGTGGCGTTCTGGGCGCGAATATCCTCCAGCACGACCTGAAAGGCGTCCAGATTGCCATGGATGTCGGCGATGATAGCGTATTTCATTTCCTAGCGGACAATTTCAAAACCGCGAAATTTATTTTCAGCGGCGGTCCAAGATACCTGTTCGTCACGAATAAAGCCAGCAAGACCTGCAGCGAGAATGGCGGCGCGAAAAGCTTCGAGTTCGTCGCGGTGGCCCTCGGCGATGAGTTCAACGCGTCCGTCCGGGAGGTTGCGGATGATGCCGGTGAGGTCAAAACCAGCGGCGACGGTTTTGGCGGTGTAGCGGAAGCCAATGCCTTGCACCCGCCCGGAATAAAGGACGGTCAGGCGGCGGCGGGAGGTGGTGGCGTCGGTGGTTGACACGCGGAGATGAAGCCAAAGGTGCGGGTGAGTCGCAACATTTTTTGGCGAAATGAGGATAAATTTTTTTCATTTGTATTTGACCCGTGTGCCGATTTGCCATAATCAAAACGGGCTGCCTGCCAACGGAATCAAACCATCCGGTTGCGGGACAGCACCGACGCAAACTACATGTTGAACAGCAAGTCATTTTTAACCGTTGATTTCGGGGCAGGCAGCCTCAAGCTCGCTGAGTTTGAAATCAACGATGCCGGTGGTTTGCTGCTGAAAAATTTCGCCATCAAGTCGCTGGGGTTGGAGGGAGCGCAGGAAGCCACGCGGGAAAAAGTCATTCTGCAGGCCTTACAGGAGGTGATTGCCGAGAAGGGAATCAAATCCAAAAACATCAACGTCTGCGCGCCGGGGTTCCACGTTTTCTCCAAGTTCGTCAAGCTACCACCGGTGGATTCAGCCAAGGTCGGCCAGATTATCCAATACGAGGCGCAGCAGAACGTGCCCTTTCCTTTGTCGGAGGTAGTGTGGGATTACCAGATTCTCGGGTCCACGCCCAGCGGCGAGATGGAAGTGCTGCTGGTCGCCATCAAGTCGGAAATCGTCGAGGGGCTTTTCCGCGTGGCCGAGCAGGCCAAGCTGAAGTTGCAGCTTTGCGACGCCTCACCGGCGGCGCTGTGCAACGCCTTTAAATACAACTACAGCGATTTGGAAGGCTGCACGCTGCTGCTCGACATCGGAGCCAAGACGAGCAATCTGATTTTCTTCGAGAAGGACAAAGTGTTTTCGCGCAGCATCAATCTCGGTGCCAACACCATCACGCAAGATTTTGCCAACGAGGCGAAATTAAAATTTGCCGAGGCGGAAAAAATAAAAATTGCCGAGGGTTTCGTGAGCTTGGGCGGCGCTTATGAAGAGCCGGATAATCCGAATCAGGCGGCGATTTCCAAAATTGCGCGGCAGTTCATGACCAAGCTGCACATTCAAGTCAACCAGACGGTGCAGTTTTACCGCGGTCAGCAGGGCGGCTCCTCGCCGCAGCGGCTGTTCTTGTCTGGCGGTGCCTCGGTCATGCCTTACACGGCACAGTTCTTCGCCGAAAAACTGAACGTGCCGGTGGAATATTTCAATCCGTTCCGCAGCTTGCAGATTGATCCGGCCCTCAATCTCGAAGAGCTGTCCCGCGTGGCGCATTCGCTGGGCGAAGTCGTCGGCCTCGGTTTGCGCAATCTGGCCACCTGCCCGGTGGAAATGAACTTGATGCCGGAAAGCACGTTGCGCTGGCAATCGTTCGACCGGAAAAAGCCGTATTTCATCGCCACGGTTTTCAGCTTGGTGCTGGTCGCCTTTGCCGTTGGATCTTTATTCAAGGAGCTGGCCGCCAATAAAGACAGTGAGATTACGCGATTGAACCCGGAAGTGCAGAAGGAAAATCATCAGGTTGAGGTTTTCACCAGAGCCAACAAGGAGCTTCAGAAAACCCAGAAGGAAGCCGGGCAACTAGCGGTCTGGATTCAGCAGCGCTATAGCTGGGGCGATTTTCTGGTGGAGATGCGTCAGGCGCTCATCCGCGCGGAAGACAGCGTTAAGAAAAAACTGGCAGCCCAGAAGCCGGGAACCGAGGTCGGCATCTGGGTTGAACAGATGACTGTCGCCGCCAATCTTGGCGCCGCCGGTGCCGCCGCGCCTGTCGCGCCGGTTCCCGAAATGCGGATGCCACCGCGGATGCCCGGCGAAATGCCGCCGCGCGTTCCACCACCGGATTCGGCCCCGTCGGCGGATTCCACCGCCAAGGTCATCACATTTGTCTGCCGTGCGGTGAGCCTTACGGCGGTTGACTCTTCAGCCAACACGTCCATTGCCTATGCGGTGGAAAACGAGATCAAGGCCTCGCCTTTGGTTGACCCGAAGGCCACGCAATTGTCGCCGAATATCTCGCCGGATGATGCCAACGGCACCTTTACGTTCACCGTGAACGTGACGTTGCTCAATCCTTTGAACTTTTGATATGGGCTGGATCAAACGAAATCTTATATTTGTGATCGGCGGCGTGCTGGCGCTGGTGCTGCTGGGGGTGGCGGGCGATTTCATTTATAACGGCTGGTCGCACAACTCCGAGGCGGCCGGCAAGCTGAACGAAATCTACGACACGCTTAAATCGCTCGCGGCGCAGAAGCCGTCGCCGGGCAATGAAAAAATTAACAACACCAAAATTGCTCAGGAGCAGATCCAGCAACTGCGGGCTTGGATTGCCAACGCGACGGCGTGCTACCAGCCAGTGCCGGCGATTCCGGAAGATAAAATCGTGAGCAACGAGGCGTTTGCTTCGGCGTTGCGCCGGACGGTGGATGGATTGCAGCACGAAGCGGACAGTGCCGGTGTGACCTTGCCACCGAAATATGACTTTTCCTTTTCCGGCCAGCGGACGCTGGTGAAATTTGCCGAAGGCAGCCGGGAGCCGATTGCCGCCCAACTGGGCGAGGTGAAAGTCATCACGGAAATTCTTTTGGCGGCGCGGATCAACGCCCTGATGGGCATCCAGCGAGTGCGGATTTCGGATGATGATGCGAGCGGGCCGCAGTCGGATTATATTGACCAGCGGCCGCTGACGAATGATTTGGCCGTGCTGACGCCGTATGTGGTCACGTTCCGCTGCTTCACCCCGGAGTTGAGTCGTGTGATTAGCGGTTTTGCTGCTGCTCCCAACGCTTTCATCATCAAGTCGGTGAATGTCCAGCCCGCTGCTGCCACGGCTACCGCTACCGCTGCCACCGCCCCGCCACCACCGGGGAGTCCGATGCGGATGGGCGACGCGGGCACGCCGCCGCCGCCACCGGTTTCACCGGCGGCCGACAAAGGCGGCTTGCAGATAGTGTTGAAGGAACAGTTGCTGCAAATCACCATGGAAGTGGATTTAGTGAAATTGCTGCCGAAAAGATAAAATGGACTTTCTTAAAAAACATTACGAAAAAATTCTGTTGGGCATCATGCTCGTGGGATTGATTGGCGCACTGGTCGCCATGCTTTTTTACGTCGAGTCAGACAAAGAGGACATGGAACGGCGTGCGGAATCTGTGCTTCACCCGCCGGTGAAGGCGCTGCCTAACCTTGATTTGACTGCGCTGGAAGCTGCCGTAGCCCGGCACCAAGCGGCCTACACGTTGAATTTGGAACGGACCAACAAGCTGTTCAACCCGATGGAGTGGCAGAAGACGCCCGACGGTCAGTTGATTAAGATTGTCACCGGCAGCGAGGTTGGCACTGGTGCGGCGGTGGTCACCGCCATCACGCCGCTGTATCTGGTGTTGTCCATTGACCAGATCACAACCAATGAACTCGGGGCGCGTTACACCATCGGCGTGGAACGACAAGCGGCTCCCACCATCGGCAAGCGCAAAAAACAGTCGCGCTATATATCGCCGGACGAAAAAAAACCGAATGACACCTTTGCCATCGTGTCCGTGAACGGTGAGCTGGCCAACCCGTCCGCCGTGGTGGTGAAGTTGGTGGATTCCGGTGAACTGGCGACCATTTTGCGTGACAAGCCGTGGCGGCGGATTGACGGCTACACGGCGGATTTGCGTTACGATCCGGAGAAAAGAAATTTCCACGGGTTGCGGGCGGGGGACAAGGTTGCGTTTGGCGGCACAGAATATCTGGTTACGGACATTAGCGGGAAGGAATTGATTTTATCCGACCAGTCGAACCAGAAAAAAACCTCTTTGCTATTTGCCCCCTGACTGTTAAATGTCTTACACTAAATCACGCCGACGCTGACACACACTAATTTCAATTTGCCATGATTAAATCCGTCTTCTTCTCCATTGGACTCGCCGGGCTGCTCCTTTTTCCGGCTGCCGCGCCTGCGCAAGATGACACCACGGTCGCGGTGAACGAAGCCGTTTTGCGTCAGGCCAATACCATTACGCTCCGCCAGAAGCTGTCCGACGCCCGGGCCACGGCACGGCGCGGTGATCTCATCAATGCCGCCAAGTTGTATCAGGAATCCGTTGCGCTCGCGCAACAAGTCGGTTCCGGCATCGACACGGAAGCCGCGCAGGCGCTGGCGGGGTTGGTTTCCACCCGGTTGGCGTTGGCGGGCGACGCCCAAAGCCACGGCAATTTGCTCGAGGCCGACGCGCAGGTGCGTCAGGTTTTGAAGGCCGATCCCAAGAACACCACCGCGCAGGCTTTCAAAACCCAAAATGACCAGATGCTCACCGCCGCGAAAGGCCGGATGCCGGATGCCGCCACGCTGGAGCAGGTGCCGCAGTTGATTACCAACAAGCTTGAAGCCGGCACGCTGGTGCGCGACGGTAAATTGTTTTACGAAATGGGCAAGCTGGATGAGGCCGAAGTAAAATTTTCCGAAGCCATAAAACTCAATCCCGACAATGCCGGGGCCATATATTACCTGTCTTTAATCCAGCAGGCTAAGTTTGCCCGCGCGGCGGCGCTGCACAATGTGGACAACCAGAAACGCGTGGAACAGGTGGAAAAGCAGTGGCTGTTGCCGGCCTCGACCGTGACCTTTCCCAATATCCCCAATCCTTATGCCACCAATCCGCTGGTTTACACCGGACCGGGGCGGCAGGCGATCATCGCCAAGATTGATCATACCCGGCTGGACAAAGTCGCTTTTGACGGCCTGCCGTTGAATGAAGTGCTCCGCAATTTGTCCGAACAAGTCAGGCTGCGGGATCCGGAAAAAAAGGGGGTCAACTTTTTGATTAATCCCAATGGAGCCGCTGCCGGTGGTGGTGGTGGCAAAGTGGATCCAGCCACTGGATTGCCGGCGGCACCGGCGGCCAGCGGCGGTGAAACGGCTGACATCGGTGGTTATATCGTAAAAATTCCCAGCTTGAATGATGTGCGGCTCGCCGATGTGCTGGATGCCATTGTCACTGTTTCCGAAAAACCGATTAAATACTCCATTCAAGATTACGCCATTGTTTTTCAGGCCAAAGGCGCGGAAACGCCCCAGCTTTTCATGCGCACTTTCAAGGTGGATCCCAACACCTTTTATTCCGGTTTGCAAAGTGTCAGCTCGCAATCTTTCGGCGCCAGCAGCAGCGGTGGCAACAACGGTGGTGGCAACAATGGCGGTGGCAACAATGGCGGTGGCAATCGCGGCAACAACGGCGGTGGCAACGGCAACGGCAACGACAGCGGCGGTTCCACCGTTGGGATAGTGGATGCTTTTGGTGGTGGCGGCGGCGGTGGCAATGGCGGTCGTGGTGGCAACCGCGGAAATAACAATGGCAACGCCGCGCCCGCTGTTGGAGCTGCCGGTGGAGCTGCCGGTGGAATCCCGGGGCAAGGCACTGGTCTGGAATACATCACCAAAGTTACCGATGCGGCCACGCCCAGTGCGGCGGTGGCAGCGTTCTTTACCGCGCTGGGGGTGAATCTGAAAGAGCCAGCCGGCAAGGCGGTTTTTTTCAATGACCGGCTGGGCCTGCTTTTTGTCAAGGCCACCGATGAGGATTTGGACATCATTGAGCGTGCCATTGAAACCCTGAACAAGGTGCCACCGCAGGTTCATGTCAAGGCGCGTTTCATCGAAGTGGAACAGGACGACAACAAGCAGTTGGGCTTCGACTGGTATCTGGGCCAGTTCAACATGGGGCATCAGGCGGTGGGCACCGGTGGCACTTCCCCGTCGCTCAACGTGCCGACGTCCGTTGCCAACCCAATTGGGGCTTTTCCGGGCAACACGGCTGCCAGTGTTATCCCGCCTTCCGCCACGGATCAGTTGCTCACCGGTGGTTTGAATAATTCCGGCTCGCCCACCATCGCTACCTTCACCGGTATCCTGACCGATCCGAATTTCCGCGTGGCTTTGCACGCCTTGGAAACGCGCGCTGGCGCGGAAACGCTGGCGGAACCGGAAGCCTTCACCACCAGCGGTCGCCAGGTTCAAATGCGGGGCACTACCGTTAAGAACATTATCACCGGAGTGGATAACAACACATCGAATAACAGTAACAACAATAATAACAATAATGGGAATGGCAACGGCAATGGATCTTCTTCCAGCCTTTCGACTATAACCTATGAAGTGACATCGGTTGAACTTGGGCCGATTCTTGATGTGGTGCCCTACGTTTTATCTGACGGTTACACGATCAACATGTCGTTGATACCTTCGGAGACTGATTTCTTGGGCTACGATACCAGTCCTGGCTTTAACATACAAAGCTCCGGTTCCGCCAATGCCGGTGGTGGTAGTGCCGTGGTGGGTTATGTGGCGGTGATGCCCCCGCTGCCGATGTTTACGGTTCGTCAGATTGTGGCCAATGTGAATGTTTGGGACAATCAGACCGTGGCGCTCGGTGGTTTGATTACCTCCACGGTTACCAGTTCTAAGGACAAGGTTCCGGTCTTGGGCGACGTGCCGTTGTTCGGTCGGCTGTTCCAAAGCCAGAGCAAGGCAGCCAAGAAGAAAAACCTGATGATTTTTGTGACGGCTACCATTGTTGACCCGGCCGGCAACCGTGTGCATTCGGATGACGACCTGCCGTTCGCCCAAACGGCGGTTCCAGCGCAGCCGCCGGGCGCCGGGCAGGTGCAGGAAACGGTGAAGGAGGTGCATTCATTGCCACCGGCCAACACGCCGTGAGCCGGTTGCTGATTGTTGACGGACACGCCTACGCGTATCGGGCGTTCCACGCCATCCGCGAGTTGCGCGGCCCGGATGGGCGACCGACCAATGCCATTTATGGCTTTGTGAAGATGTTGGAAAAAATGCGGCTGGCGGTGAAGCCGGCGTATTTGACAGTGGTCTGGGATGGCGGATTAAGCGCAAAACGGCGGGCGGCACTGCCGGAATACAAGGCGCACCGGCCGGCGATGCCGGATGATTTGCGACCGCAATTGGACGAGATTGGCAGTTATCTCGCCGCAGCGGGCGTGGCTAGTTATCGGGGCGATGGCGTTGAGGCGGATGATTACATCGCCTGTCTGGCGCGGCGTGCGGCGGAGAAAAGTTGGGCTGTGGTGATTGCTAGTGCCGACAAGGATTTTATGCAGTTGGTTTCGGCGCGGATCGGGTTGTTGAACCCGAACGACAAGACTGGAACGATTTGGGGGCGCGAACAGGTTTGCGCCAAGACCGGCGTGGCGCCGGAACAGGTGGCGGACTGGCTGGCGCTGATGGGCGATGCGGTGGACAACATCCCCGGCGTGCCGGGCGTCGGGCCGAAAACGGCGGCGGAGTTGGTAAAACAGTTTGGTTCGGTGTCGGCGCTGCTCGAACGGTTGGCCGAGGTGAAATCCGTAAAATTACGGGCCGCCTTGCAAAGTTCGGCGCAAGCGGTCCGGCGGAATTTGGAACTGGTGCGGTTGCTCGAGGTTCCTTGTGAATTGGTGGCGGAGCAACTAGCGGTGCGGCCACCGGACGGCGAAAAATTGCGGCAGCTTTTTCGCAACTGGGGGTTCCGGGGAATGCTGGAAACGCTGGAAGTCCGGTTGCCGGAGCAACAGGTAGAATTGATTTGAAAATGAATTTGCAAAGTCGGCTAAACAACAAGGCAGTCGGCCCGGCAGCGTCCGGGCCGGCCATGGAGGTTTGCGTTCGACAAACCTGCCGCCGTGGTTTACCTTACCCTCGTCGTTCTATGAAGTTATCGCCCGTGCGAGTTTTGAGCCTGACTTTCTTTGGCTGCTGGTTGTTTGTAGTCAGCTTGGTTTCGGTTGCTTCCGCTCAGACTAATTATTACACCGCCAACGGCACCGAATACACTATCATTGGCTCACTGTCCGGCGATCAGGTTTTTCCCGATGTGGCCATTTCCAGCACCACCAACGGCGGCTTTGTGGTCTGGCAGGACAATGTGACCGACGGCGACAGTTGGGGCATCAGTGCCCGGCGGTTGGACGCGACCCTTTCCGGCGCGCTCAGCACGTTTCGCGTAAATGCCACCGGGGCCGGCAGTCAGGAGAATCCGCGCGTGGCCTTGCTGAAAAATGGCGGCGCGGCGTTTGTCTGGCAGGGTGGTAAGTTGGGTTTTCAACATATCTACGCCCGGTTTCTGACGCCGACCAATACTTTTCTCACAACGAATGACCTTCCGGTCAGCACGTTCACCAATAATTTTCAAATCAATCCCGCGTTGGCGGTTTTAACCAACGGCAACGTGGTGGTGGTGTGGGCGAGCTATAATCAGGCCGCTTCCAATTCCATGCAGGATGTTTACGCCCAAATTTTGTCGCCGACGGGGACGGCCATCGGCACTAACTTTCTGGTCAACCAGTTCACAAGTTACAACCAGCGCACGCCGGCCATTGCCGCCTTGCCGGGCGGTGGTTTTGTTGTTGCTTGGGTTTCCGAGCAGCAGCGGCAACTGGCCGCCACGGGCGGGACTAACTCCACCTATATCAGTTCGACCACCGGACTTAATCCCAGCGTGGATATTTATGCGCGGTTGTTCACTGCCACCGGCAGCGCCGCCGGCGGCGAGTTTTTGGTCAACACCGATAACAATCCGGCCGCCAATCCGGCGGTGGCGGCGGCGACGGACGGCAGTTTTCTCGTCGCTTGGACGGCTCGGGACTTGGCCAATCCCACCAACAGCTTGGATGTTTATGGCCGCACGTTCACTAGCGGCGTCGTCGGTGGCACGGTCTTTTATGTCAATTCGCATCTTTACGGCGACCAGTATGTGCCGAGAGTTAGTGCGCTGGGGCTGGATTATCTTGTGACGTGGACGAGCTTGGGCCAGGACGGCTCGCGCGAGGGGGTTTATGGCCAGTTAGTGCATAATGACGGCACGCTGACCGGTGGCGAGTTCCGGGTTAATACGACGACACTTGGCCAGCAGATGCAGCCGACGGTGGCCTCGGATGGCGTGAGTCAGTTTCTGGTGGTGTGGACGAGTTTCACCGGGTATCCCAACACCTTTGATCTATTTGCCCAGCGTTATCACAATGCGATGGCAATTTTACAGCCATTAGCTGCGCCGTATGTTTGGGCGCCGTTTGTGGTGAGCAACAATGTTTATCAGCCACGGTTGGTGGTTACTTGGACCTTGTTGCAGGGCTTGTCTGTCTCCAACTATGAGGTTTACGTGGATGGCTCGGTCACGCCGGCGGCGGTGGTGGTTACGAACCAATGGACCTTGACGGCAGCGAATGGTTTGACCACGAACAGCACGCACTCATTCCAAGTGGATTATGTGGTAACGGATGGCCGGCGTTCGCCTATTTCCACGGCCACCAGCGGAACCACTTGGGGCGGCAAAAACTGGCATGGTATTCCGTATGAGTGGATGGTGAATTATTTTACCTCACATACGAATTTGTGGTGGCTGCCAACCACGGTCGTGGCTCCTGGCGGGCCAGCTCTTTATTCGGTTTTCTTAAGCGGTGGTAATCCGTGGGATGCTTCGACTTGGTTGCAGACGCAATTGGTCAAGACGCCGGCTGGCTATTTCCAACTTACCTGGAACCCTCAGCCCGGTTTGATTTATCAGGTGCAGGCGACGACGAATTTCACCTCGTGGAGCAATGTGGGTTCGCCGCGGCTCGCGGCGGGAACAACGGATTCAATAAATGTCGGCGGCACCCCGGCGGGCTATTACCGGGTGGTGCTGTTGCGCTGATTAAATGTGTATGCGGAAACTGATTGAATATTTTTTTCGGGCGGGCGCGTTGCTTTTGACGCTCCAGTCCGCGTGGGGCTTTGCCCTGTCCGGCCCGATTGGGAACAATGATGATGCCTGGCAGGTTATCACCATCGGTTATGGCTACAATGACCCCGTTGCGCCCAAAGACTTCCGAGAAGGATACCGGCCGGTGGTGCCGGTGATGTATTACTCGAGTGACCAATCTTTCGCTAATTACTACGGCGCGTCCGGGTTGACCAACATTGATTCGGCCTTCGGCATCCTGAACGGCGTCATGTGCGGGTTGACCAACACCCCGGTTTTTCTGGCCAGCCCGACCAATGGAACCACGCTGGCCGCCAACGGTCAACCGGGCGGCGCGGCACTTACCTTGGGTCCCGCCAACACCTTGGACAGCTATAGCGCCGGCTTGTCGGAATTTCCCCTGGAAACTCGGCAAGTGAATTACACCGCCCAGGCACTGGGGTTGTGGGATATGAAATCCACCGTGCTCCACGCGGCAGTGCTGCAATTGGGTTTGGCCGACCCGGACCGTTATGTCTGGACGCTGCACGATCGCCTGCCGAATCCGCTGGGCCTAAATAACCCGCAATGTCCCGGTGATGTGGAATATCTCGTGGTGCAACGGAATTATGATGTCAATCCCAATACGAATTATCCCTATTCATCCTTCATCAACGGATCGCTTTATACGTTTTTGATTGATGAAAACTGCGGTCAAAACGCTAATGTGCCGTGGAGCGCCATGACTTTCCCTTATCCGGCTGATCCATTCGGGAGCCAATTCTCGGCGGTGGCGCGAGGCGGGCTGCTTGAAGGTGGTTTCACGCAAACTGGCTGGTTCTTTACGGGCTTGACGCGGGATGACGCCGCAGGTTTGAAATACCTGCTGAGTTCCAACGCCATCAATTGGGAAGCCACGGCTCCGTCGGGAGGGGTGATTCTAAACACAAACTTGGGATCACCTAGTCCGCTGGTGACCACCTCCAACTTGTATCCGTTGTTGGTTGCCGCGCAAACCAACAGCCCGACGGCTCTTTCCGGCTTGTTCCCGGGGGTGGTGGTGGCGAGCACTGTAACCAACTGGATTACTGTCACCAATTGGAACATCGGTTCCTATCTTACCAACCCTCCCGGTTCACCTTATGGCTCACAAATTTTGGTGGTCTATTCGAACATTGTTGGCACGGCTTATCAACCGGTTTATCAGAGCACATTCGCCAATGTGATTACCAAAGGGAACCTAGCCAGCTTTCCTGGCATAATTCTCAACGGCACCAATGTTGTGCTGAACTATTCATCCAATACGGTCGTCACCCTCCAGACAGTTCAGCTTACGAATCAAATTGGCGCGCCGTATGGCTCGCAGCCATTCACAAACATTACCTACCAGACCATCGTTTTGACCAACCAGCCCTCGGGTGAATACTTTGTGTTACCGCCCAGCCAGTGCGGGTGGAATATCCTAAACAATTCCCCGACATGGAGCGTGGTTGCCGTCACCAATCTCATCACGCAGGCCACCAATGTCGCTGGCTTTGTTGGTTCGGAGAGCATAGTTTATTATTTCACCAACCACACCTATCTCGCACAGGCGATTAACTGCTCGCAGTCCACGCCCACGCCGGCCCTGCGCCGGGGCATAGGCCGGGTGCAGTTCATTCGCGCTGACTATGATTCTTTGACAGGAATATATTGGGCTCCGAAGACCAACTATTACTCGATGATTGTAA
>Ga0208872_1001378_pt1 | contig 14930 bp, 14 predicted proteins | sample CryBogCBH12Aug08_FD_185508 | JGI IMG/M metagenome (GOLD analysis project Ga0208872, IMG submission 185508) | Freshwater microbial communities from Crystal Bog, Wisconsin, USA - CBH12Aug08 (SPAdes) | ecosystem: Environmental > Aquatic > Freshwater > Lake | place: Crystal Bog, Wisconsin, USA...
GGCCGAAATTATCCACGGAACCGTTCGGCAGCGTGACCGTAGCGCTCAAACCGCGTCCGTCCGGACTGTCGCTAACTAGAACACTTTGTCCGGCCGCGAGGTCAATGTTGCCACCGGGTGCGGTAAGGCTGCCATAATTTTGGATGTTTTCAGCGATGAGAAACAGCGAGCGTCCTTGGCCGACGGAAATCTGTCCGTAATTGACGATGCTGGCGAGCGGTGGCAGACCGGAGAACTGCCACGACGAGCCGGCACCAAAATCTGGAATGACTGGCGCGGTGGTGGCGATGAAGCTGCCGCCGACATTAATCATCGAATTTGGCCCGAAATAAAATCCGCTGGCGTTCTCCAAAATCACCGTGCCATTGGCGTTGAGACTGCCAAAAATCTGCGACGGGTTCGCGCCGCCGATGACGTTCAGCACCACTGAATCGGACGACGGCTGGAGAAAGGTCGTCGTTTCCCCGGCGGCGATGTTGAAGCTCGACCAGTTCAAAACCGCCGACTGGCTGACGGTAATATTGAGCTGCGAGCCGAGCTGCTGCGCGGACGCGCTGCCGCCGGAAATGCGCAGGCCGGTGGGGTTGGCAAAAACCTGCGGCGCACGCGCCGCCACAAACACCAGCACGGCGAACCAGAGGGATTGACGGGTTTTGGTCAGAGATTTCATGATGATTAAAATTGATAGCCGACGGAGAAATAACCTTGGGCGCTGCCGGCGGGCGTTTTGGTCGCGACGTAATTGGCCGATACCCCGGAAGCGCCGAGCAGCGCCCACGCGAGTGTCAGCCGGGCATCGAAGTGCTCACCGGCGGTCAGAAAGAATCCCAGGCCGGTGCCCCATTCGCTAACGGGCGGCTGGCCGGCGCGGTCCACAAAATAAATTTGGCCGTAGTCCGTGAAAATCGAGCAGCGCAGCAGCGCGGCCAGCTCACCCGTGGCCGTCGGGAAATAGCCGATACTGATCGGCGGCGCCCGCAAGTCCAGCAAGGTGCGCCAGCCGCTATCGCCATAGACTTCGCCTTCGCGATAGCCGCGCACGCCGGCCGTGCCGCCGATGCCAAACTGCTCGTTGCTGATGAGCGGGGCGCTGGCCCACTGGCCATTGATGTTGGCGACGACCGACCAGCCGCCTGGAAGGTTTTGCTGGCGAATCAGCCCGGCGTTGACGGTGGTATAATCGCCACCGGCGCGCAGGTTGCCGGCGACCATCTGGAAATTGGTCCGGGCAGAGCCGAGCGGCGCGAGAAAAATCGAATCGTTGACGGTGAATTGAAACGCGCCCGTTTTATCCGGGCGCACGGCAGACCAACCGACCGATAACGGCACATAAAACAACTGCTGGGTTTTGTTGGCGGCCAGCCGGATGGTTTCGTTGGTCACGAGCACGCGATTGCCGTAGGCATCCAGCGCGTATAGGTCGAAGTAAGTTAGGTTGGTGCTGAGCGTATTTGCTACGTAGGATTTCCAATCCACACCCAAATTGAGCGATGACTTGACGCCAGCGAATTCATCGAGCGGAAACGCCAACCGGGTGCCGAGGTTGTCATTAACCGTCGGCGTGTGTTGCATGAACTGCTGGCTGATGTCCGCCAGGGTGTTGGTAAAAATGATCTTGAGCGGGCCATCCTGCAGCGCCGCGTCCGAAGCGGAATGCGAGCCGTAGAAGGTCAATTCAGGATGGCCGGAGGGCGGCGGCAGGTTAAATTTGTGACTCACTTCGTCATAGCCGAAGGTGACGGGCTGGCGCTCAGCCTCCTCGCGCAAATTACTGCCAGTGCCGAGCGGAATCCGATAGAACCCGCTAAACGTGGCGACTTGCGGATGATCCAAGAACGTCTTGGCATCGCTATCTGACTTGAAGGATTGCGGGGTAAAATTGTAATCGAACCCGATTTGGTGTTCGAGTTGCCAGAGATTGCCGTATTGGATCGCCGCATCGGCGCGCAACAGGGCGGTGCCCGGCGTGGACTTGTCATTAATCTCAAAACGACCGTGCAGCGGAAACCGGTCTTTTACCTGCAACGTCAAATCGCTCGTGCCAGGTTCGAGGCCGGGACCGATGACGGGATAAATTTGCCGGTCGCGGTTCGCGTTGGCCTGATCCAGCTCGGGCTGAAACCATTTGGTATTCAGTAAAACATTGGTCGTTAATCCCGGAAGCGCACGCAGGACATTTTGGGTGCTGAAGTGGTCATTACCCTTCACGTGGACGGCGGCCAGCCGGCCCTCGACAATTTTCACCTGCACCGTGTTGTTGGTGATACGCTGTGGCGGCAATGTAACACTGACGGTGGGAAAGCCCAGCTCGCGGTAACGTAACTGCACCTTGCCAAGACCTTCGCGGAGCTCGGGGAAAGTGACGTTCGTGCCGGTATAATTGGAAAGCACACCAAAATCGCGCGGTGGCAAAATGGTGTTGCCTTCGATGTGGTATTTGTTGATGGCCAGGCTCGGCGGCAGCTTGGCAATGGCGTTCGTGACAGCGCCGGAATGGCCGACGACCGGTGGCGTGCGAGTGATAATCTGCACCCGCAACGTGCCATCCGTAAGGGTTTGCCGCGGCAGCGTAACGCTGACGTTGGAATAACCGGACTGCCGGTAAATCTGTTGCAAGCGGATGAGTCCGGCATGAACCTGCGTAAGGTTGACAGAGCCGGTGTAGTTGGAAAGCGTTTCGGATAGTTTTTCCAACGGCAGAAAAGTTTTCCCTTCAAACCGGTAGGCACGCACGGCAAATTTTGGCATCGACGCCGGCGGCGAGTTGGTCTGTGCAGCCAAAGGAAGGCAAAGCCAGACGAACACGCCAAGAACTAAATTATAGTGCCAGTATTTCATTTGTGTGTGGATGTCCTCTCGACAAATTGATGCAAAAGGCAGGCCCGGCTTGCGGGCCTGCCCATGATGGACTGATTTAACTGATCAATGCGCAATCACGCGGTAAAATTCCGTCGTGGCGGAGTTGGTATGATTAAGGGACTTAACCGTGCCATCACCCGTCAAGGTGGTTGTATCCACCGGCCAAGTGGCTGGCGCGCCACCGAGCTTGTTGGTGTAGGCCAGGGTATAGGTATTGCCGACGGTCGTCGAAAACGAGACCGTGCTGATGGTTCCCAAACGGGTGGCGCTGGCGATGGTGGATGGACGCGGGCCGGCGACAAAAGTCAGGACGCCATTGGCCGTGAAACTGAATGTCCCCACTAGATTGTCGGGCGGCTGGGGCGTGCTGCTCGAGGATTGAATCGACCAAAGATCCAAACTGCCGGGGATGTTTTCCTCATCCACGAAGGGCGCAACGCCGCCGAGTTTCGTAATAGCATTATAAGTGCCACCGGAAACAATGTAATCGTAGGAAGCGTATTTATATTTCCCAGCATTGCCCGAACCGCTGACGCCAATAACATAGGATTGTAGCGTTGTGTTCGTTGGCACCGTATAAGTTATCGGCCTAAGTCCGACCGAACTCACCAGACCGTAAATGCTGCCCAACCCAGCCGCCCCAGGATTGTAGGCGGTGGTATTTGGGTCCACACTGCTCAACCAAGCATTTGTCGTGGTGGCTGCCACCAATAGCACGGTAACACCGTCGCCGTTGGTGGTCAGATCGGCTCCAAACGTGTTGGTAACCAGGTTGAAGCTCCAGTTGGTCACCACTTTGGTTTGACCGCTGGTAAGTCCGGTGAATTGGGAAACGTTGCCGAGATCGAATTCGACGTCGTGGGTGCCATCGCGAAAAATCAGCAGCGCGTCCCCATCCGCATAAGTCCATGCCCGACCTGTTAATGCTGCCGACAGCAGCACCAACGAAGCCAGGCTTATTTTAATAATGTGTTTCATGATTGCTAGATGCAAAGATTAGATTGCGGTTCAATGATAGGTGCCGGCCGGAACGATGGGGCCACCATCTGAGCGCGGTTGAAGCTGAGCATTCACCGAGATATATGGAACAAAGTTGTTGGTGAACGCCGGAGTGGTGAGACTTTGGAATGTAGCGTTGGTGACCGAGGCTACCAAAAGCGCGATGACCTGCTGCTGGCTGGAATTGTTAAGGGTGGTCAGCGTATAGTAATTTTCGTAGCCCCAAAGCGGATAGCTGCCATTCAAAACATTCGTCGTTGAATAGTTTACGCCCTCGTAAGCCAGCGGCGTGACGCCGGACTTGAGGTTTTGCACCGCGATGGTGCCGATGGAGTTGGTGAGGGCTTTCACCACATTGACCAAGGCGCTGCCGGAAGATTGCCCCGGATCAACGTTGCCTTCATAATCCAAGCCACTTATATCCTGCACTGGCTGGCCAGAACTATTGGTGGTATAGGTTTGAAAACCGTTGGCTTGGATATTCAAATCAATTTCCGTGCGCACGGCGGAATCACTGTTGCGTCCCACGAAGTAAAGGACGTTAGTTCCGGTGCCCCCAAAAAACGACGCTGGAATCGTCGCGCCTGCAGACTCCAGTTCCGCCGCCTGACGCTGAGTCAGATTGGTAATGGTGGCCGTATTGGCGGAATTTGCGTTCTTGATGAAGATATAAGGCACAACGTAAGTAGGCTGAGCATTGAACAATAAGGGATTGACCCCCACCACATCTGGAGAAGTGCTCGAATCCACAACCGTTGGCACCAGCGAATTGCCGGCAGCGGTTGTCTCAGGATTTCCTTGGGCAATATCCTTCAAACCACCAACCGCACCGTTAAGCACGATATCGAGCGTAACGGTGCCCAAACCGGAATAGCCCGGAATTGACCCCACATAGGTCCGCGTCGTGGATGAACTCGCTCCATAAACTGAAGTGAATGTGCCGCCAAACAGGTTGGTGGCGCGGTCAAACAGGACGGTGGAGCTGGCGTTGCCGCCAGAAATCAGAACTTCCACGTTGGCGCGCAGGGATGGTTGGAGTAGGAGACCGCCCAGCGTGACGCCGGCGATAATGAATTTTTTGAGACTGATATTTTTCATGTTAATTATTTTTTCTTTTTCGGTTTAGGTTTGGGAGCAACCTCCGGTTAACCGGTCAGTCCTCTAAATTATTTGTTCAATTCTAGTTGGCCTCGCTTTTTGGCGTCGGGATAAATTTACTTGGCGACCAGCAGGCTGCTGATGTCGTCGGTTTCGGTGTTGATGTCGGCGAAGAGCCACGTCGAAAGATAACGCTCGCTGGATGACGGCACGACTGCGACAATCGTTTTGCCCTTGTTTTCCGGGCGTTTGGCGACCTGCAACGCCGCCCACACCACCGCGCCGCTGGAGATGCCGATGGGAATGCCGTCCTGCGCGTTGACTTGCTTGGACACCGGGCCGGAATCGTCCTCGTTTACCTTGATGACTTCGTCCACGATTTGGGTGTTTAGATTCACCGGAATGAAACCCGCACCGATGCCCTGCAACTTATGCGGCCCGGGCGCACCACCGGAAATTACCGGCGACTTGATTGGCTCCACGGCAACAGCCTTGAATTCCGGCTTCAATTTCTTGATGACCTCGGCCACGCCCGTGATGGTGCCGCCCGTGCCAACGCCGGCGACGACGAAGTCCACCTTGCCATCCGTGTCGCGCCAGATTTCCTCGGCGGTGGTCTTGCGATGAATCGCCGGATTCGACGGATTGGAAAATTGCTGGAGCACGACACTGTTGGGAATCTGCGCGTGCAGTTCCTCCGCCTTGGCGATGGCACCCTTCATGCCTTTTACGCCTTCGGTCAAAACCAGCTTTGCGCCAAGAATCTTCAGCAGCTTGCGCCGCTCGGTGCTCATCGTCTCGGGCATGGTCAATATCAATTTCAAGCCCTTCGCCGCCGCGACAAACGCCAGGGCGATGCCGGTGTTGCCGCTCGTCGGCTCGATCAAAATTGTGTCCTTGCCAATCGCGCCGGACTTCAGCGCGTCCTCAATCATCGCCACGCCGATGCGGTCCTTAACGCTGGAAAGGGGATTAAAAAATTCCAACTTGAGCAGCACGTCGGCGACCGCGCCGTGTTCCTTCGCCGTGCGGTGCAGCCGCACGAGCGGGGTGTTGCCGATGGTTTCAGTGATGTCGTTGTAGATGCGGGCCATAACTTTGTTTATTTGTTGGGTTGATAGATTTGGTCAAAAATTCCGCCGTCGGCGAAATGCGTTTTCTGCGCCTTGTCCCAGCCGCCGGTGACGTCATTCACAGTGAACAATTCCAGCGGCTTGAACCTGTTGGGAAATTTATTCAGCGCTGCCTGGCTTTTGGGACGGAAATAGTATTTCGCCGCCAGTTCCTGACCGGCGTCGCTGTAAAGGTATTCAAGATAGGCTCGAGCCACGGCCTCGGTGTGATGCTTCTGAACATAGCGATCCACCCACGCGACGGGGCTTTCCGCCAAAATGCTGTCCGGCGGCACCACCACTTCCAGGCCGGTGTCTGCAAAATTTGCTTGCACCGTCGCTGCCTCGTTTTCAAACGTCAGCAACACGTCGCCAATGCCGCGTTCGGCAAATGTCGTGGTGGCACCACGTCCGCCGGTGTCGAGAACCGGCACATTCGCGAAAAGTTTCCCCACAAATTCGCGCGCCTGCTGCTCGTCACCGGCGGATTTCTTCAGCACATGTCCCCAAGCGGCCAAATAGCTGTAACGCCCATTGCCGGACGTTTTCGGATTGGGAATGATCACCGATATTCCCGGCTGGATTAAATCTTCCCAAGTGTGGATGTTCTTCGGGTTGTCGCGGCGGACCAAAAAAACAATCGTGGAATTAAAGGGAACGCTGTGGTTGGGCAACCGTGCCGCCCAGTTTTGCGGAATCAGCCGCGCGCTGGAAAACAGCACGTCCACATCCGTCGGCTGGTTCATCGTCACCACGTCGGCTTCGAGCCCGTTGACAACCGACTGGGCCTGTTTACTCGAACCGCCGTGGGATTGGTTGATGGTTACGCGGTTACCGGTCTTGTCTTTCCAGTCAGCGGCGAAGGCGGAATTGAATTCCTTGTAAAATTCCCGAGAGACGTCATAAGAAACGTTAAGCAGGATGGCATTGTTAGCCGCCGTTGCGCCCGCGCCCGACAGCAAGACCAAGGCAAGCAGACCGCACGCCAGTTGTTGATTCCAGTTCCGCATGGATATAGTTGTGTTGTTTTATTTTCATGGGAACTTCCGGTGGTCCGGTCAGTTTTCTGTAAAATATTTAAGGTGCGTGCTCGTTTCAGTTTGGTCTGGCTCCCGAGTCGGGTTTTTCCAAGCGCAACCGCTCGGTTTTTTCAATTTGCGTCACGCGCGAGTCGTGCACGATGATTTCCACCACGCCATACCGCAACGACGCCACTTGTTGGCGGACAATCTCCAGCCAGTTGGCATTCGCCGCATTGGGGTCACTGACCCTGTTGATTTTATTTTCCATTTTATTATCTACTTGAGTAGTCGTCTTAATTCTCAAAACAAATCCGCCGCCTCTTATTTCAACAATGATTTAAAATTGCATCTCACGTAGGGCAAAATCAAACATATATACGACTTACAATGTCGTTATTATGCGGTAAACAAATCCCGCGTCAACTTTTTTTTGGAAAATTATTTTTTCTCGTTTCATAAATTATTATCCAGATTTTCTCCTCTGCGATGAATTTCAGCGCAATAATGATAGCAGTAATGGGTTATTGATGGCGTTAAAATGACTGTTACGGAATCACCGCGGACCCGTAGCACACGATATTCAGGCGCGTCGTTCCCGTGATGGAGGCGATGCGGTTCGTTGTCAGACTTGCCGCCGAACAGTCGGCGCCGGCGGCGTATTATTTCAATGATTCGCTTCAATGGCTTCACCGCATTGCAGAATCATAAAAAATTCGATAGGCCGGAAGTTGACATGCGGACGGGTGGAATTTGACGCAACAGGCTAGCATATAGTTGCGGAGTCGAGTCCGGGTCGGCGCGGAATGGAGGCTCCTAAGTAGGTCGCAATATGCGCTTCCCCTTGATATCCACAGAATCAGGACGATGTTCAGTTGGCTGGTGTGAGCGTGAGTGCAGTTGACAGTTTTAGGCTAAAGTTCGGTGTTTGGAGTCAATCAGTGGTAGATTCGCCGACACCAACCATTCCCCATCACAACAACGCCATCTGTCCCCTTCGCTTTGTTGGCCTGATTTGCTTGAATCTCCTGCCCATTTCAATGATTTTGGCGATGATGATCCGGCACTTGTTTTTTAATATAACAATATATCTTTTGGTTTTGTTTGGGATGCGAGCCATTCCCATTTCCCGTTCCGCTCCTAGCGCTGGCTGATGCTCACCGGCGGCGTGGGGGCGAGCGCCGTGGTCTCGGCTTTGCCGGCGTAATGGTAGGCCGGGTTGAAAATCATTTTCTGGCCGCCAGCCATGAACCACAGCTTGACGGTGCCATGATCGTGCCCCTTCGGCATGGCCATGATTTCAACGTGCCGAACGATGCCGCTCTTGCTGGAGGTGGAGGTGCCAGTAATCGCCACGGGCTGGCCCTGATTCATCGCGGCCAGCGCCTGGTCCGGGACGTTGATGGCCAGCCGGCCCCAATCGTTCTTGAAGAAATACGGAAAGATCTTAACCTTGAAATCACCGACATAAAGGTCGTTGGTGCGCGTAAGCGGGCCGACAATGAGCGTGGCCTTGGCGGTGGGCAACGGCATGGTGCTGTTCTCCAGGATGAGCACGGGGCCGGCGGAGTTGTTTGTCGCCGCTACCGCGCGGGTGGCGCTCCAAGTGGAGGTCAGGAGCAGCAGGCACAAAATGGATTTAGACATTTACGCGCAAAGATAGTCCCTCTCGGAAATTTATCAAAGTGACAATTTAGTGGCAGAGCCGGCGCATGGTCACATCGCCCACCTCCTGCGCTGGCGAAAACTTTTTTGGCTGGGTAATTATCAACAGCGATGACGGAAACATCTGGCCCACCCCAATTTGGCATTATCGCCAGAAAACCTTGATGGATCAGGCGATAGAGGGCTATTGGACCGGACCGGTTCCCGCATGGCATCGCCACTGCTAAAGGTTGGTCATGAAAAAGATAGAAGCCACAATTCCACTTTCCAAATTGAACGAGGTGCAAGACGCCTTGGAAATAATTGGCATTGATGAGATGACCGCCTGCGAGGTGAAAGGATTTAGCCGGCAGAACCGGCATCGGGAAATCTACCGCGGTCAGGAACACACCATTAATTTCCTGCCGATGGCCAAAATCGATCTGGTCGTGGCGGATCAAAATGCGGACGCGGCGGTAAAAGTCCTCATACGATCTGCCAGAACCGGCGCAACCGGTGATGGCAAAGTATTGATCTCGGACGTGAAGGAAGCGTCGTATGGCTTGTCAGTGTGAGCGGCAAGAGCTGGCGCACATTGATTATTTCTCCACATGGCCAGACTCAATTCAATTCTGAATAACCACGGCGTAATGCCCGGGGGTCGGTAGGCGCGCGGGTTCCGTTTATTTTGGCAATTTTCCGACGAGACGTTACCATGGTTGCCTTGTTATGACCGCACTCAACGACCAAGCCCAGTCGGCAAACGCTCCGGCCGCGCCCAAGCGCAGCGACCTTGAAATCAAGGATGCACAGATTATTTTTAGCTCCATCTGGCGGGAACTGGAGGCGGAATTCGGCGCTGAAAATCTGCGCTTTCCCAAGGAACTCATCCTGCTGGGCGGCGCGCCGGGCGCAGGCAAGGGCACCAACACCGCTTTCATCTCCAAGGTGCGGGGCCTGACCTGCCAGCCGGTGGTCATCAGTTCGCTGCTCAAGTCGCCTGAAGCGCAAAAGTTGAAGGATGCCGGCAGCATGGTCGGCGACCGCGACGTAATCGGGCTGGTGCTGCGGGAATTGTTGCGGCCGGAATATCAGGACGGTGCCATCCTCGACGGTTTTCCGCGCACCAACGTGCAGGTGGAGTGCTTGAAATTGCTGGTGGACAAGATGCACGCCCTGCGGCGGGAATTTTACAACACGCCGTTGAGCATTCATTTCCGCCAGCCGACCATTCACATCATGGTGCTGTTTGTAGATGAGAAGGAATCCGTGGCGCGCCAGCTCAAGCGCGGCCGGGAGACCAAGGCAATCATGGAAATGGCGTCGCGCACGGTCGGCACGCCGCTGCCGGAAGACAGGCCGACGGACCACGATGAGTCCCTGGCCCGTCGCCGCTATCGTGTGTTCAAGGAACAGACGTGGGAGGCGCTGCAATCGCTGAAGGAAATTTACCACTACCACTTCATTAACGCCCAAGGCCCAGTCGCGGAAGTGGAACAAAACATCCTGCACGAGCTGGAATATCAGAGCACGCTGGAACTGGATTCGCGCACGGTGGACCGGCTCCGGGGCGTGCCCGTGGCCAGCCAAATCATCATCCACGCCCGGCAGGAACTCGTGAAACGCCTCGACAGTTATGAACTGGAACACAGCGCCCAGTTCGCCGGCGTCGTGGCATTCATCGAGGAAAAAATCCTGCCCATCGTGCTGCGCCATGCCATTTCCGGGGCGGCCCACATCAACACGGAAGACAAGTTGCTGGATGACCCGCAAGCACTGGCGATGCTGATTGACGTATTTTCCGAACGCGGCTACCACGCCAGCGTGGATATCCACCGCATCGAGATTCCGGACCACATTGATCTCGCGACCGGCAAGGTGACCAGTCGCGTGAAGAAGGTGTATCGCATCGAAATCCGGTTCCAAGGCTCGGAAATCCGGCGCGGCTGAAACAGTCGCCGGCAAAATAATTTTTGACGCATGGCCTTCAAAGAATTTTCCGAACATTCCCAAGGCGTGCAGCTTTTGCAACGCTCCCTGGCGCGGGGCCGGCTGGGTCATGCCTATCTTTTCACCGGTGACACGCTGGAAGAACTGGAAATGCTCGCCAGCAATCTCGCAAAAACTCTGAACTGCCTTCAGCCGGTGAAAACTGCCAGCATCGCCACCGACTGCTGTGATGCGTGTTTGAACTGCCGGAAAATTATTGATGGCAACCACGCCGATGTCCATTGGGCGCGGCCCGAATCCAAGTCGCGTGTCATCACGATTGACCAGATGCGTGACGTGATGCAGCAAATCCAACTCAAGCCCACCGAGGCCGGCTTCAAAGTCGCCGTCATCGCCGGGGCCGACCGGCTGAATGTGCAGGCCGCAAACGCGTTTTTGAAAACGTTGGAGGAACCGCCGCAAAAATCCGTCATCATTTTACTGTCCACCGAACCGGCGCGGATTTTGGAAACCATTTTATCGCGCTGCCTGCGGCTGAATTTTGCCACAGGCACCGGGCGGGCGCTTTCCGCGGAACAAGCATACTGGCTGCAACAGTTCAGTTCAGCCGCGGCAGCAGGACAAAAAAGTTTATTCGGCCGCTACCGGCTGCTCGATTCGCTGCTGCAAAAACTGGGCGGCATCCGCGAAAAAGTGGAAGAGACGCTGTCCGCCCGCTCGCCGCTGGAAAAATATGCGGACGTGGAAAAAGATTTGCGCGAAAAGTGGGAGGACGAATTGAACGCCGCCATCGAAGCGGAATATCGACGGCAGCGCGGCGAGATTTTACGGTTGCTGCAATGGTGGTTCCGCGACGTCTGGCTGCACACGCTCGCGACCGGCGAGGAATTGCTGCACCTCCCACAAATCGCGGGTGCGGAAGAGGTCGCCAAGCGGATTTCCACGCAGCAGGCGCAAGAAAATCTGCAGATCATCGAGCAAACCCAGCGGTTGCTTTACACGAATGTCCAGGAGGCACTGGCGCTGGAGGTTGGCCTGCTAAAACTGCAGCTTTGACTCGATGAAAAACCTCACCGCGACGAAAATCTACGCGCTCGCGTTCGGGCTTTTTCTCGGCCTCTGCATCTGGAAATTCGGCAATCCGGTCATCCTTGACCATAAAATATCCGCGCCGACCACTGCGGCGGAATTTCTCAATGGGCCGTGGCCACCGCATTGGGCCAACTGGATTTTGCTGCCGCTGGCAATTATTGGTGGATTGCTTGTCTTCAAAAATCGCGACCCCGGATATTACGATAAATCGAAAATGAAATGGCTCTGGCTGCTACCTCTGGCGTGGCTTAGCTGGCAGTTTCTTTCTGCGACGCAAACGGTGGATGGAAATTTGACGACCGCCACGCTCTGGCAATTTTCCGGCTGCGTCGCCTGCTATTTTCTGGGCGCGCTGCTCTTCAACGAACGGGCGGTGCAAAATTATTTGTGGGCTGGATTGATGGCAGCACTCGCATTTTGCCTGATTCGGGCGGTGGACCAGCGGCTGTTTGAATTTCCCGCGAACCACCAAATGCTGGTCGAAGGCGCGCGCGCTGGTTGGACAAATTTTCCGCCGGATAGCGTAGCTGAAATGAAACAGAATAACATCATCATCTCGACCAATGGCGTGGACGTGGCTAATCCGGTCTTTTTGGACAAGTTCCAAAAGGGTCGCGTCTCCGGCACACTTGTCTATCCCAACGCGCTGGCTGGAATCATCCTACTACTCTGGCCGGCGGCCTTGATGCTCGTATATGGGTCGACCAAGAAACTGAAGCCGACCATCCGATGGGCGGCAATTGCACTGGTGATATTTCTGGGCGGCGCGGCATTTTTCTGGAGCGGCTCCAAGTTCGGCTGGCTCATCTGCGTGGCGCTTGCCGGAATTTGGCTTTTACGATTTAAATGGCAGCAACAATTCAAACTTGCTGCTGTAGCGACAGTCCTGATTCTAGGCCTCGGGATTTTTGCCATCCGCTTTCATCATTACTTCGCAACGGGAGCGCATAGTGCCAGTGCACGTCTTGATTACTGGCAGGCCGCCGTTCGGACGACGTTAACACATCCGCTGTTGGGCACTGGTCCAGGAACCTTTCAACGACCTTACACCCAAATCAAGTCGCCGGAATCGGAAATGGCTCGGCTGGCCCATAACGACTATCTCGAACAATTTTCGGATTCCGGTATCGTTGGCGGCCTGACTTATATGCTTTGGATCATCCTAGCAATCATCAAGATTTGGAAAATGACTTGGGACAAACATGACGATTTTGCAATGGCTTTATTCTTGGGATTGTTAGGATGGTTCACCCAAGGACTGGGAGAATTTGGTTTGTATATCCCGGCGACTGCTTGGACGGCTTTTCTTTTGCTGGGCGGATCGGTCAGCAGGCTGGGTTTAAGTTCGACATAAAATCAACCATCCGCTAGTCTAGCGGCATGAAGATTCTCTTCCTAAACGGTCCGAATCTTAATTTGTTAGGAACGCGCGAGCCTGAAGTATATGGCCGAACCACTTTGGCGGACATTGAAGCCGAGGTCCGCAGCAAAGCCAAGTTAATGCAAGTGGAGGTTGAGTTCCGCCAATCCAACCAAGAGGGTGAGTTGGTTAACTGGATTCAGGATGCCAAGGGAAAATTTCAAGTGATTGTAATCAATGCGGCGGCATATACCCACACGAGCATAGCCCTGCGGGATGCCATTTCTGCGGTAGGTTTGCCAACCATTGAAGTTCATCTCTCAAACATTCATGCCCGTGAAGAATTTCGTCACAAATCATTGATTGCGTCGGTATGTCGCGGCCAAATCTGCGGATTCGGCTCAAAGTCATACATTCTTGGCTTGGAATCAGCCATTTACGTTATCGAATCAAATAAATAGCGATTTCAGCAGCTTGATTTGGAAAATAAGTTTTTGAAAATGCAGCTTGACGATTTCACACTGACAAAATACGATTCATTATAAATCTGAACTTTAATCAAAATTCTCACACACATACATATCCGCACTTATAATAAAAGTGCGTGTTTATTAAAAAAACAATAACTTTAACGAAAATCTACCGTGGATTTAAAAGACATCAAAGCCATCATTGATTTGATGAAGAAAAACTCCATCACGGAGTTTGAACTGGAAGAAAAAGACTCAAAACTTCGCCTTAAACGTGGACTGAACGGTAGCTTGGCGGCAATTCAGCCGCCGGAAGAAAGTATTTTTCCTGCTCCCAGTCCTGCACCATTCCCTGCAATGGTAGCGACCACACCAATTGCGCAAGTATCGGCACCAGCAAATTCCGGTGAAATTGAAATAAAATCGCCAATGATTGGAACTCTTTATCGTTCACCATCACCAGAATCAGGGCCTTATGTTGATGTTGGAACTGAAGTAAACACTGATACCGTGGTATGCATTATTGAAGCCATGAAAGTGATGAATGAAATCAAAGCTGAGGTAAAGGGCGTCATCACCCAAATATTAGTTGAAAACGGCAAGCCGGTTGAATTTGGCCAGCCGTTATTCAAAGTTCGTCCACTTTAAACGGTTTTAACCGTTCCCCAAAATGTTCGAAAAAGTATTGGTCGCAAATCGCGGTGAAATTGCAGTTCGTATCATACGCGCCTGCAAGGAACTCAATATTAAGACCGTTGCGGTCTATTCCGAGGTCGATGCGAATTCAATGCATGTGCAGATGGCCGATGAGGCGATTTGTATCGGCAAGGCGGCTTCTTCAGAAAGTTACCTGCGAATTGATCGCATCATCAGTGCTGCGGAAATCGCCGATGTGGACGCTATCCATCCAGGCTATGGTTTCTTGTCGGAAAACGCGCATTTTGCCGAAGTTTGCGAGAGCTGTAACATTAAATTCATCGGGCCGAGTCCGCGTGCCATGAGCGCGCTGGAGGACAAAGCTGTCAGCCGCACACTCGCTAAAAAGGCTGGTGTGGAGACGCCGCCAGGTTCCGAAGGCATTGTTGAAAACGAGAAGGACGCATTGGTGGTCGCAAAAAAAATTGGCTATCCGGTGATGATCAAGGCCGTTGCCGGTGGTGGCGGGCGCGGGATGCGAATCGCACACAACGACATTTCACTCGTCAAGGGCTACCACACCGCACGTTCTGAGGCGGAAAAATGTTTTGGTAATTCTGGTGTTTATATTGAGAAGTTCATTGAGAACCCGCACCACATTGAAATTCAAATCCTTGGTGACACAAAGGGG
>Ga0208872_1001380_pt1 | contig 14900 bp, 18 predicted proteins | sample CryBogCBH12Aug08_FD_185508 | JGI IMG/M metagenome (GOLD analysis project Ga0208872, IMG submission 185508) | Freshwater microbial communities from Crystal Bog, Wisconsin, USA - CBH12Aug08 (SPAdes) | ecosystem: Environmental > Aquatic > Freshwater > Lake | place: Crystal Bog, Wisconsin, USA...
GGGAATACCAGCCTCGGTCAGCAGCTCTTGGATCCGGTCCATCTCGCCCATAAACTGCGTGAAGACCAGCGTCTTTTCCTTGGGGTGGAGCTTGATCAGGTCCAAGAGCGTCTCCATCTTGCGCGACCGGCCCACCCACGGCTCGGGGTCCAGCCCGTTTTTGACCGCGATTCCGTCCAGGTACATCTGGGGCCACGTCATCACCTGACGCACGCGCAACAAGCACTCCAGCAGCTCCATCTGGTGCATAGCCACGTTTCCCGCCTTGAATATGGAGCGGACAATACCCTGACCTTGGTCATACACGTCACGGTACAGGTCCGCCTCCTCTGGGTACATCTCGAGCTCCAGATTCTCAAAGTCGCACGGCGGGAGCTCGAGGCGCTTGTTGTGCTGTGCCACGTCAGCTTTGGTACGGCGGAGCACGTACGTCTCGCGTATGCGGTCCGTGTACCCCTGTGCCACGTCTTTGGGGATGCCCACAAAGGCGCACAGAGCCACAAAGTCGCGGATAGAGTTGAAGATTGGCGTACCCGTCACGACCCAGCGGATAGGCCCGCGGAGCTCCAGAGCCGCCACGTGCGTCTTGCTCTTGCGGTTTCGAATCTCGTGACCCTCGTCCAGGATGATACGATCCCACCTGATAGCAAGGAGGGGGCACCGCGTACCGCCCTTCCGCTCGGCTAAGACCGAGTACGGCGCGACCGTGACGTTGGGCAAGGCACCATCTGGCAAGGCACGTTTGGGCCCGTCGAAGGTGCCCACGGTCAAACTGGGCGCAAACCGCTTGAGCTCATCGCACCACTGACCCACCACGGACTTGGGCACAATCACGAGCGTGCGCGGCTTGGGGTTGATGAGCATAGTGGCGATAAGCTGGACCGTCTTACCAAGTCCCATTTCGTCACACAGGAAACCGCCTGGATTCAGCTCGGCAGTCTCACGCGCCACGAGCCACTTGACGCCCGTATGCTGGTACGGTGAGATGAGGCGGGTCTTGAGGAGCGAAGCCATTGCTTTGTCTTGTTTGGTACATGGCGTACCCCTCTAAGCCTTGGGCTGTACAGGACACGTTTTTTGTTACCAGCCCCCTTGGGGCTGTTCCCTCCGCCTCGGCGAACAGCCCCTAAAGGGCCTGTCTTTTTGTCTCTGCTCCTAGTAGGTCATGTCGAACAACGACGCACTTGTTCAGCGAATTGTCCAAATTATTCAGACACATGCCAACCCCAAACAGGGCCTTTCAAATTTGAAACAAAATCAAAACATCGTGCCTGGTATCGTGGCAATCATCAAGAAAAGTGTTGGCCAAAATGCGACAAAACTTGTAACTTTGGCTCCAGCGGAGGATGTTGCCAAGGCCATCACAAAATTGTTCCAAAATAGCGTCAAGATTCCATCAAACGTGAGTCAGGCTGCTATTGCTAAACTCGAAACGGGTGGTCAAGAACAAGTGGCGGCTCAGGTTGTTGCTCAAGCAAACGCAGGTAATGTCGCCAAGGCCATCACAAAATTGATCCAAAATAGCGTCAAGCTTTCGAGCCCCGTGGTAGTCGCAGCGATTCCACCCCTCGTGAAGGGTGGTCAGGCCCCCGTCGCCATTCAAGTTATCAAGCAGGCAAACGCAAGTGATGTTGCTGCGGCCATCACAAAATTGATCCAAAATAGCGTCCGTATCCCCGTGCCAATTGCTGGTGCGGCAATTAACACACTGCAAACTGAACCAACTCCCGAACACCTAAGTCTCATTAATAGACTGAAGGGCATCAAGTGGCCCTGGTCTGGTTTTTTCTCAGGGAAAGGTAAGATGCCTACGTACGGGCCAAATGTGCAATCAAACTTTCTTGAACCAAATAAGAATAATCAGGGTCGTTTCAAACCGCCACCACCTGGCTACATTTTGACGACCCGTAATGGCAAGACGGGCTGGTACCAAAACAAAGGGCCTTTTGTTCCGCCTACGGAACCAGTGGGACCCACACAGCCACGTAACTACTCGAAGATGAGTATCCGTGAGCTTCTGGACGCTTTGCGCAAGTACGCTGAAGACAAACCATCTATCATAGATGCGCTCCGAAAGGCCTTTGAGAAGGCACTCAAGGATATCAAGTACGAGTACAGCAAGTCGCGTCGGGCCCGGAAACTCGGGGACCTTTTGCGTATGTTGCCCCGTAACTTTGATGGTCGCCGGAACGCATCAAGTATGGTTATAAATGACATACGAGAGACTCGTAACGGTCGTGATCTTTCCAATTTGAGATCAAATTTGGGACGGGTTCCAAATGAGAATATCCGTCAGGCTTTCGAGGAACAACACCGGAGGTTCAAGCGCGACAAGGGACGCGAGACGAATAGGGGCACGACGACCCCAACCCGTCGTTTCAATGAAAGTAACAAGAATTACTATGGGCGAGTAAGGAACACGGGCAGTGAACGTGAACTCTTGGAGCTTATGCGCCGGCGGCGTGCGGCTCGGACCGGTGGCGGAGGAGGCGGGAACGGTGGCGGAGGCGGGAACGGTGGCGGAGGAGGCGGGCTCCCACCACCACCCCTCCCTCCCAACCAGCGTCAGGCTATTAACAACGCAGGTGGCGTGAACAGGGCGATGAATACGGTCGTCCACGTTCCGGGAGGTGCACCCGAAGTCGCCAAGGCAGCCGAGGCCCTGAACGAGTCCAAGGGAAACCCGGTGTACGCTATCCGGGTCAAGGGTGCGAGTCCAGCAGCCGTGAATGCCGTGCAGAAACTCGGTGGACCAAACAACACGATACACGTCCTGGAAGGTCTCAATACCATGTCCAAGACGCACGCGACCCGGAAACACAAGCGGAGTACTCGGCGCCCCAAAAAGATGCTTCGGCCCCGCGTTGCTGAACTTAACCGTGTTATCAGTGCTGTTAAGAAACAGCGTCTGATTTCCCTCGTGGCCCATAACGTCACAAAGACGCACAATATTCACGAGAACGAAGAGAAGCTCAAGAAGTACTATAAGAAGGTTATCAAGGCGAACATTCTTCGAACGCCTTTTGCCAAGATCGCCAAGGGGGCTGCGAGAAAACGTGGGGCGTAGACACGTTTGAAAAACGTGTCCTGCCCGGCTTAAAGGCCTAGAGACCTTAAGGAATGTAGAGCAAAGCAATGGACGCCACGTTCCAGTACATTCGGAATCTCAATGCGATCCGAACACATCTGATTCAGGACTCGGGACGGCCTCAGCCCTCATGGGTCCGGATCACAACCATCACCATGTGTTCCAAATTTCTTCAGGAAATTGACTTGCCAAAGTTCAAAGCAAACTTTGCCAAGCTCGGTTCTGTCGTGATTCGGCGCCGCGGGTCGCGGTTCCGGGGCTTTGAGTGGAAGATGAAGGACACAGCTTTTTATAACCAGGTGACTATTGGTTACGAGGATGTGTACTCACGCAAAAGTATCAAGTTGTTTCCCAACGGGTCCATTCAGGTGGCTGGGTGTGCGGACCTGGTCGATTGTAAGCGTATTCTGGATCAACTCGCCTTTATTTTGAAGGTTGTTCTGGACCTGAAAGAGCTCCCACCAACCCAAGAGGCGAGTATCAAGATGATCAACACCAATTTCTCTTTGAACTCGTCTGTCAATTTGAACAAGGTCATCGCCAAGTTTTCGAGTCGGCCCGGCTTCAAGGTGACCTTCGACCCGGACAGGTACAGCGCCGTCAAGGTCAAGTTTACGCCTAAACCAGGGCAAAAGCAGGTGACGGCCAGCATCTTCAGCACGGGCAAGATTATCGTCACGGGTGCCCAGACTTTGGACGAGATTGCAGGAGCCTACGAGACCATCAACAAGGTGATCACCACGGACGCGCTGGTCAAGGCGGTAGCAGAGCCCGAAACCTTCAACAATATCATGGGCTTCAGTTTCGAGGAATGGGAGCGGGTCTTGAGGAATAAAATGTAGTGTAATACCAAATGTCACAGCGTTATGGCATGGCCGATGGTCGGTGTCTGACTGAGTTCACGTCTTCCCGTATTCTGAACGACCAGATTATGGCGAGCAAGAACATTGCTTTCCAGAACAATTACAAGTACCGTTCGACCCTTCAGGCCGAGGGCCCCGATGCCTTTAACCTGCCCGTGAAGAATGCCGCGTGCCGTACCGGCCAGGTTGTTGTTCTCGTTGAAAATGAATAAAATCTGGTATAAAGTAAAGAAAAATGAGCGGGCCTTTCCCTAATAACAACGCAGCCCCTTCTCCCTGGCCGGGGCGGATAGCCATATTTTTCGTCATCCTCATGTGTTGTGGATTTATAGGGTTCGCGATATACATGGCGGTGTCTTCAGGGAGCGGGGGTTCACAGGGAGATAAGAGCCCGAGCAGCCCCTCTGCTCCCAGTCCTAGCCCTGCTTCTTCGGGGTGCATTCCAGACGGGTCTCCGCTCGCGTCCTCTTCGAATGCTGATTGCTGTTCGGGCAATGGAATCGACTCGAACGGAAACTGTCAGCCCGCTTCCACAACATCTACCTACATGCCAGAACCCTACGTAAAGGAATAAAGCTCTTTTAAAATTATGAAGGTTGTTATCGACGGTAACATCGGGTCAGGCAAGACGACCCAACTCAATTTGCTTGACAAATTGGGATACAGAGTTCGCCGGGAGCCCATAGATGAGTGGCCTCTCGAGGAATTTTATAAAGACCCGAAACGTTGGGCGTTCTATTTTCACATGGTTATTCTCCAGACGCTTCGACCGCTCAAGACGAAGGAGACGGTCATATACGAGCGGTCTCTCCTCAGTTCCCGGTGGGTCTTTTGGCCCGTCTTGCTCAAGCAAAAGCTCGTGACTCAGGAGGAGGATGCAACGTATGCTAAATTTTACGACCAATACGCATGGGTTCCTGACGTTTACATTTTCCTTTCAAAATCACCCGAACTTGCTTGGGAGCACATACAGACCCGGCACCAAGCAGGGGACTCGGGTGTCACTCTCGAGTACTGGAAGGAGCTCGATATTGAGTACCAAAAACTCCTACGAAACGTACCGTGTAAGGTTCACGTTGTCGACGCGAACAGAAGTGTGGAAGAAATCCATGAAGAAATCTGTGAGATCCTATTAGAGCATGAATTGTTCGGCCTTGACTCGGAACGGGACGAAGTGCAAACAAAAGGCGGTCGAAAACGGGATGTGCCGTGCCCACCTTTCCAGCACATGTGCTGTGTGTCTTGAAGAGACCAAGCGGAACGATAAGAAACTTAAATGTAAACACATGTTCCACTCAAAGTGTATTATGAAATGGTTCGAGACGAGCATTGAGTGTCCCCAGTGTCGTATGGAACAGGACGATGATCCTATCGTCGTGTTCAGAAAAAACGTCGAGGACAACATACGTGAAAAGTACCGTGAAGCTGTTCGGTCCCTTCAAGAAGAGGTCCGGGCTTATGAGGCGGCGGCGCGGCGCCCACGCTAAAAAGTAATACAGGGATAAACTAATGGCCGAACCCCGCCGGTGTGGAGCAATGACTCTCACAGGGGGGTCGTGTAAAACAATAGTACCGGATGGTCAAGAACGATGTTGGCAACACAGAGGGACACAGTGCTCAGTCTGTCTTGCAAACATGGGGGGACAAAGTGTTACTAGAAAACTCGGGTGTGGCCACGAGTTTCACGAAAGGTGTCTGAACCGATGGAAACTGACGTGTCAGGAATCACCTACGTGTCCCATGTGTCGCGTGCCCTTTGATGTACCTACGTACAAGTGTAGGCTCATCATCGAACGGACGTCCGATTCTTTTAGACACGTGAATGACTTTGAAACTTCTAACGTCTCGAGTATTCTTACGGGGTTCGGTCTTCAGTTTCGGGACCTCGTTCCTCAACAGGGTGGTTTCATAACCGATATTCGGTTCGATATTGATCCTGAGGAGACGCTCAGGGACATACTCAGAGAACTCGGTTTACCCGCCCCACCTGAGAATTTGTAGAGTTCCCCCGGTTACTGTTTGTTCCCGTCTTGGCAAACCCACGTCGAACACCATAGGCCGAACAGAACTTGGTATAGTGGAACCCGGGCTTGTAACACCTGTCCGCCTTGCGAGGGTCAGCGATGGTCTTTCCGGACGCATCCACGAGGAGAGGGCCGCCGGCCCAGCCCGTCTTGTGACTCCAGAGCTTCACGGGAATTTCAATGACTCGTCCCGGAGTCAACCTTGAGTTGTTTGATTGGGCATTGTACCTTTGAAGGACCCGAAGAGCATTCTTTTGGCGTGTAGCCCTCTGTGACCTTTGGAGAGCCATGATGTTGTACTTCCCCAGAACGTGAAGGTCAGTATTTTTGTTTGCAATTCGACCGTTGTTGGCGTTTGCGGAAGGCCGACCTCTTGCCAGAGCCGCCAGTACCACTTTGGGTGTGACCCGGAAGAACTTGGCCAGTCCCAGAACCGTATCACCCGGGCGTATTTTGTATTGAACTGCACTGATTTCTTTGTACCAATGGAAATCGCCCGTCGAGTTTCCAAAGTCGTTCGAGGGGGCTACGAAACACATAACCTTGTAGAAGCCAGGTTTGGGCTTGGCGTTAGGGTTTTTCATTTGGTACACGTTTCCGGGGTTATCGGCCAAGACGCGCTTCGCTATTCCTTCACACGTTCGGAACGTCAGACCGTTGGACGATATTCCGCTACGGTTTCCAGGGACGCTCTTCGATTGGCGCACAGGAGAAAAGGACCCAAAGGCGTAGTCGTAGCAATTGTCATGTACGACCCCCGTCGTTCCCCATGGCGCCCACGTGTATTTGGGCGCATAGGGGTTCGGCTTCCCTTTGGTCAGGACAGTCCTGTTCGACTTACCAGGAGCAAGCCGGGCCTTGGCGCCTATGTTGTATTTAATGTAACTTGTTAAGTTGTTGACGCCCGCCTTGATCTGATTTCCTCTTTTGGTTCTCAGGACGGGTTTCTTTTTCAGGGCCTTAATGGCCGCGGCCCCGGTCAAGTACTTCATCTTACTATTAGGAACTTTTTTTCTGCGTTCCTAATAAAAAGATGCTGAACATTCTCCAGTCTCGTAGCCAGAAGGAGGCTCTGTACAATGTCGTTGTGTTGGCCATTTACATTATCATCATGACTATCCTGCTCCGCTTCCTGTGGAACCAGTCCTTGGTGAAGCACATTAGCATTTTCAAGCCAGTGGACTCTCTGTGGCACACCTTCCTGCTGGCGGTGGCTCTGGCTGCGTTCCGGGGTTAGATGCCCGAGTTGCTTTAGCAACTCAAGCTCGCGAAGCTTTTTTAAAACAAAAATAAAAAGACCCCTTCGGGGCTAAAGAAAGACTCAGGTCTTCCTTTAGACCTCATTGTACCCCACCTTGATCACGTTGTCGACCAGCAGGGTCGGGAACCCAGACACAAAGTCAGGGCACTGACCCTGCTTGCAGTCCACAAAGGTATACGGAAGACCGTTATCAATCAGGTACTTCTCCTGCTTGACACACCACGGGCACGTCTTGGAGCCATACACGATGATGTTGCCCTTGTCTGGAGGGGTCAGCTTGTCCCCAAAAGACACAACCTTGAAAGCCAAAAGCAGAACCAGAAGCACCAAAAGACCTACGATGATAAGGTCCTTGCGCTTCATCATCTTGTACTATACTCAGCCAAAAAGTTTTTCGACGATTGCAGCCTTGGAGCGCACACCCTTGAGGCTCACACCATGGCGCTTCGCGAAGTTTTTGAGGTACGTGAGAGGGATGGAAGCGCCATCAGCATATACGAGACGGCCGCTCGGGGCCTTGATCCTCATACGACCCGACTCTGGGCTCTTTTTAGCGCCCGCTATAACACGCCGGAGGCGAACGTTGGACGTCATATGGCCACGAGGGCTCGCTCCCGCCTTCCTCGCAGGGCTTGGCGTCTTCCGCGGTGCCACCTTGGGCGGTGTCCTCCGCCTGGGACTTGTGGAGAAAGGGGCAAGACCCTTGCCGAGTCGATTCTGTATGAGACTCCGAGCCCTGTTCCGTGCCCGAGACTCAACGTTATACATGGTCTCGGTGTTATACGGAACCAGACCAGCCTTGATTTTTATCCACATATTGGTGAACCGTGGGTCCTTCAAGACATTCTTTGGAATCTTCGCCCGGGGTGTAGCGACAATCTGACCGTGTCCGCCCTTAACACGTGCTGTGGCGTTGTTCGCCCGCTTGGGAGGGGACTTTTTAACGGCCGCCCGGAGCTTCACAGCCCGAGCCCGCGTCGCCGGACTCAACCTGAACAGCTGATTGCGTGTTAAGGCGATGAGTTCGGCATTCGTGTATCCCTTGGGCGGGCTCGGCTTTCGGGCTCGAACCGGTGTACGGTTCCGGGCCGGTGTGAGTTTGCGTCCCGTCTTACGAAGCCGGCCCTTTGCACCCGCCAGTTGAGGGGAAGAAACGAATTTTGTACGCAAATAGGGAAGCTTGAACAGGGCATCAAGGGTGGGGAGACCTGGGCACGGGTCCTCATATTTGAGTCGGAAATCGTTCACGTGAGTATCATCCTTGCCTCTGTACCCGGCAGGGACAGCCTTGTTCAGGAACTCGAGCGTCTTTGGGAACTTGGACGGAGTCTTGAGAACAATGTCTCTCATCTGGTTCAGGATCAGGTGCTGGTCATACCGGGCGTCCGTCTTGGGGCCTACACCGTAGTACGAAGCGGTCGATGTTCCGTTGGCAGTGTTAACCGCTGGGTTTGTCCCCTTTTCCTTGAGACGAGCCCACCCAAAGTCCCCGATAAGGAATCCACGTTTGCGTGAGACAAAGATGTTCTCGATGTGGAGATCGTTGTGTCTGAAATAAGGATACTTGTCTTGTATCTTACGGAGCGTCGTAAGGATCTGTTTGATAATTTGGTGCATGGTCTCGTCCGTGGCCGCGTTTTTGTCAAGCCACTTGTCCAGACTTCCACCCTCACACAGTTCCATGACGATGATGTTCTGCTTCGAGTGATCATAGTGTGGCTTGTTCAAGTTTGGAATGTTCTTGAGGTTCTTCCCGGAAACGAAATTGAGGGCGTGAATGTGCGAATAGATTCGGACAACGCCGCCGGGTGCTGCTTTATAGCACTTGGAGTTCAACTCGTACTCAATGTCTCCCGGTTGAGGCTCGCCGCGTTTCTTGGATTGGCCATCGTAGGGTAGAACCTTGAGCACGAAACGCGTCTTACCTTGACGTGCGACATAGGCCCGACCCTGTCGCCCCGAACCTATGCTGACGATGTTCCGCAGGCTCTTTTTGAAATTTGCCGCTGACAAATTCGTCTTGGGCGTGCTCGCCTTGGCGGGGCTAGGAACACCCGCGTACCGAGGCGACTCGTACCGAAAGAAGTTGTTCGGGCTCGTGCGCATGTTCACGAGTACGGGAGCGAACGGGTCATAGGCGTGCTTGGCAGCTGATGGTATCTTGACGGGTACACGCTTGGCCCTGAAGCGGTCTGGCTTGGCCACCCTGGTTGGGTGCGCCTTGAGCCAACGCGCAGCCTCCGCCTTGGTTGTGATTGTTTTGGGGATGTTAATCTCTGTGTTACCTGCGTTGTTACGACGAAACACATAGTGACGACCGTTACGGTTTGCGATTTTAAACTGTCTGGAGTCTATCCAGCTCATTTATATTCATTACACATATTTTAAGTTTCGGGTCTCTTCTAAACTTTTTTTGGGTCTTTTCTACATTTCAAAGGGAGGGATCTGGACAAGTCCGAAGGACTTGGACTCTTGGGGGATCACGAGTTCGGTGGACTCGGTCTCACTGCTCGGGGTCAGTCTCGTACTCGACAACCTCGTCGTCCTCCTCGTCGCCCTTGTCGGAGACGGGCTCGTCTGCCGGGGCAAGAAACGCACACGGCTTGAGCTTGTTGGTCGGTGCGAACATCACCTGGTGGACACGGATGGAAACACCCACACCAGCCGGCGTGCGCCAAATCTGGTTGATCTCGACGATGGCACTCAGGGCCTGACCCTTCTCGAGAGTCGTCAGAGGCACGGACTCGCGCTTGGAGTTCCAAGCCTCAGTGGCCGGACTGCCCGTCTTGGGGTCAGTGATCACCTTCAAGTTCAGGATCGGCGCGTAGCCCTCCTTCGTAGCAGCCTTGACGGGCGACTTGTACATACCCTCAGAAATCACCTCACGGGACATCTTCTTGCCTAGAAGCTCCTCAGAGTGCTCGGTGATATAGTCCAGGACACGTGCGTCCAGCTTGGAAAACGCCTCCAGAACCTCGGGCTTGTCCAGGCTCAAGGGCAGAGTGTAGCTGACGCGACCAGACGCCTCGTCCTTGTACTCACTCAGACCGAATGGTGCGCGAAGCTGAGGCAGCTGAAAAATCAACTTGCCACCACCCACCTGATTCAGGTAGACCGCCTTGCCACCCTTGGCATTCTTGCGAACATCGCTGAAAGAAACGTTGGAAGCATTGAAAGCGTTGAACATCTGGAGAGTTGCCATCTTGTGTGTTCTACTCTATTAGGGTCTCGAGCCTCTAAGCCGTGTTTGGCACCTTTTTTCTCGGTACTCAGTAAGACATGCCAAACGCAACTGGACTGTTCTCCAGATTTCGCCGTCAGCCAGTGGCTGTGAACACTGCAAACAAGAACCTCGAGCGTAACGTTGGAATCTACGTCCAATCGTACCTGAAAAATCGGAACGTGCCAAACAAGGTTCCCCCGATAAACAATTACATGGCGCGGGCGCTTCACAAGTACATTAACGCGAAGCGCGCTCGTGTGGCTGGTGCCGCCGCGGCCGCCGCTGGAAACGCAGGTGCTCCCGGGCCGGTACAAGCAGCAGTGGCTGCTACCGTGGCAAACACGCCTCCAAGTGCGTCTCCCCTGTTGATTGGAAACAAAGCAGCAAATGCAGCAAAACAGGCGGGTGCGACCCCTCTTCAAATTACTGCGGCCGCTGCCGGTGCTGCTCAGCAGCAAGCTCTTGGTCAGAACAAGGGTCCGAACGCTGCTCAGCAGGCGGGAGCTGAGGCTGCCGCCAACGCTGCCCAACAGGCGCGTCCAAATTCAACGCCCGTCCAACAGGCTCAGACGGCCAATGCCGGTGCTGCCGCTGCAGGACTTTCTGCACCCGCCGCTTCAAATGCAGCGAACATGGCCTACCTGAATTCTCTGGGAAATTCGTTGAACACAAACACCATCCTTAAGGTACAGAAGATGGTCAATGAGCCTTTCTCGAGCAACGCTGTCAAAAAGAAGGCTCTTGAAGTTCTTAACCGTATTAAGAAGCCAAACGAGCGCGTGAACCTTCTCAAGACTCTGACAAATCTGAACACGAATGCCAAGGTGAATGCGGCCATCAAGGAGATTCGAGGCAAGAACCCGAACGCCAACTGGAAGAACACAAAGGCGAACGGTCTGACGAATGGTCAGAAGAAGGTCCTGAACGGTCTCAAGATGGGCAAGAACTACGTGGGTCTTGTCCGTCAAAAGACGGCGAACGTGAACGTAAATCTCGGAAACACTGGCCTTTTTAAACAGGGAAACTAAATAGGCCCGCCGCCACCCAACAACCCTCGGCGGGCCAAGGGCCAAGTCCTGAACAGGACTTGTACCAACAGTACCCACTCTTGACCCGTGTCAAGAACGTCCTCAATTCTGTTCAAAATACGGAAGAGTCCACGGGCAAGGCGCAGTACAAGATTCTTCAGACGCCTCAGAAGCCTGGTGCACGCGGTCGTTTCGGGCCGTACATGAATAAATTCAATTGGTCAGCCCTGAAAAACGACTCGCGTTTAAGTGCTGCCCAGAAGAAGACGATAGATAAGATTCTTGTGTCTCTCCAGGTTCCAGCCAGGGACAAGTTCAGGAACCGACCAGCCTTGAATTTCAATATCAAAAATGCCAGGTTCCTCAAAGCGAATGGTTCCGTGAATATTGCCAAGGTGAATGGTGAAGTCCTGAAACGCTTACCCAAGAACAAACCCATGAAGGAAAATAACAACAACGTCTTCTATAACGCGCAGCAGCAATTTAATACCAAAAATGAAAACAAGAACCTCGCGGCCCAGATGCTTCGTCAGCACCGTCAGGCATCCGGAAACTACTAAATTTTCTCGGTACATAGTACCAAATGGACTTTAACTGGCAGAAGAAGCTCGTGCCCTTTGCCGTGTTCTTCGTTGTGGCCAACCCAGCCACATTCAAGCTGACTCGGTCCGTGGCTGGTAGCTGGGTCGCGGCGGCCGACGGCCTTCCCACGACCGCGGGTCTGCTTCTGCACGCCCTGGTCTTCGTCATCGTGGCTCACTTCGTGTGGCGCCTGATTTACGGGAAGAAGAGCTCTGGCTTTGGCGGGTGGCAGAACAAGATGAATGGAAACGCATTCACGTCTCAGCAGTTGGCTCAGCAGAACATTCGTACCGTCCAGGGCACGGCCGACCCCGGAGACATTGACGATGGTGCTGATTGTCAGTAGGTGCAAAATTCTCCCCGCCTTATAATAAATGAGCCTCAACTACCTGATCCCCTTTGGCGCCTACGTGGTGATTGCGAACCCAGAGGCATACAAGGCGGTTCGCGGGATTCTGGGCAGCTGGGTCGCGAACGCAGAAGGCCTGCCAACAAACGCAGGCCTTGTGCTTCACGCAATTGTTTTCATACTCGTCGTTGGGTTTTTGATGCGTCTTTTCGTCGTTCACAAGTCGAACTTTTACGGGCCGAAGATGGCCGGGGAGTACTGCGACAATGGCAACGAGTGCTACCACACGTGCTATGGGGGAAGGTGTAACTAGCCAGTGAACCCGAAGGGTTCAGTGTGGACCCTGCGTGCAACTGGTTCTAGTTCCCCACCCTCTGCTCAATTCCCTGAACATCCTGGTTAATACAGGTCGGTTGACAACACTCGGCCGGACATTTAAACATGACGTTGTTATCAAGCATCGCACACACCTGCGTCGGTTTGTCGCTTGACATGGTCGCGTCCGTGTTTGGAAAGCACGTACACCCAACAGGGCACTTTGCACCAATCATAGTACTATCAGGAAGTGGAATACCAGAACTTGTTGAAGACTCTGGACTTGGCGCTTCACTTGCGTTATATAGTATGACGGCAACAGCAGCCACGAATAACACAAGAGAAACTATAAAGAGAAAGATGGCAAACCCATCCATTTAATTTGTATCAACATATTAAATGAGTGCTCTTCTTGCCATACTGGTCTTTGCCGCTGTGGCGAGCCCCGCGTCATACAAGACGACCCGTCAGATTGGAACTTGGATAGCCGGTCCAGACGGCGTTCCAACCATCCCAGGCCTTTTGCTCCACGGCCTCGTCTTTGTTATTCTCATGGTTCTATTGGGTTCCCTGTTTGGCAAGCGCTCAGGGTACTTGAGTGCCGCCGGTCTCACGTTCGAGACCCGGGATGACCAGGACGACCAGAACACCAAGCACTTCCAGGAGGACCGGTTTGTTTTTGACAAGATGATTTAATTCTTTTACTATATTAAATGTCCAAGCTCATCGTCCCAGGCGTTGCTTTCATGATTGCGTCCAGCCCCGCCACCTTCAGGGTGACCCGTAAGGTGTTTGGCTCGTGGGTCGGTAACTTTGAGGGTGTTGCGACCCCTGCCGGCCTGTTCCTGCACATGCTTTTCTTCCTGCTTGTCCTGTTTTTGGTTGGAAAGTACCTTCCAATGATTGCACCTCAGGTGTCTGGATACACAAGTACCACGTGTCCCGCGGGCAAGACGTGCTCGTACGATAGCAATAGTAAAATGTATACGTGGAGTTGAAACTCCTCACCTCGGGGGCAACAGGGGACTACGTCCCCTGGCTAGAATCCGCGTTTTGAAACTCCGTTCAGGGCGCTACGCGCCCGTCGGGAAACTACGTTTCCCTCAAAACTCCTCGTCAAACTTCATTTCCCCGCTCTCAGGCATAAACTTTGAATAATCCCCGACCCGTTTCTCGAAGAAATTGGTCTTCCCTTCCAACGAGATGTTTTCCATCCAGTCGAAAGGGTTACTCAGACCATACATGGGTTTACACCCGAGTTGAGTCAAGAGTCGGTCTGCGACAAACATAATGTACTTGCCCATCTGGTCAGCATCCATACCTATGAGTTTACAAGGCAAAGCATCGGTAATAAACCCGTGTTCAATGTCGCAAGCCTCCGCGACGATACGTCGGATAGTCTCCTCGTCCAATTTTGTTTTCAAATTCTTGTACAGGGTCACGGCGAACTCTTGGTGCATACCCTCGTCCCGTGAGATGAGCTCGTTACTGAATGAGAGACCAGGCATGAGTCCTCGCTTTTTGAGCCAAAATATAGCACAGAAAGACCCACTGAAAAAGATACCTTCGACACAAGCGAAAGCAACGAGCCTCTGGGCGAAAGGCGGGAGAGTTCCCGTGGAACTCGACTCGGGACCGCTTCCCAACCAACGGAGAGCCCACGCCGCCTTGCGCTTGACGGAAGAGACCGTCTCGATGGCTCGGAACAAATCCATCTTTTCCGCAGGGTCCCTCACGAGCTTGTCGATCATGAGTGAATACGTCTCGGAGTGAATACTCTCGTTGAACGACTGGTACGCGTAGAATGACCGAGCCTCGGGGATCTGAACGTCCTTTGAAAAGTTCAAGTCGATATTTTCCATGACAATTCCGTCTGAGGCGGCAAAGAAGGCCAGAACGTGCTTGATGAAGTGCCGCTCGTTAGCGTTCAGTTTGTCCCAATCCTTGAGATCCGTAGCCAAATCAATCTCTTCGACCGTCCAGAAACTCGCAATAGCCTTTTTGTATAGTGCCCACAAGTCCGGGTACCTGATGGGAAAAGTTGTGAAACGTGACGTTGAGGGGGCTAGAATAGGATCCTCCATTGTTACTAACACGTCAGACTTTTTTAAGGGACACTTAGAGATAATGTGTGCACGTACTATATGGACGTTGACCTTCGACGTGT
>Ga0208872_1001382_pt1 | contig 14892 bp, 13 predicted proteins | sample CryBogCBH12Aug08_FD_185508 | JGI IMG/M metagenome (GOLD analysis project Ga0208872, IMG submission 185508) | Freshwater microbial communities from Crystal Bog, Wisconsin, USA - CBH12Aug08 (SPAdes) | ecosystem: Environmental > Aquatic > Freshwater > Lake | place: Crystal Bog, Wisconsin, USA...
GGCCGGGCCATCACCAACCTAAATTTAGGCTGGACATCGTTTTCCAGCGCGCCTACGGTCGTTTCATGAAAAAGGATAGGCTACTTAGGCCTTCTTCCATTATCTGTTAGGCAGCATGGACACGCCACCCAATCTTGAAGCCGTCAGGCAAGCGGTGAGTTCCGTCATTGATGCTTGGGACTTGTATGGGTTCATCAAGAATGGCGCACCATCGAACGAGTATGATATTGAGAGCTATGCCATCGCTTACCGCATTGGTGATATGAGATCGGCTTCAGATGCCGCGAGAGTAGTTTCTGCTGTGTTTTCGGAGAAGTTGGGTTTAGATATACCACCGGAAGACGCGGCTCAGATTGGCGAGCAGTTGTTTGCCAGACTCCGCAAGGACGACTTGCTGGAGACGCCAAGCACATTATGAGTATTTACGAAATGCTGCCTAACCAGTCGCCGGGGCCAACCGCCGTTGGCGCTGGCCGTTCCGCTATCGCGGTTCACGTCACGAGTCGGCGCGGCTCAGCTTTTTTTGTTAGGCGGCATTGAGCTTTATGGCCAAACCAGACCTTATCAAGACGGCGGAATATCGTCGCTATCCCGAAGTGACTGGTAGCAAAGTATGGGTGCAGATTGGTATGTGTGATGGACGGAAGGACGCGGTGCGGCATGTGGAGTCCTTACTGCGCGAGGCTGGCATTGAGCCGTGTCTTGAGAGTTCGATTATGGCCATGATTTGTGTATTAGAAGCAGATGTTCAAAAGGCTATCACGGTTTTGAGAGACTATGAGGATGCCAGTGATTATAGGATTACACTTTATGCTGCCTAATATGAGGATAGGCGACACCGCCGTTGGCGCGGTCCGTTCCGCTATCGCGGTTCACGCCGCGAGTCGGCGGCGGCTCAGCTTTTTTCGTTAGGCCACACCATGCAAAACAACAATCTGCAACCGAAAGAGAAAGAATTGCTGATTAGAAGCTATTACCATCGCTTTTTGTTTGTCACCAGCGCCGGCATGACAGCTTTTTGTCTTTGTGGCGTTTTTATGGGTTCTGTAACCCCGCCAACAAAATATGGGATGTTACCGTTAGGTCTATTTTTCATTTGCGCTTTTGCCTTGATTGCTTTTGCACAGTCTTTTCGTTCAAGAGTCAGAAGAGATGGATTAGAGGTAGAGTTTAGGTCTTATCTATGGAGCCGACCCTTTCCATTTGTGTGCTTATTATTAGCAGCAGGCAATCTCTTGTTGATTTTCATCATATTTAAGTTAGCTCAACAATTATTCATCAAGTTATGACCATGTGGCCTAATATAAGGATAGGCTACACCACCGCTTCCCGCCTTGCCGGATTGGATTAAGCTTCGTCGCCCCGCGCAGGCGCGATCATCCGCTGGCCGGGCGCCAGTCCAGCACTTTTAACTGCACTGTCCGCCGGCCGTTGAACTCATTCACCGAGGGCGCAAACGCCAGGTCGAATCGCCCCACCGGCAGCGCGCCGCCGCCGGCATTCCACCAGACGGCTTCGTGCGTCACCGCGTCGTCCGTCACCCACAGTTTCACGTGCTGCTTCTGCGTGCCCATGCGCTGCAACGGCCGCGCGTGGCCCAGGTTGGCCGCGCAGAATTGCACCGCCGGGTTCCCCTGCCCGCCCGGCTTCAACTGGTCCAGCTCCGCCAGCGAATCGAGGGAAAGGTCCGGCAGCGCCACGGCGGCATCCAGCCGCAGCGGGGGCTGGAAATCGGCGGGTTGCAAGGCGCGGCGCGCGAGGTCGTTCAGGCGGGCGCGGAAGGCGTCCACGTTTTTGGGCTCAATGGTCAGGCCGGCCGCCATGGCGTGGCCGCCGTGCCGCACGAGCAGGTCGTCGCATTCGCGCAACGCCGCCGCGAGGTCAAAGCCCGCGATGCTGCGCCCGGAGCCGCGCCACAGACCGGCATCGCCGCCAAGGATGATGGTGGGCCGGTAAAATTCCGCGAGCACGCGCGACGCCACGATGCCGACGACGCCGATGTGCCAGAGCAGTTGCCCCTCGACGATGACAAATTCCTTCTGCGGATCAAACTTCGCCCGCAGCGCGCCGATGACTTCCTCGACGATTTTCTTCTCGATGGTCTGCCGCTCGCGGTTGCGCGCGTCGAGGTTCTGCGCCAGCGGCAGCGCTTCCTCGCGGGATTCGGCGAGGAGCAGCCGCAGGGAATCCTCGGCGGTCTCCAGCCGGCCGGAAGCGTTCAGGCGCGGCGCGAGCTGGAACCCCACGTCGAAGGTGCCGAGCACGGCGGGCGATTGCGCGACTTCCTTGAGCGCGACCAAACCGGGCCGCTGCGTGACGTTCAGCCGCTCCAGCCCGGCGCTGACGAGGATGCGGTTCTCGCCCGTGAGCGGCACGAGGTCGGCAATGGTGCCAAGCGCGACGAGGTCCAGCAGCGGTTTCAAATCGAACTCGGCGGCGCCGGGCAAACCGGTTTCGCGCCCGCGCTTGAGCAGGGCGTGCGCGAGCTTGAAGGCGAGGCCGGCGGAGCAAAGCTCCTGAAAATTGCCAATTGCCAATTGCCGATTTTCCATTTCGCCCGCGAGCTGCGGATTGACCAGGGCCACGGCGGCGGGCGGCGGCTGGGAGACTTGATGATGGTCGAGGACGATGACATCCACGCCACGTTCTTTCAGCCACGCGATGGATTCCACCGCCGTCGAGCCGCAGTCCACGGCGAGCAGGAGTTTGACGGGGAATTTCTTGAGGCAGTTCTCCACGCCGTCGCGGGTGAGGCCGTAGCCTTCGTCCATGCGACTGGGCAGATACGCCTCCGCGCGCCAGCCGAGCCGGCGCAACGTCTCCACCAGAATCGTCGTCGAGGTCACGCCGTCCACGTCGTAATCGCCAAAGATGACGAGCGGCTCCTCGTGCTCATGCGCGCGCAGCAAACGGTCCACGGCGGCGGCCATGTTGGGCAGGAGAAAGGGATCGGCGAGCTGCTTCAGGCGCGGCGCGAGAAAGTTACGGATGACGTCGGGCGTGTCGAAGCCGCGGTTGAGGAGGCATTGCGCGAGCAGCGGGGAAAGCGAGAGCTGCGCCGCGAGCGTTTGCGTGAGCAGCGGCTGCGGCGGGGCAATCGTCCAGCGGAATTTCATTTTTTATTTAGCCACCGATGAACACAAATAAACACAGATGAGGGAAATATTATCTGTGTGCATTTGTGTTTATCTGTGGCTGTTGTTTCCCTCCCGCCGCGCGGCGGTGATGGACAGCGTGATGGCCACGGCAAGAATGGCCGCGACGACGAGCAGTGACGTCGTGGTGGGAATCTCGACTTGAAACCATTTATGCTCCGGCGTGTGCGGCGCAAGCAGCATCTTCGCGCCGACAAAAACCAGCACGCACGCCAAACCGGCAGTGAGATAGCGGAACAGCCCGATGGCCCCGGCAAGCAGGAAATACAGCGAGCGCAGGCCAAGGATGGCAAAGACGTTCGAGGTGAAAACGATGAACGCCTTTTGCGTGACGGCAAACACGGCGGGCACGGAATCCACGGCGAAGAGCAGATCCGTGGTCTCGACGAGCAGCAGCACCAGCGCCAGCGGCGTCAGGGCGAAGCGGCCGTTCCACCGCGTCGTGAATTTCTGTCCCTCCATTGCGGGCGCGACGGGAAAGATTTTCCGCGCGTAACGGATGACAAAATTCTTCTCCGGCTCGACGGATTGCTGTTTCGCGAAAAACATTTTCACGCCGGTGACGACAAGGAAGCCGCCGAAGACGTAGAGCACCCAGCTGAAGTTCTGCACCAGCGCCGCGCCGACGCCGATCATCGCGCCGCGCATGATGAGCGCGCCGAGGATGCCCCAGACGAGCACGCGCCGCTGGAATTCCGGGGCCACGCGAAACGCCGTGAAGATGAGCGCGATGACGAGGATGTTGTCGAGCGACAGGGAAACCTCGATGAGATAGCCGGTGATGAATTCCGTGGCCGCCTCGCGTCCGCGCAGATGCAGGAGCAGGCCGCCGAAAAGCAGCGCCAGCGCGAACCAGACGACGCACCATACGCAGGCCTCGCGAAAGGTCACGACGCGGGCGCGGCGGTGGAACGCGCCCATGTCCACCGCGATGCAGGCGATCACGAACAGGATGAATCCCGCCCAATGCCAGGGAGTGATGGCGGTCATTTGCGATTCACGATTTACGATTTGCGCGCCGACTGCAAACCCAATCGGCGGCGCAATTCCCAAACCGCAAATTCCTCAGACCTTCGCCGTGGGCGCATTGACCACCGTCACCTGCGACGCGCCGATGGCCGGGCGTTCGCCCTTGTGCCATTTCAACACGATGACGCTCGCGATGTAGATGGACGAATAGGTGCCGATGATGATGCCGACCAGGAAGGTGAAGGCGAAGTCGTTGATGACGCCGCCGCCGAACCAATAGAGCGACGCCGTGGCGATGAACACCGTGCCGCTGGTGATGATCGTGCGGCTCAAGGTCTGGTTGAGCGACATGTTGATGATGTCCTTGAACGAGCCGCGCACGCCGAGCTTCAATTGTTCGCGGATACGGTCGAAGATGACGATCTTGTCGTTGATGGAGAAGCCGATGATGGTCAGCACCGCGGCGACGACCGTGGCGTTGAACTGGCGGCCGGAAACGGCGTTGGCCACGCAATACGCGCCGATGGCGAACAGCACGTCGTGGAGCACCGCGATGACGGCGGCCACGGCGAACGAGAATTCATAGCGGAACGCGACGTAAACCAGGATGCCGAACATCGCGAGCAGCGAGGCGACGATGGCCGACTGCTGAATTTCCTTACCGAGCGTCGCGCCAACCTGCTGGCGGCCGATGACCTCCAATTTCGCGGCCGGCAGCTTGTCCTTCAGCAGCGCCTCGACTTTTTCCGAGGAACCACCGGAGGTGGTGATGCGGAGCGTCTCGTTGTTGTCGCCCTTCTGATATTGAATCTGCGCGTCTTTCTCGCCAACGGGCGCGAGCACGGCGCGGATGTCCTTTTCATCGAACTTCTGCACAAAGCTGAACGTCGTGCTGTCGCCGCCGAGGAAATCCACGCCGAACAATTTGTCGCCGCGGGAGATGCCATAGCCGATGGAGCCAACGGTGAAAATCGTCGTCGCCAGCGCGAGCGGCGTGGCAATCTTCATGAAATCAAGCTTGGAGCTGCGAATGATGTGCAGCATAGGCATGGATTTCATGATGTTCCGGTCCACCATGAAATTGAAGATGAGCCGCGTCACGACCAGCGCGGTGAACAAGCTCGCGGCCACGCCGATGGTGAGCGTGACGCCGAAGCCCTTGATTTCGCCCGTGCCCATGAAAATCAAAATGATAGACGAGATGAGCGTGGTGACGTGCGAGTCGAAGATGGTGCCGAACGCGCGGGCATAGCCGGCGTCAATCGCGCCCTTGAGCGATTTGCCCTTGGCGAGTTCCTCACGGATGCGCTCGTAGATCAGCACGTTCGCGTCCACCGCCATACCGACGGTGAGCACCGCGCCGGCGATGCCGGGCAGCGTGAACGTCGTGCCGATGGAGCACATGACGCCGAGCAGGATGATGATGTTGGTGACGAGCGCCACGTTTGCCGCGATACCGGCAAAGAGATAATAAACCGCCATAAAGATGGAAACAAACGCCACGCCGGCGATGGAGGCCTTGATGCCGCTGGCGATGGAGTCCTTGCCGAGCGTCGCGCCGACATCGCTGGCGTAAACGATTTTCAACGGCGCCTTGAGCGGATTCTGCAGCACGTTCGCCAGCTCCATCGCCTGTTCCGGGGTGTAACTGCCGGTGATCTGGCCGCTGCCGGTTTCAATCGGGCTTTGGATGTTCGGGGCGGAATAGAGTTCACCGTCGAGCACGATGGCAAGGCGATGGCCGACATTTTCGCGGGTCACGTCGCCGAATTTCTTCGCGCCGTCATCGGTCAATTCAAAATTAATCTGGGGTTCGCCCAGATTGCCACGCATGACCATCGCATTTTTTACGATATCACCAGCAAGACCATTTTCCGGCTTCTTGCGAACGATGACCTGCTCAAGATGGTTCTGGCCGTTGGCCTGCTGGTCAACGTGCTTCAGCAGTTCGTAGCCGTAGGGAATCGGTTCGCCATTCTTGATAATCTCGTCACTGTCCTCCTTGACCATGCGAAATTCGAGAAACGCGGTCTTCTGAATCTGTGTCTTGGCGCTGTCCTTGTCCGCCTGCGAGAGGCCGGGCAACTGGATAAGGATGCGGTTGCCGCCGGCAGATTGGATGACGGGTTCCGCCACGCCGAAACGGTCAATGCGTTTGCGCAAGACTTCAATGGCCTGCGACAGCGCGCTGCTCGTCTCGTTGGTGTTGGCGAGTTTGGTCGTGTCCATCTCGACGAGGAACGATGTGCCGCCCTGCAAATCCAGACCCAGCTTGATCTTGCCGGCGCCATCGCGCTGGAGGCGGTTCAAGATGAACAGATTCGGATGAACCTGATTCTGCGCGGGGATGAAGGGGAAATATTTTTGCAGTTCGTTCGTGCCGGCCGCGAGCTGCAAGGCCATGAATTCATTGGTGCCAGCCTTTTGCAACGCGGCGGACTGCGTCAGGATGTCGGTGAAGGCGGCGTCCTTGTTCTGCGCGCGGTTCGCGAAGTCCTGCGCCAGGTCGCGGGAGGTGGGCGGATAGACTTCAACGAGCGCCCAGATGATAATGGCGATGACCAGCAGGAACCGCCCCAAATTGTTGTTTTTGTTCATGGAAAATTACGCTTTGGCCGGTCCGCCGGCGTTGACGATCTCGGTGATGGCCGCCTTTGTGACTTCCAGCTTGGCGTCGCCCGAACGGATGGTGACGGTCTTGTCCTTGACCGTGACGATGGTGGCAACAATGCCGCTGGCCGTGACCACTTCGTCGCCGGTCTTGAGCGTTTCCAGCATCTGGCGCTGTTCCTTCGCGCGCTTCTGCTGCGGGCGGATGAGGATGAAGTAAAAGACCACCACCAGCAAAATCATCGGCAAGAAGGCCATGACGGGGTTTTGTTGCTGGGCACCTTGGCCATTGGCCGGCGGCGCGGACATCGCCAGAATCGCGGAGAACTGATTGAGTTGCATCATAGAAAAACGGTCGGACAATTTAAGTAATCAACCGCCAAAGGCAAGATTTATCACCGCCTCTTTTGGCACCAAAAGAAAAAGCCGGACAAAAATGTCCGGCTGAGTTCCCCCGACCCGATAATTTACAGCGCGTGATGATGCTTCGCGTGATGTTTCGCGTGGTGCTGCCGGGCGTGATGATGTTTGTGGCCCTTGATGCCTTGGGCGGAGGCGGACGACACGAGTAGCGGCGAGCACACGAAGGCCAGCACGGCGAGGAGGAGCAAAGATTTTTTCATGTTCAGATTTTTCCCCCGCCGGCCTGATTTGGTCAGACAACTCAGCGGTTGATTATCTTGCTAGACTGACCGCCGGAAAAAGAGTTACAAAAACTGTGACCGCCAAAATCCCTCCCGCCTACCGCCACCGGCCCGCCCGGCCCGGCCAAAAATAAGTGTAAATATTAGTTGCCTTCCGGCCGTTACCTGCGAGACTGATGGCGTCTGATAGGCCGCTTGTCTCCTTTCAAGGCATGGTAAATCTTCAAGTGAACTAGTTTCAGTGATGATTTGAAATCCGATCAACGGAAACAGTCTGGTAATGGCACAGTTCAGTCTAGGACAGTAAAACATCACATGAGCAATAAACTATTCGTAGGAAATCTTTCCTTCAATACCACCGAAAACGACCTGCAGGACGCGTTCGCCGCGTTCGGCACCGTCACCGAAACCAACTTGATGATGGATCGCATGACCAACCGCCCCCGCGGCTTTGGTTTTGTGACCATGAGCACTGCGGAAGAGGCCCAGAAGGCCATCGAAGGCATGCACGGCAAGGACGTGGATGGTCGCGCCCTCACCGTCAATGTGGCCCGCCCGCGCGAAGAGCGTCCGGCCGGCGGCGGCGGCGGTCGTCGTGAATTCGGCGGCAGCAGCGGCGGCGGCGGCGGTTACCGCGGCGGCAGCGGCGGTGGCCAGCGCAATCGCTACTAATCCACCCTGAGTTATTTCAAGGCGGGGTTCGGGTGAACCGAACCCCGCCATTTTTCTTTTCCCCCCAATATGCGCGAAGCCACCAAAGAAGAGGCCATCGAAATCGAAGGCCGCGTGGCCACCGTGCTGCCCGGCACCATGTTCCGGGTCGAACTCGACAACAAACATCTTGTGCTCGCCACCTTGTGTGGCAAGATGCGCAAACGCTTTGTCCGCCTGACCGTAGGCGACCGGGTAAAAATGGAAATGTCTCCATACGACCTGAACAAGGCACGCATCACTTGGCGGCTGCGCTAAAAAGGCCCGCCTTCAGAAATCACGGATGAACGCCACCGCAACCGCCCCGGCCCCGAGCCTAACCGCCGCCCAACGTTTGCGGGCTTGCACCAAGCCTTTTGCCCAAGACCAGCCGTTTAAGAGCTGGTGGTGCATCCTCTCCACCACTTTTTACCTCGCCCTCGCCGCAGCTGGCACCCTGCCCGCTTTCCCGTTGGTCTTGCGAATTGTTGCCAGCGTCCTGATGGGACTGCTCGTCGTCCGGCTCTTTGTCATTTACCACGACCAGCAACATCGCGCCATTCTGCCCAAGTCCAAAATCGCCGAAATCTACATGCGCCTCTTCGGCATCTGGGTGCTTTGCCCCAGCAGCATCTGGCGCAGTTCGCATGACCATCATCACGCGCACAATTCCAAACTCCGCGGATCGCACATTGGCTCCTATCCCATCATGACCAAGGACCAATACCGCCAGACCCCGACGGGCGAACGCTTTCAATACCTGTTCATGCGCCATCCCCTCGTGATTCTCGGCGGCTACCTCTTTGTGTTCATCATCGGCATGGTCATATACCCCATCATCCAGAATCCCCGCCGGCACTACGACTGTATTATCGCCCTGTTCCTGCATGTGGCCCTCGCCACCTTGATTGTATTGCACTTCGGCTGGATCGCGCTCGTGCTGACCCTGGTATTTCCCATGATCATCGCCTGTGCGCTCGGCTCCTACCTCTTTTACGCGCAGCATAATTTCCCCGGCGTCGTCTTCAAGGACAAGTCCGGCTGGACCTACGAAGGCGCGGCCATGGAATCCTCCAGTTATTTGCGCACGAATCCCGTGATGGCGTGGTTCTCCGGCAACATCGGCTACCACCACATCCATCATCTCAACCACCGCATCCCTTTTTACCGCCTGCCCGAAATCTACAATGCCGTGCCCGAAATGCGGGAGGCCAAAATCACCTCGCTGCACCCGCGCGACATCCTCGGCTGCCTCCGGCTCAAAGTCTGGTGCGTGGAAACCCAGCGCATGGTCGGCGTGCAGGGACTCTGATAGTAGCAGGATGCGTTGAACCGCCATTCCCCGGGCCAGCTCCGGGCGGTGGGTCACCAACCCGGTTCGCTGGCAGGCCTTAAAACTGCCCCAAGAAAAAACACTTAGGGGTGTTTTTGTTCTATCTCACTCATTTCCTTTGGGTTCCATTTGATTTTCCGCGTGGCCGAAGGGGTTTTTGAACTCGGGAAACATTTTCCGGTGCAGGATTATAATAATCCGGTTCCGGATTTTAGTTTTCCCGTTCCGGATTATAATAATCCCGCGCAGCTTTTTGATTTTCCCATACCAGATTGGGGCATTCCCAGCTAGGAGGATTGCCGGCCAATGCCGTCATTGGCTTCCTGCAAGCCGGCCAATTCTAGTCCCGTCCAGTTGAATTCGGTTCCCGAACCGGGCCACACCACCAGTGTTGGCTATCCATAAAAACAAACACCCCAGCCGGAGCATCCAGCGGATGCCGAGACCGGGGGTGAAGAGAACGATTCGGCTTATTGCGTCTGGGGTTAACGCTTAGGTGTTTTAAATGACCACCATAAATTGAACGCCGCATTTCCTGGTGCATATTGGGGGAAAAGAACTTTAAGCCCACCCCTTTCCCAATCATAGGTGGCCCAAGGCCCAACATTTGATCCGCTATGAGTTCTGACGGACCAAACATACACTGTATTAGCTTCTAACGGCTGCTCGACCTGATGGCTGCAGCCCTCAATTCCCTCCCGATGATACACTTCAATTCCTTGCACATAGCAAACTTGACCTGTGTCAATCGTGCCAAAAAAAGCTTTACTAACGGATTTTTCAACTCCCGTGTAAATGGCGATGTCATACTTTGTCTCGTTAGCATCTTCGTTCCTCCAAGATAGGGTTGGCTGTAGAGAATCTACGGTAGTCATCCCACCAATTTGCATGAAATCTCCTCCCCTGTTGTCAAAATTAGTAGGCGGCTTTGGTGATACGGGGCGCAAGCCGGCATGATATTGGGTGGCGCATGACGACAGGAGAAGCGCAAAAGCTGCAATTAACAGTTGCGAAGCATATTTGGTTTTCATTGACGTTTATCTATTGTCATTAGTTGTTTTTCCGGCTCTCCGTTGTGTGCCGGGAATTTGTTATGAAAAGCATGAACAGCAGAATCAAAATCGTCTGTGACTGAAATGTTTGAAGGTGTAATTATAATTGTCCCCAAATAGATAACAGGCTGTTCGAGGGTAATCGTAAATGAGGCACGAATTTGCCTATATTTTGTGACTCCTACATTAACATGACTTGTTAAGTCCAAAACCAAGTATTTCCCCGGCGGCAAGGCCCAATAGAATGGTCCACCATTCCCACTGAAAGTATGTTCCAAGATAGGCTGTCCATTGTTTAAGCAGAGAACCGTTATTATTTTGTCAGCTAAAAACCATTTTGAGACGTCTGAAGCCCAGCTTGAAGTTTTGGACCCAAGTGAAATATTCCCAAACACGATGCTTTCCCCCTTGGGGATTGCCCCATTCCGTGCAGTATGATCGAGACTGGAGCAGCCAACAACCCACAGGGTCATCAAAATACAGGACAAAATCCGAATTTGGTTCGGTGAGATGAATTTCATGGCAGCATTCAATCTGATTCGATGATTTCCAACCTGACTCGATTCTGAATTGCCACGATTTTTATTCGGCGAATCTGATTTTACTCACCCAATCTTGTTTTTATTGAAACAATTATTGCGCCATTTAGATTAAGTATTCAGGCACGGACGAGGAATACTACTTCAACAGTTCGCGCTGCCACTGCATCAGGCCGGGCGCGTATTGCTCCCAGTCGCGCGCGAGGTCGCCTAAAACGGATTTCGGCGCGATGAGCGTGGGGTCAATCTGCAAGCCATGCGCGTGGCGGTCGCGGATTTTTTCGAGTTCGCGGAAGCGCTTGAACTCCGCCTCGGTGGGCCGCTGGGAAACATGGCGGATTTTTTGCGGGAACTGTTCCGGCGGCACGCCCTGCGCGGCGCGCACGGCGGCATGCAGGGTTTCCCGCCGGCGTGGATGCATGCGCGGCGGAATCATTTGCTCAAACGGCTGGTGTTCGCTGACGGCCACGGCAATGGCAATCATCGTCTCGTGCGACAATACAAAGAACGGCGGACGGCTCGCGGCGATCGCCTCGGCCTCGCGCCAGTGCCAGAGTTCGCGGAGGACGGCCAGCGCGGGACGTTCGAGGAAAGTGCTGCCTTTGATGCGCCAGATGTCGTCGGGATCAATGACCGGCGGCACGGAGCTTTCCGCGATCAGGCGAGCGCAACTTTCCCGGTGCCACGGCAGCCGGCCTTTGGCGGTGAGTTCGGCGCGGAGCTTTTCCTCCAGCGTCTTCAGATGGCGGGTGTCGTTGCGCGCGTAATCTTCCATGCGCGGCGTGAGCGGGCGCTGCGCCCAATCGGCCTTCTGCGGGCCTTTGTCCAGCTTGATGCCGAGGAATTTTTCCACGAGCGCGCCCAGGCCGAACTGTCTTTCTCCCAACAACCGCGCGGCGAGCATGGTGTCGAAGATTTCCGTGGGGACAAAGTCGTGATGTTTCTTGAGCAACCGCAAATCATAGTCCGCCGCGTGAAAAATGAGTTCGCGCCCGGCGAGCGCCGCAAGGAATGGCGCGAGGTCCATCGCCGCGAGCGGATCAATGAGCCGGTCCCCGGCGGTGGTGCTGATCTGGATGAGGCAGACCTTTTCCGGATAGGCGTGCAGACTGTCGGCCTCAGTGTCGATGGCGAGCCACTCGGCCGCGCGCAGGACGGGAAGATAGGCGGAAAGCTTTTCCTGTGTGTCAATCACGGTTGGGCAGTATGGAGGAAGCGCGCCGCTTTGAAAAGGATTCCCGGAATGAGAATGAAATGAGAATGAATTTGGGCGAGAGCGGATTGGGCCGGGCGCACCACCGGCGGAATTAAGATTGAACGCCAGTCCGCTTGTCAAATCCAAGCCTGTGGTCTATCGTCGCCCCATGTCGTTGAAGCAACATCTCGTGCTAGCTGCGCTGCTGAGTTGCGGTGTGTCCGGCGCTGTCGCCGACACCATCCAACTCAAGGATGCCGCCGCCGTCACCGGCAAAATTCTCGCCGAAAAAGCCGACGCGCTGGTCGTGGACCTGGGCTATACGGTGCTAGTCATTCCGCGCACCGCCGTCACCGGCGTCACGAAAGTCGGAAACACCAGCGAGGCCGCCAGTCTCTTGACCGCGACCGGCGCGGGACCGTTTTATGCAGCCACCACCCGTCCGGCCTCGGCGCGGGATGTCAGTTCGCTTGTGAAACAAATCGGGGAAGCGGTCGTGCAGGTGAAAACGCCGGAAGGGTTAGGCTCGGGATTTTTCTTGAACGAGGACGGTTATCTCATCACCAACTTCCACGTCATCGAAGGCGAAACGGAAATTTCCGTGGAGGTTTACCAAACGAAGAATGGCCAGCTTGACCGCGAGACTTACAAGCAGGTGAAAATCGTGGCCATCAACAAATTTCAGGACCTCGCGCTGCTGCACATCGAGGACAAGAACGCACCGAAGTTCAAGGCCGTGACGCTCGGCAGCGCCGACGCGCTGAACGTCGGGGACGGTGTGTTCGCCATCGGCAGCCCGCTCGGCTTGGAACGCACCGTCACGCAGGGCATCTTGAGCACGAAGACGCGGCAGCTGGAGGGGCAGCTTTATCTCCAGACCAGCACACAGATTAACCCCGGCAACAGCGGCGGCCCGCTCTTCAACCTTGCCGGCGAGGTCGTGGGCGTGACGAACATGAAGATCACTTTCGGCGAGGGCCTCGGCTTCGCCATTCCGGTCGAGCTCGTGAAGGCATTTCTCGACCACCGCGACGCGTTCGCGTATTCCACCGACAATCCGAACAATCCGTTCCGCTATCTCGAACCGCCCAGCCGCACGAAGGCCAAGGTGCCGGAAACGAAATGATTTTCGTCCGCGCAACTTTTGGCCCATATGATTCTTTAACCTCCATGAACAAAAACTTTTTGCGTCTCGCCGTCGCCGCCGTTTTGGTGGCCGGCTCTCCCCTGCTCCGCGCCGCCATACCGCCCGCCGAGTATCTGCTGCCGGCGGACACGCTGGCCTTTTTCACCGTGCCGGACTACGCGGCCTTCCGCGCCAGCAGCGCGCGTGCGCCGCTGACGCAATTGTGGAACGACCCGGCGATGAAGCCGTTCCATGACAAATTCGTGGCGAAATGGAATGCCACCTACGTCGCGCCGCTGGAAAAGGATCTCGGCCTGTCGGTCGCGGATTTCCTCTCGCTGCCGCAAGGCCAGCTCACGTTCGCCATCACGGTCAACGGCTCGAACGGCCACGACGACATCCCGCCCGGCATCCTCGTGCTGCTGGACGCGAAGGACAAAAGCGATTCGCTCAAGACCAACCTCGCGGCGTTGACGAAGAAATGGAATGATGCGGGCCGCAAGCTCCGCACGGAAACCATCCACGGCCTCGCCTTCACGGTGGTGCCGGTGGCAGAAGGTGATTTTGCAAACCTGCTGCCGAAAAAGACACCAGCGGCGGACGCTGGCAAGGAGGCGAAGCCGAAAACCATTTATTTCACGCAATACCAGTCGCTGCTCATCGCGGGCAATGTCGCGAGCGTGGTGGAAACCGCCGCCGCGCGATTGACCGGCGGCAGCGCGCCGGTAATCGCCGACGACGCGACGTTCGCGGGTGACAAGCTCTCGCAGTTCCGCGAGGGGCCGACGGGCTACGGCTGGTTCAACGGCAACAAGTTTGTCAGCATGCTCACGGGCGGCGACACCAGCGGTGCGGATGACGCCCAGCCCTCGTTGATGCCCAAGCTGAACGCGCTGAAAGTCGTCGGCGCGCTCGGGCTTGGCGGCTTGAAATCCGCGAGCTTTGCCGTGCGGCAACAGCCGGACGGCTTGAATGTGGCGCTGCATCTCACCGCGCCGGAAGCGACCCGCGCAGGGCTGCTGAAAATTCTCGCGCTCGCGCCAAAGGATGCCGGCATTCCCGCATTTGTGCCGGCGGACGCAATGAAGTTTTCGCGCTTTCGCCTGGATGGACGGCAAACGTGGGAAGAATTTCAGCGGATGGTCACGGCCATTTCACCGCAGGCGTTGATCGGCCTGAACTCCATAATCGAGACCGCCAACGTGATGGCACGCGCCAAGGATCCCGGCTTCGATTTGCGCTCAGCGCTCTTTGGCAACCTCGGCGACGACATCATTCTTTACAGCAAGCCGGCGTCCGGCGACAACCTCGCCAAATTGATTGAGCCGCCGTCGATTTTCCTCATTGCGGTGTCGAATCCTGATCAGGTCATCAATGCGGTGAAGAGCATTGCCGCCATCGTTTCGCCGCAGGATGCCGCGCCGGCCCCGCGCGAATTGTTGGGACATAAAATCTATACGTTGATGCAAAGCGGCCGCACGCTGCCGGACGGCCGGACCGTGCCGCCGAACTACACTTATCTTTCCGCGAGCGGCGGTTATCTGGCGGTGAGCAAGGACACAAGCCTGATCGAGGAATA
>Ga0208872_1001385_pt1 | contig 14857 bp, 3 predicted proteins | sample CryBogCBH12Aug08_FD_185508 | JGI IMG/M metagenome (GOLD analysis project Ga0208872, IMG submission 185508) | Freshwater microbial communities from Crystal Bog, Wisconsin, USA - CBH12Aug08 (SPAdes) | ecosystem: Environmental > Aquatic > Freshwater > Lake | place: Crystal Bog, Wisconsin, USA...
CCCAAGGCACCCGCGCGCGTTCAGACCAGCTCTCGGCGGATTCTCCGCAGCCCGATATGGTCTGTGATCCTGTCCCACTGCTGCCAAACATCCCGGCGACTGGAACGACCCCAGATGAAAGACCAACGACAGAACCAAACACTGCTCCACTGGACTGCCCACAGACAGGTGCGGCACAAACGACGATACAATGCACTCGCATTTTCAATTTTTCTTGCGAACGTGATGACCCTGGAAACGCAACAAGACACGAAGTGAATAAAACGCTGGAACATAAGAAAGACTTCGACCCTCAGGAAGTATCTTCATATAGCAAATGGAAACATGACTTGTCTTCTTTGAATATAGACATGGTAGATGGACAAAACACGACAAAGCCACAAAAAACATACGATGAGATTCAGCAGACGCAATGGACCAAGCCACTGGAAGTCAACACAACGCCAACCGCTCCGGTAATATCTGTAGCCTTCGAGGCAGATACAGGTCGGTCGTACACCTCTGAGCTCCAACCGCGCGAAGCCCATAAACCTGTCGGTGACAGGAAAGTCGTGCCCGTGACCAATCCGGTCATGCGCCATTCCCCGCGCGCCGAGTACGCGCTCCCACCTGGACGACCGCCTAGTAGTGGCTCTGAGAGAACAGCTACAGAACCAGAAATTGTGGCTGGTGATGGAGGTGTAAAACGGAGCATTATTTCGAAGCCTTGTGCGTGGGAAGAGATGGAGAGGGAGAGGGGAGGTACTTGGCGGGAGCCTACGGCTGCGTACTGCTGGACGTCGAGGCCAGTTGTCGAACGTGCTGCGAATAGCATACAGACTCGATGCACGGGGTCCGTCTTGTCCATGAGCGATAGCTTGGAGGACTGGTGGACCCACAGGAGCGTGTCGAATGGACAGGAGCGCGGCACATTGTCGGGCTTGTCACCGCAGTCGACAGATCCAGCGTCCGACTTAACAGTGTTTGGCAAGATTGAACACGTCGTCCGGGATATCGGAGGAGACGACTGTCCGGAGGCGGTGGTAGGCTCGGCACGCAAGGCACGTAAACGGCGGAATGCAGGCTGCAAGAGATGCGGGGGAGATGTAGGAGCGAAGAGCTTCGGAAAAGGTGCGGCTGGCTGCGTGTGCTGGGTGCAGGAAGGGAGGGACCGGACAATGGAGGGCCTCGGGCGGGGTGACGCGGGTCGCATGGCTTGGGGCCGGATGGAAGGAGATGAGGAAAAAGGGAAGGAAGGAAAAGGAGGAAGGAAGGAGGAGGAGGGGAAGGCAAGAATGTTGCTGGTGCGCATACCCGAGGGTGCGCCCGCATGCGCGCCACACGACACCGCAGGAGGCGAGGCAGTTCGGCTCAGTGGGCCACGTGGCGTGGGCGGATGCGGGGGGCGGGCGCGGGCTGCGGCACCCGGTGCGTCTGGCACGTGGCCGACACCCAGGGAGGCTGAGGGCTACAAGGGGAGCAAGGTGTCGGCAAGGGACAGCAGCAGAGCGTCGGGAGGTGATGCGACGTGGCGCGCATCGACTGGCGCCCCTCGGACGCCGGTCGATGAGCTGAATCTGGAGCTAGTGCTGAGCAATAAAGCTATCCCGGACCATGGCGCCACTCCGGACCAGGTGAGCCAGTGGGTAGACCGACAGATCAGCCGCATGGAGGAGCGTACCAGCGATGTGAACGGGCAGACTAGGACGGTGCACGGCGAGGAAGCACGCGAGCAGGGCGCGGCCGGGGGCGGGCGCGAGCCGACGCGCGATGAGGCGGGCGGGGTGACAGCGACGCGCGGTGGAGAGGAAGCACGCGAGGAAGACGCGGCGGGGGGCGGGCGCGAGCCGGCGCGCGATGAGGGGGGCGGAGTGACAGCGACGCGCGGTGGAGAGAAAGCAGGCGAGCAGAGCGTGGCGGGGGGCGGGCGCGAGCCGGCGCGCGATGAGGCGGGCGGGGTGACAGCGACGCGCGGCGGAGAGGAAGCACGCGAGGAAGACGCGGCGGGGGGCGGGCGCGAGCAGGAGGCACGGGAGGAGTTGGCGGGTAGAAAGGTAGCGATGGGTGGGAACGGACATGCACAGCTGTCTCTGCGACAGAAACTGAGCATGCGGGGAAACTCGGGTGCGGTCGAGGAGGCGCTGGGGATGTTGCACAGGGGTGGGCGGTTGGCGGCGCGCGGGACGGCAAGGATGCGCCAGGCGGGCATGAGGGCGGGCGAGGGGCTACCCGCGCGCACGAAAGAGAGGGTGAGTGCTGCGGCAGTGCCGCGCATGAAGGAGCAGACGTGTGAGAAGGTAGGAACAGCGCGGCGGGACGCGTTGGTGGGCGCAGAGGTGCACGCGGGCGCTCCGAGAGCGGTCGGTGGGATGGTGCAGGGGCGGGCGGGGAGCATGATGGTGTACGGGCCTGGAATGAGGCGTGAGCAGGAGTCGGTGGCGGCAAGGGCAGGGACGTGTGGCAACAAGGTTGGACATGAGATGGGTGCACAGGCGGATAGCCGTGTGCCGGCGTGCCTAGGGGAGCGGGGGAGCATGGAGGCGGAGGCGGCGACGTGCGCCGGCGAGGAGGCATGGAAGCAGAGCACGGCGGGGGGCGGGCGCGTGCCGGTGTTTGTGGAGAAAGAGGCGGCGACACCGATGAGCGGCGGAGAGGAGGCACGCGAGCAGGGTGCGATGGCGTGCGGGCGCGTGCCGGCACGCAAGGAAGGGAACGAGGCAGGAACGGAGCGTGGGACGGGGTGGGCGCACGAGAAGGGCAGGAGGGTGTGCGAGACCCAGTCGGCGCGCGACACAGAAAAGGTGCAAGGGCCGAGAGCGACAGAGGAGGCGGTGCGTGCACAAGAGGCGAGGGACGTGGACAGGGCGAGGAGGATGGCAGCGGAAGGAGCAGCGTGGAGAGAGGCGATGGAGGGACGGGCTAGGCGAGTGATGGAAGCGGAGATGGCGAGGCGGGCGGAGGCGGTGGCGCGAGAGCGACGTTCGACTCGAGTTGGTGCGGACCAGCGACGTGAAGGTGATAGGCCAGCGCCGGTCGGGGTGGTGTTGTGGGCTCCGGTGTCCCAGGCGGATGGCATCTTAGGCACTCCCGACGGGCCTGGACGGTTGGTCTCTACGGGTGCTGGACGAGACGCGGCCTCAGGAGGACACGAGACGGCGCCTGTCGGGACGAGCCTCTGGGCTCGTGACGGCCAAGATGGGATCCTTCCTGTCCCTGGTGCCCGGGGGGCTCTCCAGAACCGGAAAGATATGGCGGGCGAGTGTACAACGGGAGAGGTGGCGGATGGGCAGGTGGTGGTGCGCGAGAAAGAGGCGGTAGCGGCGGAATGCTTGGAGGGGACTGCGAGCGGGATGATGGCGGGACGCGGGAAGGCGAGGATTAGACGGGCGGGGAGGACGGAGAAGATGGGGAATGGGGAGGCAGCGCCAAGCAAGGGGTATGACGCGCTCTCGCCCCGGTTCAAAGCGAGAGCGCCGAGCGCCACCAGGAGAGATCTCGCCCAGGGAAGCGACAGCCGGGACCAGCCAGATGGCCACACGGACACGTCACACACAGTCACCATCACGGTCAAAGTGGGCGGTTCCAACGTCTCGGTCCCCGTCACTCGTCAAGGCGTGACCGAGGCAAGTCGTTATCCCGGCACGGGGGCGGACGCGGTGCGTCGGGCAATTAGTACGGCACTGCGGGACACTCTCGGGTTCGACAAGAGGACCATGCTCCTGCTGCGCATGGAGTATCTGGTTCCGGGTGCCGTCTTATTCGACGAACTAGTACCGGAAGACTATGCGGAGCTGGAAGGTTTCGTGGCCTTGGGCGGCTCGTGTCGTACAGGCGCTAGGCTGTGCGGCGGTATGGACGCAGAGGCTCGTCGGACCTGGCTTGGGGGACAGCGCTTCGATGGGAATACCCAGTACGATCTGTTGGATACATATATGACGGAGATCCGTGCGAACAAAGCGGCACCGGAAGGGCCCCCGCACGAGTACAGCTTGGCCCAGGCTCTCTTGGACGACTTTCGGTTCGGTCAGTGGGACCCCCTGGAAGCTCTGACCAGAGAGCCGGGGTTCGTCGGTACGGTGTCTCCGTCCCGGCTTGCGGTTTTGAAGTTTGCGGCGTTGAAGGCCTACGAGCAGGACGGCGTATTTGGTATCCTGCCGGAAATGTCTGCCGCACCAGCCTGGGTAGGCAGGGGAGATCTTGTAGCGATCAAGATCAACGACGTGGCTCCCCGGGCGTTGTTCCCGCATGGGCTCCCAGAGTATATCAACATGGCTATGGTTAAGGATGCGGCCATCCGCGGGGTCCTGGCTGCCATCCCGACGATGGCGACGGAATCGGGCTACAATCGGAACCTGATTGAAAGCGAGATACAGGTGGAGGGGAATACGAAGGAGCTCGTTGGGCTCCTTAGTGTCACTATGGTGATTCCGACTGGCCCGGGCGGTAGAACTACGGATCTCTTAACGGGCCGGCTGGTGATCTGGCCGGGTTCATTCGTAACTCTGGATCCGGTTGGCCTCTTTGCAGAGGTCGCACTCTCTCCTCGGGATAACACGATCATCAGAGCTATCGGCACAGCGCTGGATATACCCTACCCGTGCTTTCGGAAGCTACTGAATAGTGCCTTCAGTCGGGCCTATGAGACGAGTTTTGCGCTGGTCCGGTACACTACTTCCAAAGCAACGGGCACGGGTAAGGACAGGGAGGTACATTCCTTTGGGCCCGGTGAAGGGGACTCGATGCTCAAGATCGGTCTGTCCGTCATGTCGGTGATCATGACTCGTCGGTCCACAGAACGACTACTTTTGGGCTTGGGGCCGGTCGCTCTTGGCATTGAATGTCTGCCATGCCCACACCACGTCCTGAAGGAGCTGGTGAGTCCGGGTGCGGACCCTCCGCTCATTCCGCTTGGGGTGGGGGGCCCTCGCAGCCCCCTGATCCTCTTCGCCCCACTTCCCAAGGAGTGGCTCACGAAAGTGGCGAACCGCGATAAGGTCAAACGGATCCAGACGCAGCTCGACTTGAGCAGCATCTGTCAACGGCACCTGGGGGTCTCGGATGTGAGCTTCTTGGGCAGACGCGAAAAGGGTTACGACGCTTTTGCCCTCCTTCTGGAGTTTCGTACTACTGACCAGGCTGGTCAGTTCCTGACGGCATTCTATGGTAACGGGCACTCAGTACACTTGGAGGTCCACGAGGTCTTCCACAGGCTTTTCGAGGGCCCGGTGACAGTTGACAAGGTGTTTGCCAGCATGGTGCCCCGGGAAGCACTGGCCACTCTGGTGGAGAAGGACTTCAGGGCGCTGCTGGCCAAGGCCCGGGCTGCTGGGCCAGACAACCCGGCTCAGGCCTAGCATCAACCACACTTCATGGTTGATGCGGCCGCCGTCTTGCAAGAACCGCGGTAGTCAAAGTGAGCAACTAACTAGGCTAGATGCCCCCACCCTCGCGCTCTCCTCCTCCTCCCGTAGCTGCTCCGGCGGCCAGGAGGAGGACTCGGACCGAGTCTCCTGTCCCGCCTTCCCCCCCCCCTGATCTCCTTCCCTCCTCCTTCTCTCCCGACTCTTCTCTACCTTCACTCTCGCCTCCCCTCCAATCCCTCCCCCCTACTCGCGACCCGGTGCAAGGAGAGACGGCCACCCGTCGTCGCTCCGTGCGCGCTCGTGTAGTTGGCCCGGCTGCAGCATCCTCCGGGCCGGACATCATCAGGGTCTACACTCTTGGCCGCCTCTCTCGAGGGGACCGTGAACGTGTTAGCGAGGCTGTGGACTTGTTCCACAGCAACCCGCTCATACAGCGGGAATGTAGACAGATCCGGGATAACGCGGCCCAGTACTTGACCCATGTCCGGACCTCGGGTCTGGGCAGCGGGTACAAAGCCAGCTGCGATATCCCGGCTGGCACCAGAATCGTCATGTATACCGGTGTAATTAAGCCTGCCAGCGCCCGCCTGGGCAACCACGAGTTCGCCCTTGGCGAGCACTTTGCATCGGTCCCTCTGGTCATCGATGGGGCTCCCCCATTGAACACCGGAGACGTGCCGCCACTGGGCCTTATGCAGGTCGTCAACCACGCCTGCCCGCCACGCGCCAACTGCCTGGTCGATGACGACGCGGAGTTGACATGTGACGTGACCGGCTTGCCGCTCCTGGTGCTCCGCACCGCCCGGATCATCCGAGCGAACGAAGGGCTCTTCTTCTCGTACCAGCTCAGAGTGACGGCGACGTCATTCTGGCGCTTGGAAGCATCCTTGCCCTCGCCCAGCCGTGGATGGTTGCGGGTGCGGTGCCTCTGTGCTGCACCTGCCGTCTGTCCGAACGGACTAGCTAGGAACGAGCAGCGCCGGCCTGTTCAACCTAGTGGGCACCGTGCAGTGCCTTCCTTTCTCCCTCCTCCCCCACCTACCTCCCTACCTCCCTCCCCCCCTCCCTCTCCCTCCCACTCTCTCTTTCTTCCGGCAGCGGGCCCTAACCCACTACCTTCCAGCTCTTCCCCACCCCCGTCCCCCTAACAATGTTCAGTGCCCTCCTCCCCCCCCTTTGTGTCCGCGCCCGTCACCGTCCTCACCTCCCGTCTTGTGCCTGTCCTTAGATTTGGCCTCCTCCCCTGCTCCTCTGGCCTCTCCTCCCTCTCCTCCCTCTCCTTCCCCCTCTCCTCCCCCCCCTCAGAGCGACGCTGACGCTTCTCCCCCTCTCCACTTCTCCCCTCTTTTCATCCTCAATGTTGGCCCCGTCGGCCTTATAGAGGCGTTGCCGCAGCTGGTGGGTCACTTTAGGGACCTACCTGCGGTGGTGATGTTCCAGGAATGTCGTCTACCACGACACTCGCTCGCTGCCCTCAAGCGGCAGGCCCACCGGCTACTCCCAGCCTACTGCGTGCTGGCTGCTCAGTCCACGCGGCAAGTGGACCGAAGAGATCTCATCCAGGTGGTCACGCTTGTGCACCACTATCTGGGCTCGAGGGCCACTATCCTCGACGTGCAGCAGCAGTACGCTGCGGTCGCTCAGACCGCACCGGACGTGCTGCTCCGCACGCATTTCATCCGGCTCATCGAGCCAAGAACTGACACTAGCCTGCTTTTAGCCAACGTGTATCAGTATCAGGCAGGGCAACCTCATCAGCAGGCGGCCTGCCTGCAACTGATCACGGCAGTCTTCACCAGATGGGAGGAGCAGGCTGACTGCACTCTGGCTGGTGGAGACTGGAACGCCTCTGTCCGACCACGAGTTGGGTATGCCGACTCGGAGCGGATTCGTCATGCGGACGCGTGTCTGCGAGACTGGAGTGCCGCGTCGGGTCTCGAGTGCTGTGCACCTGAGATGCCGACGTGGACCAGCTTTAACGATGCGCGTCGGGCAGTCTTGGACTGCTTCTTCAGCAGGTCCAAAACCAGTCGTCCGTGTCTGCAAGACGCTTCCGCGTTTCTCAGCGCAGACCCGCGCCTTGATCACTGTGGCGTGCGGGCTACGCTGAGCGTGGTCGGAATCGGCTCGATGCCTTCGTTAGAGGCGCTTCGCCGGCCGGTCCGGCTCAAGATGACCAACTGGGTCTCGAGACGAGACGAGTGGAGGGAGAGGGTGACGCAGGCGCTGACTGGGGCAGCATCGGTAGCCGATGAGGACCCCTTCGCAGAGTTGGAACAAATGCGTGTTGTGTTGGCCAACTGTGCCCAGGGAGTGCTCGGGGTGACGGGCGGCAACATTCGGCCCTCCGCCCCGCGTCATTCCGCTGCTTTCAGCAAGCTCAGAGCTCAGCTGAACTTGCTGCGGGTAGTTCGGCGAGAGATTTATCAGCGACAGCTGGCTGGACCGGGATCCAGCCCGCCGTCGAGGGCGATGCGGAAAGCGTGGGACCGCGGCTGGTACCCGGTCCCTGCCACTTTCCAAGCGTTATCGGCGCTGTGGGCGCCCGCGCACGCGGCGTGGACCGAATCGTGGTGTAGGTACCTGCGGCAGATGTCTCACTCGCTGACTGAGCAGCTGCAGGATATTCGCAAGGATGACTTGACCCGCGAGCTGGCGCAGGCACGCAATACAGCCATTGGCAGGTTCTGGACCGGTGGCGAACTGAGACGCATCTTACATGGCAGGGACCTGGGGCCGCATACCCCACAATTAACAACTGACTACCCAGACACAGTGCTCATCTCGGGCACTGAGTCGGTGCTCAGGCACATAGAGAGCGAAATACGCGCCGTGCCGTTGCCTGTCACGGCAGCAGCCGGCACGATCTCGGTCCACGGGCTCGGCCCGTCGAACCTGTTTCGCGTTTTAGATGTAGTGTCGGGCAGAGAACTGCAGGTCCGGCTGTCTGGCCGGACCCGCACCGTCTACAGCGTAGAGGATCGGCTGGGCGCCATTGAAGCGGCTCTCGCTTCCGAGGCGGCGGCGACCAAGGCTAGATGCCCCCAGTGCCTTGGCATTGGTTGCTTCACACCGGTACCGAAGCCGAGCGCTGGCTCTCGAACCATCGCTACCTGGTGCCAGCCCTGCGCTGCGTACCGGCAGCCGGTGGTCGACCCAGCGTCGTGGGCGGACATGCCCTTGTGCTTGAAGGATATCCCGCGCGTGCCACGCGACTCGGGTGAGACGCTGCGGGGTCCCATCACCGAGGAGGACTTCGCGTATTTTGTTGGGCAACTGCCCAACCATAAGGCTCCGCCGGACTGCCTGCCAAATGAGCTTGTTCGGTTCGCACCGGACAAGGTCAGAGAAACGATTCGGCGCTGCCTAAATCGTATCTTGGACGAAGGGGCTCCTCTTCCATCGTCGTGGAAAGGGGGTCTCATCCGCTTCCTCTTTAAAAAGGGGGATGTTCAGGACATCGCCTGTTATCGGCCCGTGTGTCTCCTGGACACCATATACAAGCTTCTCTCTGCGATTCTGACGGATCGTCTGTACCGCCTGTGCGAGCGGCACAGCCTGCTTGATCCCTCCCAGGAGGGGTTTAGGAGGCTGCACAGCACGCAGCGGCAGGTGCAATCGCTCCACTGGGCGTGGGAAGAGGCGGCAGACAGAAAGGCGTCGCTATACGTCGTATATATAGATTTCTGGTGGGCATTCAACTCCATCGACCTAGAGGCCTTGTGGCTCTGGTTGGAGAAGTTGAACGTCCCCGACGTCGAGCTGCTGCGTCGTCTCTATGACGGGGCCTACTATGAGGCGGATCTGCCTTATGGCAGGTCAGCCCCAATCTTTCTCCTCCGGGGTAAAAAGCAGGGGGACAAACCGTCTCCCCTGCTCTTTGGCCTGATTTTCAACGCCCTGCTGCTTGCTCTGCGGGCCACCGGGGTGGGGCACAACACCATCTCGGGGCTGCGCGCCCCATCTCGGGGCTTCGCTGATGACCTGGTGCTCACGACGGAGCTGGCGCCAGGCATGTCCCGGCTCCTCGCCGTGGTGGCTGACTTCTGTGACTGGACGGGTGCGCGGGTCAAACTCGCAAAGTCGTTCATCACTGCGTACGACTACGGACGGAAGCAGATGCTTCCTACTGACGGCATTCTGTATCGCGGAAGTCCTCTTGTCCACCTTCCAGCGGACCAGAGCTTTCCATACCTTGGTGTCCGAGCTAGCCTCGTCTCAGCGGGGAGTCGTAGGAGGGCGGGGCCTATCCTGGCTGCGGAGAAGGCGCATGTCCTTACTGCTACCAAGGATCTCGTCACCGTTGCGGGGGAGCACTCTAGTCGGTATCTGCTGTGTCAGATGGTGCCGGCCATGCATATGGTCGCCACTGCGCGATTCCGGTACTCTGCTCCGCTGGTCCCTTGGACTGACGCGGAGCTGCAAGAGGTGCACCGGACCTGGCTGCAGGTCGATAGGGCCTCTTGGCGACTGCCATCAGGATATCCTTCCGCCCCGCTCGTGTTTCCGACGGAGAATGGGGGCGGGGCAGTCCCGCATCCTCGGGTGCTCCTCGTCCAGGCGTTAGCGAAGCACCTTGAGCAACTGGTGGCCCTGCCTGACCAGCTCAGGGAGGACACCATTGCTCGCTTCCGAAAGCTGTGTGACACCTGCGGATGTCATACCTCGGCGGAGCTAGCGCGGGTCCTGGCGGAGGAGGAGTCTCCGCGCAAGTGTCCCATAGCGCGCTTCCTGCGCGCGTGTGGTCAGCTAGGAATGCCGATCCGTCTCCCTGCGTGCCTTTCGTTGGGGAAGACTGAGCGCGAGACGAGCTGGTACTGCCTGCTGACTCATGTTCGGCGGTTAGCATCGCTCCCTGTGGTGGATGCGCAGCTGAGACAGGATGTCGCATGCGTGACATCGTCATGGGGCGCCATACGGCGCCGCTTTCGACGTAGAGGGATTCGCATGCCTAGGCAACTGGTCACGGCGGCTACTCGCGACGGGCCGGCTGTCTGGGCGGTCCCGGAGACGCTGAGTCGGAACCCGCGCTGGCTGGGCGCCTTTAGACGGGCTCTCGCTCGACTCGATCCTGGTCCCCTCTTCCCTCGTCTCGACCGAGGTGAGGGGGCGAGGGCGGTATCAGCGGACCAGGCGCTGCTCAAGGCGGTGCTCGACGGACTGAGGGCTGGACAGGCCACACGGGTTGCACTCTTTGACGACCCCAGGTGGGCGTCTATACGCACTTCATGTCCGCTGGCTTGCTGGCAGCAGCAGCTGGGTCGCTTGGGCGTGGTTGTGCCTCGCTCTGAGGAGGTGGTATGTCCCCGGCGGGGCGAAGCCCCGATTGCGGACTTACGGGCCCTTGGGAGACGCTCAGAGACGCCCGTGGCATTGCTCCGAAAGCTTTGCCGCTGGCTGGCTCCGAGCCTACGATCAGTGGCGGCGGACATAGCGGAGGGGGGCCCACTCACCTGGGCGCCGGTCCGGTTGAGTACTGACAATGTCACCTTTACATTTGCTGACCCCACTGCAGGCGTGGTTGTGCGGGGGGACTACGAAGTGCGCACCAAGCATGGCCTGGTGCAGGTTGCGGGAGTGGGTGGGGCAAAGGTCGGCTCGGTGCATCAGGGCCGCTGGTCACTGCTTGCAGAGGCTTATGGGGAGGAGGCTCTCTGTCAGGCGCTGCAAAGATGGATCCCGCAGGTGGAGTCGGACGAGCGCAGGCAGGGAGTCGCCTCCCAGCAGTTCTACAATCACCTTCACCGTATCTCGCAGGCGGAATTGGTGGCAGGCTGTCATCCGCTGGTGGCACCAGCTACGTTCTCTGCGTCAATCAGGAGCTGGTCCACTCTCGAAGGCTGGGGACAGGGACGGCTAGAGCAGACACGGGGGAGTGTTCTATATGTGCTTCTGGCCCTGACGTCGCAGGAGCAGATCCAGCTGTGTCGGGACCTAACTGGTGACAGCGTGTGGTTTGCTCTGACTCGCAGGTCCACCTTGGATAAATCGGTGGCTGACCGTCTCCGCGGCGGGGGATATGTCGTGACCGTGTTCCGCAGGGGCACGCTCGCGGCCGCTTCCAAGGGTAGCTGGCGCACAGGCGTGCTGCGGGCGACCAAGACAAGGACTGAGTGGACGTTGTGGGGCAGTCGCGCTGCTGTGGGCTCCCCACAGCAGCTGAAGACGCTCAAACAACAATTCGATAGCATGCTCCTCACGGAGGATGGTGTCACGCCCCTCGACCCATCGAGTCCCTCTGCAAAGGAGGCGATTCTGGGGCCGGCGGGAGCCGCCTACGGGCTCTCTGGTATCACGGTGGGAGTAGACGGTAGCTGTAAGGATGACGGCGCCATGGGGGCCGCAATGGTGCCCATGGGGACGAGGATCCAGGCGCGGAGTGTGGCAGTCTTTGGGTCGCCGTCATCTCTGCGACCCGAACTCACGGGTATTGCCATTGCTCTTGAGGAGTGTCCTGAGGATGAGGATCTCAACATCCTCACCGACAGCCTCAGCTCCATGTTGCTGCTGAAGAGCCTGCAGAGGAGAGACTTTCCTCTGTCGCTCTACCGGCACCCGGTCAGGCAGCTTCTGATTCATGTCGTGCAGCGGCTGAACCGGCGCGCAGCAGCAGGTCACGTCACTAGGCTCATCAAGGTCAAGTCCCATCGAGCCGAGCCGCTCAACGTTGCAGCAGACGCGCTCGCGTCTGCGGCGGCGGAGCTGGATCCTTCCCGCCCATTAGACCTTGATCCGGAAGCTGTCTATTTCTACTATCGTGACGCCCTGGTGGAGTGGGACGCGCGTTTGAAGGCGCACCTAGTGCAGGTGGCCGCAGTGCAGAGCAGGGACACCCTGCTCGGCTCGTCTGCTTCAGCTGCATTGCCGCTCTCCGCCTCCTGGTTGCTCCGACCGCTCCAGGGCCGGAACATGCTGGGATCGGTGCTTCGCACCCTGAAGCCGTGCGCTATGAAGCGACGCGTGCTGCAGGCTGTTGGGAATACATTCCCGTGCCAGGCAGTATTATTTAGATGGCAGAAAGCCCAGTCGGCAGCCTGCCTCCTCTGCGGGCATCCTGCAGAGACGGTAGCACACATACAATGCCTATGCCCAGCGCTCAAGGACGCTCGCATACGTGCGCATCATAACTTGGCAGGCATGTTGTGGCAGCGCGTCGAGCGGCTGCAGTCTAAGTGGCAGGTAGTCCGTGAGATAACAGTGGCAGGCCTTCTGGGCCTCCAGGCGCCCGTCGACAGACGTGACGAGTGGTGCAGGGCATGGGATGCACTCCACGACGAGGCCTTGGAGGTGACAGGGGACGCTGTCGGGCCTGCTGGCTTGCTCCGGAAGCGGCCCGATGCGGCAGCAATACACTGGTCGGGTCGGGTGCTGCTATTGCTCGAATTTACGCGGGCAGGTGATGGCAGGGAGGACTGGCACACTGTGACGGACACTTACAAGATGCAGCGGTACCAGCAGGTGCAAGAACGGCTGGCCGAGCAGCTTCCCAGCTGGTCGGTAGAAGTGTTGACCTTCACGATGGGTGTCAGGGGCTCTTTCTCCGAACCGGTGTGGCAGGCCCATCTTCAGCGCTTGGGACTGAAACCTGGCGAGTCGGCCGCTCTGATGCAGGACCTAGTGGCAGCATGCCTCCAGGAGCTCGATAGTCTCTTTAAGTGCAGGTCGTATGCTCTGCAGGCTAACCATGCAGGTGGACATTAATCGACTGGAGGGGTCCCAGCGACCCCGGGAGCGGCAGGGCGTGGATGGCAGGTGGCGATGGGGCCAGGGCAGCTGTCACAGCCGGGTACATGACTTTGGTGGCAGTCACTTGTGGTCCCAGTCTCATCTGCCCAGGGGCAGGTTGGTGGGGGCGTGGTTGGCTTTGTTGTTGGTCTTTCATCTGGGGTCGTTCCAGTCGCCGGGATGTTTGGCAGCAGTGGGACAGGATCACAGACCATATCGGGCTGCGGAGAATCCGCCGAGAGCTGGTCTGAACGCGCGCGGGTGCCTTGGGATGACGACTGAGATTCCGGAGCGGCTGTGGGTGCCAACGACGGCTCTTCACCCACCATGGCAGCAGCTAAAAAAAGCCGGGCCTGGAGCCGGCCGGTCCCGGACTGACGGCGAAACTTTCGGCTCGGGACCGAGGCCGGCGGACGACGGAGGGCGATCGGCCCGGGCTGCCAAGTTATCCCCGTTATCCTCGGCGCTTCTTGCTGCTCCTACCGGGCCGGTCCGGGGGGGGTGGAGGAGGGCCTGGGGGCGGTACGCGGACTACTCTTCTCCGGGCCTTTCGCCACCTTCCCCGGGCGGTCCCGGGGACGGCGGCGGAGGGCCGGGCTGCTGGCAGCGGACTACTCTTTTCTGCGTCTCTGGTTGTCGTTCCTGGGCTGTCCCAGGGACGGCGGCAGAGGGCGGTGCTGCTGGCCGGGGACTCCGCCTCTCTGTTCCTCTCGCCGCCATGCCTTGGTGGCGTGGCGAGCGGGTAGGATCAACTGTAAGTAACCATGTTTGCGATACGGGCCGATTTCTTTTGTGTGCGATCTGCCCTGATAGCATACATTTATCTTGTCCGCACCCTTTGTGGAGACGACCGGCAGCCCCGATTCAGTCTGTACAGTGTGCCACATTCTTCCCTTTGCAGGCAGCATCTCTCGGTAGCGTGCTTGGTCTGGGCGGCTCCGCGCGCCATGCGTTGGCGCGCGGGGCACTAACCGGGCAGACTCTTCCTGTTGAGCTTTCCGGGCCGGGCTTGAGGATGGCGGTGGTGGGCCGAGCTGCTGGACGCGGACGACTCCTCTCTACACTGTCCGCCGCCGTCCCCGGCTGGGGTCAGGGACGGTGGCGGCGGGCTGCGCCGGGAAATGTGGACTGCTTTTGGCTGCGCCTTCCGCCGCCGTCCCTACACTCTGCTGGGGCGGATGGCAGAGGGCGGAACTGCTGGCTAGGAACTACTTTTCTCCTGTGCCTCCCGTCCCCGCTCCCGGGCCGCCAGAGGGTTGGCGGCGGAGGGTGCGGCTACGGGCCGTCGACTGCTCTTCTGCGGAGCCTATCGCCGCCACCCCCTGGCTCCCCCCGGGGGTGGCAGCGGAGGGCCGAGCTGTGGGACACGGACTTCTCTTACCCCTACCTCTCGCCGCCGTCCTCTGGCTGCCCGGATGGCGGCGGCGGTCCGGGCTGCTGGACGTGGACTACTCTCCTACATGCTCCTCGCCGCCATTCCTGGGCCTGTCCCGGGGGTGGCGGCGGCCCCTGCTTCCACACATGCCCCCATACACCCGCACACCCCGCACACATCCTGTACACTTCACTCGGCACCTCACCTCACAACCACACCTCCCGCGGCCAGAGTGTTCCCAAGGGTTTCCTGGTGACAGGTTTTTCTCCCTGGGGGGCATCGCGGAGGATACATGCACTCTACACACCCAGTACATCCACTCTGCACACCATTCACGCCCCCCTACACGCCCCCTACACGCCCCTCCCCTCCCCTCCCCTCCCTCCCCTCCCCTTCCTCCCCTCCCTCCTCTCCC
>Ga0208872_1001386_pt1 | contig 14850 bp, 15 predicted proteins | sample CryBogCBH12Aug08_FD_185508 | JGI IMG/M metagenome (GOLD analysis project Ga0208872, IMG submission 185508) | Freshwater microbial communities from Crystal Bog, Wisconsin, USA - CBH12Aug08 (SPAdes) | ecosystem: Environmental > Aquatic > Freshwater > Lake | place: Crystal Bog, Wisconsin, USA...
CGGCCGCGAATCACGCCGCCAACCCAAATGATTTCACCGTCGTGCCGCGGGTGGATATTGCCGCGACGGTTTGCGGCGGTTGCCACAGCGCGAGCCACACGACTTACAGCAATGCGCCGACGTATGAAGAATGGTCGTCCAGTGGCCACGGTGCGGTCGTGCCGGACGTTTTGCAATCCATGAGTTCCAGCACGAATAACATTCGGAGTTGCGGCGTTTGCCATTCTGGTTCCGCACGACTGGCGATGATTGGCGGGAAAAATCCGGCGGTCACGCTCACGAAAGATTACAATGTGCCCATCACTTGCGCCGTTTGCCACGATCCGCATCAGACGAATTCGTTTTCGGATCAGCTGCGCAATCCAACTTCTTCAACCAACGCCTTTCATCTGACCAGCGCGGACACGGCCACCGTGGCGGCGTTTACAAACAAATACAATGCAAACGTAAATATCAATCTGTGCGCCCAATGCCACAACGATCGCGGTGCTGCTTGGACAGACACGTCGCGGGCGCCGCACAATTCGGTGCAATATAATTTTCTGCTCGGCGCGGTCGGTGAATTTTCCAGCGGCTCCGCCACCTTCAATCCAGGGACGCATGCTGGCTTACCGTCCTCCGTGAATTATTCTTTGTCCGGAAAATTCTATCTCACCAATCAATGTGCGAATTGCCACATGCAGGCTGATAGCAGCGATGCAGACAACCATACATTTGCGGTCACCAGCGACACGGTGTGTTACAACTGTCACATCACACCGCCGGAATTGTTGGAGGAATTTTATCTGACACCAGCCATCAACAATGCGGTAACCACACTCATCACCGCGATGAATCGTTGGGCTGCTACGAAAGCGCCCGCGGCGTTGCGCACGAACGGTGTGGTCGCGTGGGAATACACGACGCCCGGCGGTCTGACTTGGACGACGAACTCGGTGGGCAACGTCACGAGTTGGTCGTTGACCAAGCCAGTTACTTTCACCGGACCGAATACGGCGGGTCAGGCGTTGATTCCGGACCAAGTCAAAAGGGCGCGGTTCAATTTGTATCTGGTTTTGAACGACGGCAGTTTTGGCGTCCACAACCCGACATTCGCGATCAACTTGTTGAGCGCCGCCGAGGTGTGGATGGTGCAGGTATTGCAATGATAAATCACGCGCAACGCAAAATTTCATGAAGACATTTTTATTCTTCAACCAACTCTGGCTTCGCTGCCGGCAGCATCGCGGCGTGGCGCTGGCCGGCGGCGTGGGCGTCCTCGTGCTGCTGGTGATTTCCTGCAGTTCGGTTTCGCGGCAGGCGGTAATTTTACCAAATGTGCCAGGCGCAAAATATATTGGCTCTTCCGAATGCGAACAATGCCACGAAGAAATCACCAAAAGTTTTCCGACGGCAGATCATTCTCGTCTGGTTGCCATCGGCCCGAACTCTCTCGGTGTTGGTTGCGAATCGTGCCACGGTCCGTGCAGCATTCACTCTGATTCTGGTGGTGAAATTAAACCGCCTTTCAGCTTTATGGCCGGACGCCCATTGCCGGCCGGCCTTGGCGGACCGACGCCCGGTGAATCTCCCGCGCGTGCAAAGGAAACGGTTTGCTACACCTGTCACATGGATGTGCGCGGCCAATTTGAATTACCCAGCCACCATCCCGTGCCGGAAGGTCGCATGACTTGTATTCTCTGCCATCCACCGCACAAAGGAATCGCCCACGCTGGTGGCAGCACGAAATTGCTCTCGCAAGAAGAAAATTGCCTGAAGTGTCATCCCGCCCAACGCGGCCCGTATGTATTCGAACACGAAGCGTTGCAGGAAGGTTGCACTACTTGTCACACAGCACATGGCAGCATCAACGTCAAATTGTTGACCGTGCGCGATTCCAACCTTTGCCTCAAATGCCATTTTCAGCAGGTCAAAGGCGGCGCCATTTTAATTGGTGGTTCCGACCACACCATACGATTGCAACAGGGCAGCTGCTGGACGGCGGGCTGCCACGAGGCGGTGCATGGTTCACGCGTGAACTCGTCGCTTCGCTTCTGAACTGCGAACGGAAAGCCGATGAAAACTAAATCTTTAAAACAACGCGAACAGGCGGCCAATCGGGCCTGGTATCGCCGTTGCATCATCGTTGTGGCGATGCTGATGTCGTGTGGCGCGACGGCGCGAGCCGACAGCAGCACGAATGCGCCGGCAGTTAAACCAGCTGCTAAGCCAGCCGCAAAGGCGGTCAAACCGCTTACGCCGCAACAGTTATATGAAGGCGGCAAGGATATTTACAACAACTGGGTAGATTTCTCGGTCGGCGGCCTGATGACTAGCGGTAAGAATGCGCAGGCGCAGCAACAATATCAGTTGAGCAACGAACCGTTCGGCGGCATCAGCGATTTACATCTCCAACAAGACGTCGCTAAAAAAACTACGCTAACCGTGGATGGGCGCGCGCTATTTGATCAGAACGATTACAAGTTGATGCTCGGTTTGCAGCGCGAGGAGTTGGGTTATATCAAATTCGGCATGACCGATTTCCGCACTTGGTATAACGGAGCCGGCGGATATTTTCCGCCCACGCACACCCAATATAATTTACCGAACGATGCGTTGTCGCTAAATCGCGGTGAGATTTCTCTCGAAGCTGGATTAACTTTGCCGGACAAACCGCAGGTGGTTTTCAAATACACCCACAGTTCCCGCAACGGCGACAAGAGTTCCACTATTTGGGGACCGGTGCATCCAGATTCGACGACCGCGGTGCGCGGCGTGCTGCCTTCCATTTACAGCATTGACGAAAATGTCGATAGCTACGCGCTAGATTTCACGCATCACATAAAAGAAACCGATTTCGGCGCGGGCGTCCGTTACGAAACCGCCAGCATGGCGGACACGCACAAAGAAAGTTTTTGGTCAGGCGAACCCATTCAACGGAGTGTCACGGACAAACAGGGAACTTCTTATGACATGCTTAATCTGCATGCCTTCAGCGAGACGTGGCTGAAAAAAGATCTGTTCTTTTCGACCGGTTATTCATTTGCCAATCAGAACGACGGCTTCAACGGCAGCCGCATTTACGGTGATGATTATGATGTGGCCTACAGTCCCAATCCAATAAACGGTCTCGGCTATACCAGCCTCAACGGCGGCGCACACACGCAGGAGCACGTGATGGACGTCAACTTGATGTCAACGCCGGTTAAATATTTTACCATCGTGCCGTCGTTGCGCGTGCAGCAACGCGACTGGGACGCGAATTCCAGCGGCGTCGGCACCTTGGGCAATGACACCGGGCCTTTCAACAGCACCAGCGACGGCGAAATGTTGGACGTGCGGGAACGGCTGGATATGCGTTACACCGGCATAACCAACTGGGTTTATTACGCAGGCGGCGAATGGACTGAAGGCAGCGGAAATTTGAATGAGAGTGGCGGATTGAGCCAGGTGAATGGATTTGGTCCGCCAGCGATTCAGCGGCAAACCGACGACACGCGCTGGTTCCAAAAATATTTCATCGGCACACGCTGGTATCCGTATCGCCGCACGAGCATTGATGTCGGCGGGTATTACAAACGCAACCAATACGATTACAACAATTCGCAAGACAGCACCTACAACGGCGCGGGCAGCCCCGACCGTTACCCAGCTTATCTTACCCGGCAAAGTTTTGAGACCTACGACGGCAACGTGCGTCTGACCTTGCGTCCGACCATGAACATCATGCTGGTCTCGCGTTACGAATATCAGTGGTCCACGATTGACACCACGCCCGACTCAATTTCCGGGTTAAGCGAATCCCAGTCGTCGAAAATGACCAGTCAGATCATCGGCCAAAACGCGAGTTGGAGTCCGTGGTCGCGGCTGTGCCTGCAAGTCGGCTTCAATTACGTCTTGAGCGAAACGAAAACACCAACCTCCGATTACACACAAGCCGTGCTCAATTCGCAGAATAATTATTGGACGGTGACGTTCAACTCGGCGGTAGTTATCGACGACAAAACTGATCTCAACCTGACCTATCTTTATTATCAGGCCAGTGATTACAACAACAACGCCGCTGACGGACTGCCGCTCGGAGCGGGAGCCGATGAACACATCGTGACGGCTACTCTCACGCGACGGATTAACACCCACCTGCGGGTAAATCTGAAATGCGCCTACTCGCAATACAACGACTGGGCTTCCGGTGGAAATAACAACACCACGGCGGAAATGGTTTACTCCAGCCTGCAATATCGCTTCTAAAACCGGCGCGGTTTAGTTCGCGACCGAACACGGTGAAATGACAGCGTCCGTCATGCCGTGGACAATTTTTTTATCAGCCGGAACAATTGTTGCCAGCACACCGCCGAGAGTCGGTCGCGCTGAATCACCTTCGCCGGCAACAAAATAATACGGACACAAACGCGCCCTGCCCTTCATCGGCACGACTTCGTTCTTCGCAAAATCAAACCAGCTGGCGTCCACAATTTTTGGTTTTTCAAAACGCTGCAACACACTCGGTGACGTCTCGAAGTTCGCCAGCGCTGCGTCCACCGCCGCGCTCCAGTCCGCCTGCGACAAATCGCTGCCGAGATAAACGCCGCGCGCGCCCCACGCATTTTCCGAGAAGCCCGATACCTTCAAGATCAAATCCCGCTCCTTCTGCGACAGCGCCTTCAGCTGCGACCAATCCGTGAGTTCCAAGCCGGGAATCGCGGCGTGCGGCGGCAACGGCGCTGGGTCCACGACCCACGTGTAGGGAATGATCTTTTTCAGGCGGGCCAGAAAACCTTCACCCAATTCCTGCCGCCAGAAGTTTTGCAGATTACGGTTCCACAGGAGCGCGAACAGCATCTTCTCCTCGAACATCGGCTTCGGCGGTGGCGTTAGGCGGATTTTCTTTTCTGACGCCAGTTCGAAAATCCATTTTGCATTGGCCACATTGGGCAAATCAAACAACTCAAAGAAGCGATAAACGGCATCGCCGTCGGCGAAGTCTTCAAATTTTGAATTTTGAATTTTGAATTTTGAATTGCCGATCTGCTCGGCCAGCCACTCCATCTCCGGTCGGTATGTTTTCGCTTCTTCCGACACGACGATATGAACCTGCTTCGCGGCGCCGAAGATAGATTCAAACCCGCGCACCATTCCGTCCGCGCAGCCGAGCACTGACGCGCCTGCTTTCGAGTAAGTCTGATTCAGCCATCCCGTCAGCCCGATGCCGCCGGGCACCGAATCCAGTTCCGTGATGCTGAAACCATTTTCCGTCAGCAAAACATCCGGGCGAATGACGCGCGGCACGTCGTTCTTAAAGGCGACCGAGCGCTGCATTTCGATCAACTCGCGCGGCTTGCCGAGGTCGAGCCAGCGCGCGACCCATTCCGGCTGCTTGCCTTCCACGCTTTTGCGATAGAGCAGATTGGTCGCGCGATAAAATTGCAGCAGCACGCGGCCAAGCGATTCGATTTCTTTCGCGAGATTTTCGCCGAGTGGAAATGGCGCGGGCGAAGTCTTCCATTCCAACCCAGCGAATAGGCCATTGGCGGGAATTTGGTCGCGGACGAATTTGGCTTGTTCGGCGGCGTTCACAAAATCAGGCGCGGATTTGCCCGGTGCCGATGCCGAGCCATTTGTAGCTGGTCAATTCATCCAGCCCCATCGGACCGCGCGCGCCGATTTTGTCGGTGCTGATGCCGATTTCCGCGCCCATGCCGAATTCGCCGCCGTCAGTGAAACGCGTGCTGGCGTTCCAATACACCGCCGCCGAATCCACCTCAGCGAGGAATTGTTTCGCGTGCGCCTCGTTCTTCGTGACAATGCTGTCCGAGTGCGCCGAGCCGTAGAAATTGATGTGGTCAATCGCCGTCTGCACGCTGTCCACGATGCGCACATTCAAAATGTAATCGTTGTATTCGGTGAACCAGTTTTGTTCCGCCGCCAGCTGCAGATTGAACGCGCCATCTTTCAATAATTCCTGCGTAGCGCCGTCGGTGAAAAACTTCACGTGCTTCGCCGCGAGTTTTTGCGCGACGGACGGCAGAAAAATATTCGCCACGGTTTTGTCCACAAGCAACGTCTCCGCCGCGTTGCAGACGCCGGGGCGCTGAACTTTGGCGTTCAAGATAATTTCCTCTGCCATCTTCAAATCGGCATCGACATCCACAAAGACGTGACAAACGCCTTTGTAATGTTTGATGACGGGAACTTTCGAACAGTCGGTCACGGCGCGAATCAGGCTTTCACCGCCGCGTGGCATACACAGGTCAACGTATTGCGTAAGCGACAGCAAAATTGGAATCGCCTCGCGGTCAGGCGTGGGCACAACTTGAATCGCGTGTTCAGGAAAACCTTTGCAGGCGGCTTTTCCGGCTTCAATCATGGTCTGGGCGATGATTTGATTCGAGTTCAATGCCTCCTTGCCGCCGCGCAGAATCGTGGCGTTGCCGGACTTGAAACACAAACTCGCCGCATCCGCCGTCACATTCGGACGTGATTCATAAATGATGACGACAACGCCAATGGGCGTGGAAATTTTCTGGAGCTTGAGACCGTTAGGACGGACGCGTTCGTCCAAAATTTTCCCGACCGGATCCGTGAGTGCCGCAACTTCGCGCAAACCTTTGGCCATACCGGAAATTCTTTTGTCGTCCAATTTCAAACGATCAAGCATCGCGGATGAGAGCCCGTGCTTGGCACCGAATTCCATGTCCAACGCGTTGGCCTGCTTGATGACCTCGGCGTTGTGTTCGAGCGCCGTGGCCATCGCGAGCAGGCAGGCGTTCTTTTCCGCCGTCGTCAGTTTGGCGAGTTCGCGCGACGCGGCCTTGGCTTGTTTAGCCAACTGCGTCATCTGTTCCGTCAAATTCATGGAAGCCAAGTTAAACGAAATACTTTGGAAGTCAAAAGCGTGAAGACCATAAAGGCGGCGCAGGAGCACCGCCTTACCAGATTACTTCAAATCGGAACCAAGCATACCCGAAAAGAAATCCCCACCGCGCAACGCGACCAACACGGCCAATCCGGCGAGGTCAGCGGGCGTCTTCACATTTTTCATGACGAAATTATCAATGCCAATTCTTTGCTCGCGATTATTGCCCGCATCTTTCAAATCAATAAATCGCGCCGTGCCGACAGACACGTTGAGCGCATCAATGCCCTGAAAATCCAGACCCGTCCGCTGCTTGAATTCTTTGAGGCCAGCGTTGCCACCACCCTTCGCACCTTTTTTCGGTAGCGCGAGGCCAAGCGCAAACAGATTTGTCTGACCTGCCTCATTACGCACGATTACCAGTTCGCCGAGATTGAAACGCACGAGCGTTAAATGAATTTGATTTTTCGCCAGCGCGTCACGGTCGTATTCAACATGGATTTCGGGAATGTTCAGAAACGGCGTGCCGCCAAACGACGGTGGATTGTGGATTTTCAAATCCGTGATGGTCACCACCGGCTTCAGCAGACCGAGATGAAATTTCCCCATCTCCACATCCATGCCCGTCTGTGCACGAATGCGATTTTCCGCGACGGTTCGCAGGATTGTGTCGAGCGACAGCAAAAAAACTACCGCCAGCACAATCACCAGCAGCACCGCGCCAAAAAACCATTTCAAAATCGTTTTCATATTACAGCCGCACATCTTCCGGCCGCACTTCCAGACATTCATCCTGATCTTCCCAAATCACCGTTGCGTAGCTGTCCAAAAGTTTGGGTGCGAGATCGCGACCGGCGATGGACAAAAGTTTTTCCGCCGACTGCGCCGCGTTTTCATAAGCGCCATCGTAGTTGCCCACGCGCTTGCGCTGACGGTCGTCCCAATGCGCCACGGCGTGAATGGGCTCATATTCTTTCGCCCACGGTTCGAGGATGACGCGCAGTTCCACCGGCAATTCATCAAACGGCACGAGAATTTCGTTGCAATGCTGGCAGACCAAACCTTCCGTGCGAACATCGCGCGTGAGCAGCGGAAGAAATGGCGCGCGGCAGCAATGCGATTCCGCATACGCCGCGGGCGCGGTGGCGAGGCGCTTGTGCCAGATTTGGCGTCCGTGCGCGACTTGCGCGGCAAGGCGATACGCACCGACGAGCGGATGCGACAGCCGCCACGCACGGCCTTCGAGTTGGCCGAGCGTTTGTGCGAGCCAACGCGCGAGCGTGAGGTCGTCCCACGCCGAAAACGAGCGCGCGTATTCCGTCCACAACGAATCGAGCGGCGAACTTGAAGCCATTTCCATCGTCACAGTCTGGCGCGGAGAAAATGTTTTGTCGAGCGGCGTTGAACGGTAAACACTCACACATGGTCGATTCAAACAATCAGCAATGAAAATCTGGCGAATGAAAATTCTTGGGCTGTTGCTTTTGCTCGGTGGCATGACGCTTTGTGGCGTTGGATTATGGCTGTTGTTAAGTCCGGCGCAATATGCAGCAACAACGAAAATCCAAGTGGAGCCAGAGTTCGACATGGGAATAAACCCTCCAATGCCGATTTACGACCCGTATTTGATTCAATACACACTAAAAGATTTGCAATCACAGATTGTTCTTTCCAATGCCATTGCAAAATTGAATCTGAATCCAACATCGCTTAATAGGATTGGAAGCTTTGGAAATATCCGCAAACACCTTCGCCTTACACTAATTCGCAATACCAAACTGATTACAATCACGTTTTTCAGCACCGCCCCAAATGAAGCTGCCCAAGTAGCCAATGCGATTGCCGAGGCCTACTACGACTATCGCATCAAAGCTCGCAGAGAGATAATCATAAGTGGACTTGAGGTTTTGGAGCACCAATTTCAGGAGGAGGAGAAACAGATTTCAATTCAACAAACCAACACTGAACAAAAGCTTGAATTTCACAAGCTACTCGGCGCAAAAATTGAAGCTGAAAAATTAGAACTGCAAACCCCGCACGCATTGGTGAAAATTGTTGACCACGCCGAACCGCCGCAATTTCCCGTCAGTCCAAACCGCACTCTTGGCACGGTGCTATTCGTCGCCGGTCTGTTATCGCTGCTTGGCGGAATTCTTTTTCTTAAATGTTCACGCCAGCCAGTAATTTAATTCTTCAACTCGCCAGCGGTGCGCCGACATTGATTTTGTGCTTCAAGCAGTAAGCGCCGTTGTCCACATACTTTTGCGCCCACCATTTCAAACCGGCGCGCTCTTCTTTGGTGAGTTTGCGGACAACTTTCGCGGGCGCACCGAGCACCAGCGAGCCGGGCGGAATTTTCGTTCCCTGCGTCACGAGCGCCTTCGCGCCGATGATAGATTGTTTGCCGATGACTGCGCCGTCCAAAATCACCGCGCCCATGCCGACCAACACTTCGTCGCCGACTTTGCACGCGTGGACAATCGCGCCGTGGCCGACCGTCACCCAGTTGCCGAGCACGCACGGAAATTTATCCGCGAGATGCAGCACGGCGTTGTCCTGAATGTTCGTGTGATGGCCGACGACGATGCGGTTGATGTCGCCGCGCAACACCGCGCCATACCAAACGCTGCTGTGTGCGCCGAGCGTCACGTCGCCCAGCACCACGCCGGAGCTGGCGATGAAAACACCTTTGCCGAGCTTCGGTTTTTTGCGGAGAAAAGTATCAAGTTGCTTATCGAGTTCGCCCATGAGGAAATTTTAACACGAACCGGCGGCGGAAGCACAGAATCTTTGACACGGATTACACGGATTAACACAGATTAAAAATCCGTGAAAATCTGTGTAATCCGTGTCTGCATTTGGTTGCGGCGCGAAAACGCTTGAAAAATTATTTTGACAGGCGCAACCTCAAATCAATTAAACAGGACAATCCACAAAACATAAAAAGGGCGGCCTGATTATTTTCAGGCAACGCCACGCATCTAAAGTATGAACAGCAACACATTCATCATTGGCTTGGCAATATTCACAGCGGTTTTTGTAGTGTTGCAGAAGCGTCGCAATGTGCAGTTGCCCCAGCATAAATGGAGCGAGTTATGGTGCATTTTTTGGGGGCTACTTGGTATCGGCGGACTGGTTTCAGGTTTGATTCAATATCACAACGCCGCCACACAACGAGCGACATTAGAGCCGACAGACCCAGACGTTATTGTTTCGGCTGTTGGCCTGATGACACATCTTTCGATAGCGCTACTTGTGATTGGGATGATTGGCTTGATTGTTTCAACCATTTTCTTTTTTGCCAGTCGGAGACAGCGGAAAAATTACACAGCCTAACAGTTAGACTGGTCGCAAGTTTCCTCACTCGTTTCACGCGGCAACTTAATTTTCAAATTGGTCGAACGCATTACGAGTGCTAGAGTTTCCGCGCCGTGACCCAACCATCCGCCAGCCGTCCGGCCGCCGCGCCGCAAGTTGCCACCTGACAGTTTTATAGGCTGCATTCGCTAAAAAATTTCACTTGGTTTTCCTCGTTGCCCGCTGCCGCAGTTGAAGTTTAAGATAGCACCCATGTCTGACTCCATTCGCGCCGACGGGCGCGCCGCCAATCAAATCCGCCCGCTCCGCTTTCAAAATCACATCGCGCCTTACGCCGCTGGCTCCACGCTCATTGAATGGGGCAACACGCGCGTCATTTGCGGCGTATCCGTCGAGGAATCTGTCCCACGTTGGATGAAGGAACAAAAAGTCGAGGGCGGCTGGATTACCGCCGAATACTCAATGCTCCCCTACTCTACGTTGACGCGCAAACCGCGTGACATTTCCAAGGGCAAACTCGACGGCCGCTCGTCGGAAATCCAACGGCTCATCGGCCGTTCCATCCGCGCGGCAATTGATCTGGAAAAGCTCGGCGCGCGCACCATCTGCGTGGACTGCGATGTTTTACAGGCCGACGGCGGCACGCGCACGGCAGCCATCACGGGCGCATTCGTCGCTTTGTCGCTAGCGGTAAAAAAACTCATCGCTGAGAAAAAAATTTCCTCCAGCCCAATTCTCGCAGGTGTCGCGGCGGTCAGCGTCGGGATCGTCGCCGGACAACCGCTGCTGGATTTGTGCTACACCGAGGATGTGGCCGCGAGCGTGGACATGAATCTAGTCATGAATTCCAACGGCGAATTCATCGAACTGCAAGGTTCCGGCGAAGAGGCGACTTTCAGCGATACACAACTGGCTGAGTTGCTCGCGCTCGGAAAAATCGGCATCAAAGATTTGCTCACCGCGCAGCAAGCCGCCATTGCCCAAGGTTAATTTTCCATGGCTACAAAAAAGAAATCTCCAAAAAAGTTTCCGCGCAAAAAAATTCCGCAGCCGCCGGCAACGCGGCTGCTGCTCATCCGCCACGGCGAAGTCGAGGCGCGTTATCAGGGTATTTTCGGCGGGCGCATTGACATGAACCTTTCACCGCGCGGCAAGCGGCAGGCGAAAATTCTGGCCGAGTATTTGCGCGTCAAAACGATTGATGCCGTTTACGCCAGTCCGATGAAGCGCGTGCAACAAACGCTCGCGCCGACGCTCAAGGCGCACGGCCACAAGCAGACGATTTTTCCCGACCTGCGCGAGATTGATTTTGGTGACTGGACCGGACTGAACTGGGCAGCGGTGCGCGACAAATTTGATTTTGCTGTCCACGAGTGGCTGGAACAAATCGAACATCCCGGTTCGCCCAACGGCGAAAGCGGAAAAACTTTCCGCGCGCGCGTCGAGCCGTGCCTGCGCGAAATCGTCAATAAACATCAGGGCGAAAACGTCGCCATCTTTTGTCACGGCGGCGTGATTCGGATGCTGCTGGCGATTCTGCTGGAATTGCCGCTGCCGAAAACGAATTCGTTCGAGGTGGAATACGCCAGCATCACGCAGGTCGCGCTGCATCCGCACATGGCGGAAATTGAGCTGCTGAATTTTACGCCGTGGCGCGACCTGGTTGGATAATATGAAATCAAACAAACCACTTTGGTGCGTTTCCGTGACGACTTCGCTCGAAGCCGAGGACGCCGTGACTGAAATGCTGGGTGAACTTTTTGGCGCGGCGGCAGCTTCTTATTTCAATCTGGAAACCGGTGTCAGCACCATCAGCATTTTCCGCGATGAAAAACCGGATGCAAAAAAGATGGGCGCGGAAATTTCAGCCGGATTGAAGCGGATTGAAAGTTGCGGTTTAAAAATTGGCGCGGGTAAAATTGAAATCGCCAAGGTGAAGCGCGAGGACTGGAAAGAATCTTGGAAACGCCATTTTCATCCAATGGAAATTGGCGAATCGCTGCTGGTCAAACCGAGCTGGAGCAAGCAAAAGCCGCGCAAAAATCAGGCGGTGGTCATTCTTGATCCTGGCTTGAGCTTCGGCACCGGTCAGCATCCTACGACTTCCTTTTGTCTAAATGAAATTTGTAGAGTTGGCGCTGTGCGCCAACAATTGAGCCGCAGGCTCGGCGCTACAAAATCCTTTTTGGACATCGGCACGGGTTCGGGAATTCTGGCGATTGCCGCCGCCAAGCTCGGTTATCAGCCGGTTCACGCGTTTGATTTTGATCCTGAATCCGTGCGCGTAGCGAAGGAAAATGCACGCAAGAACCGTGTTGATACCAAACTTAAACCAACGCGCGGCGACGTGACGAAGTTGCCGCTGAAACCGGCACGCCAATATGATTTGGTCTGTGCAAATCTGATTTCCAATCTGCTCATTGCGGAGAAACGGCGAATTGTGAATCGGTTGAAACCGGACGGCACTTTGGTTTTAGCTGGAATTTTGGCAGTGGAATTTGGCGAAGTTGAACGCGCGTTTGCGAAATTGAAGTTAAAACTGGTCGCCAAACGCGTGGAAAATGAGTGGTGTTCTGGCTCTTTTTGTTTTGTCTGAAAATTTTTGAACAGATGCCGGAACACGGCGTCTGATAATTTGAAGGTTTAAGGCAGTTTTCGGGCTGATGGCAGTTGGCATTGTTTACGCTTTCAGTCCGATGTTGGTAAACGAAAGGTAAAAGTTATGATGAAAACACTCGCAGTCATGGGCGAAGCGATTCGCAATCCGAAACATCCGTTCCGTAAAACCGAACATCATACAAAAAAGTCGCTCAAGAATCGGCACGAGCGGCGCAAGATAAGAGAATTCCTGCAACTCGGCGATTGGATGTCCGAGGAAACAGCTTGAAATGTCGGCGGCGAGCAATCGCCGCCTTTTTCATTTCTGGCAGCCGGGGCAGAGGCCGAAAAATTCAAGCCGGTGGGTTACACCGGTAAAACCATTTGCCCTCGCAATCCGGCGTTCGATTTCCTCTGGAAAACATTCTCCGATTTCCACCACCTCGGCGCAGCGGGTGCAGATGAGATGATGATGGTGGCTTTCGTCGCCTTCGCCGACGAGTTTGAACCGCGCAGAACCATCGCCAAAGTCGAAGCGTTTCACCATCCCCAGTTCTTCCATTAACTGCATCGCACGGTAAATTGTGGCGAGGTCGCATTCGCCTTGCGGCAGTTCAGCAAAAATCTCCTTGTTCGTCAGCGGATGCGCGTGGTGGCGTAAAATTTCAAGAATCGCAGCGCGGGGGCTGGTGATTTTACGCGCTTCGCGGCGTAGTCGTCCGGTTAGCGAAGATAGCTCCTGCTTTTTCTCCGCGTGCTTGTGTGCGCAGGTTTTCTTCATGCTTCAAAAATGACGCAGGCGATTCCCAAAATCAGGCCGACGATGACGGCAATCATTTTCCCGACCGGAACTCGGTGGTGATCTTCGCTCTCAAAAAGAATCGTCGTAGAAATGTGCATGAAAATGCCGATGACAATCGCCATGAGATAGCGCGAATAGACCGCGAGGCCGGTGTAGCTGCTGGTGAACATTCCAATCGGTGCCATGACGGCGAACAGACCGAGACACAGCAGCGCAGATGATTTTTTCATGCCGCTTTGCAGCAGCATTCCTAGCAACGCGATGGAGATGGGATAATTATGCACGACGACGCTGACGAGCAAAAAATGATGCGCGGCCAGATCGTGCGCGGTCTGGTGTTCCGGAGATTTACCGAGCGCGAGCGCCTCGACAAACGCGTGTATACACAGGCCGGCAAGAATGCCGAAAGCCATCCGCCCATGGATTTCGTGCGCGTGTCCGTGTTCAATCCCCATCGAAATGGAATCCATCGCGATTTGCAGAAAGAAACCAAAAAGAATGAATCCACCAATGACCAGTGGCTTCAGCGCGACGCCAGCTTCCGGTTCATACAAATCCGGCAACAGATGCAGCATCACCAGCGTTAGCAGATAAGAACCGGTGAAGGCATTGAGCACCTTCACCCGCTTGGCATCGGTCAGGCGTAACCAGTAAACGGTAAGTGCGCCAAGGGCGATGCTCGAAAGTAAAACAAAGTATTCCATGGTGACAACAGCAGTTTGATTTAATTGCAAATCGTTTGCAACTGATTTACATAAAAAACCGCCCCGTTTCATATCAGTAAAACGGGGCGGCGGGAGAATTACTTCATCAACAGCATCTGACGCGCGCGCTTGATGGCGGCGGTCATGCGGCGTTGATACGGCGCGGGCAGGCCGGTGTATTTGCGCGGCAGGATGCGGCCCTGATCAGTCACGAAGGTGCGGAGCAAGGTGACGTTCTTGTAGTCGAGCGCGTCAATGGTGAAATCGCACTTCGGCTTCGGGCGCGGCGTGCGTTGTTCGCGGACGCTCTTGCCGCGCTTGTCGGTCTTCTTGTCGGTATTGGTCTTGCGGGGCATAAATTATTTAATCTCCTTGTGCAAGGTGTGGCGGCGGAGCGCGGGGTTGTATTTTTTCACTTCCAGCTTTTCCGTCTGCAATTTTTTATTGCGGCTGGTGGTGTAGCGCGAAGGCGACTTGCCTTCCTTGCGTGCTTCCGAGCATTCGATGGTGATGGTTTCGCGGGCCATAAATTATTCTTTGTCTTTGTTTGCTTTTGCCGGTTCGTCGCCGTGTTCATCTTCGTCGCCATCCAC
>Ga0208872_1001391_pt1 | contig 14807 bp, 33 predicted proteins | sample CryBogCBH12Aug08_FD_185508 | JGI IMG/M metagenome (GOLD analysis project Ga0208872, IMG submission 185508) | Freshwater microbial communities from Crystal Bog, Wisconsin, USA - CBH12Aug08 (SPAdes) | ecosystem: Environmental > Aquatic > Freshwater > Lake | place: Crystal Bog, Wisconsin, USA...
ATGACCCGTCCCTTGGCACTTCCAGCAGGGTTCCCCCAAACCTTCATCGTACCAATCGGTTCCTGTACCACCGCACTCATCACACGCCTTCTCAAGAGCATTCTTGTTGAATAGGTGTTTCATAGAAACTCATCACTAGACGAATTTTTTCCAAACACAAGACTTTTTTTATTTATAAATGAAACAACAAAAAGAAGCGTATGAGAAAGCCAAAGAATTAGCGGCTAGGGGTGAAGACTTCAGTATCCTGGTAGGCATTATAGATCCAGAACAAAGGATAAGGCTCCGAGCATTCGTTTTGAACTTGCCAGAGGAGTTAGCAAAGAAGACAATCTACGGAAGAGTCCAACTCTCACAGCAACCAGTAACCAAGAAATCCATAGGCAGACCACACAAATTATAGGAAGTTTAGGAAATTTAGGGAGTTTACAAATGCTTGACACTTTCTGATAAATGAATAGGATTTGTATCAATAGAACTCATCAAGCCTCTACTAGCTATCAAAACACTTCATTGTGGCACTACCTAGAATGCTCAAACAGATGAGTCTTATTTCGGGGGAGGCATTGAGGGGTCAAGTCTGGGGGATGTCAACCAATTGTTGCGAACCAGAGGAGATAGCGACCTGAACCTCCTCCGATTTTTTTATACCATCCAGCAATAATAAATGACATCTACTACTCTTGTGTAGTCATAACGCTACATATCTCCCAATTGTGTAGCAGATCACAGACACCTGATTGTTAACCGAATTATACCCGATTGGGTATGATTCATGAGTTATAAATCACAATTATCACCGCAAGGGTATATTGTCATGTCGATGAATCCGCGTTTTCTGTACATGATCCTATAGATATGTACACGATATCGACATTTACTTTACACAACGCCGATTTAAGTAAACCAGACTTTACACAAAAGACCCCTTTTGCACTTGCTCACAGACAGAGGTGTGGGGGAAAAATTCTCATAGTCCCTTAATCATATCCCTATCCCAATCCGAGAGTCGAGAATCTTCTATCTTTTCTTTCAATGCCTTGCTCAATCTCTCCCTCTCCAACTTCATGCCACCATACCCACCAGGAGAACTATCCGAATCCAACTCCAACTCATTAGCCAGACTCCTCAATAGCATGATGCTCGGCCTATTCCTCTCACTAGGTGGGTATCTCAATGTCATCGTGTCCAACGGTACTCCCCATCCCATATTCATGTCAAGTCTTGTTATTGTAAAAGAAACTAAAAGGGAAGGAAGTTTCCAGATATAGGTTTTTTTTCATTGGGGCATGTCGCACATACACGCCCAATATATAGGTGATGGTACCCCCTCCCACCTCCCGAAGAGATTCCCTGGGAGATCCTAGGGTGTAGAGGGCGGGACAATCTCCGCATCGATTACCGGCGAGACCGGCAACACCGGCGAAGGAACCGGCAACACCGAGGGACTATTTGACGGGCTGAAGAAAGTGACTAGGAATTGGAAAGGATTTACAACTTCATTGCCAGCCTTGTCACTCCAATTATCACCGGCCATTTTGTTATCTATGTTAATTGCTTCCAATTTGGAAGGTAATTTGATAACCTTTTTGATGTTACCTGCGGGATCGACTTCGGTGCGGGCCTCTTGGATGAGGTGACCAGGTAAATCAGGATCGAGGGGGTTTGCGTTTACCAAGTCATGAAGAAACTTTCGCTTGGCTTCTACAGATAGGACGGTTTTTTGAGTAACCTTCTCTTTTACTTTGCGTAACTCTTCTTGTATTCGTTCATTCTTCAGTAACCTTATTGCGTTTGCTCCGTGTCCTTCAATCGTCGTGTTATTGAAACCCGCCTTCTTATGGGCCTGTGCTTGTGTCTCTCCTTGTGCGATTAACTTCACAAATTTACGCTGGCGGGTATTTAGTGCTTTTTGTTTCATGATTTGAGAGAGTATATTTGACAGAGTGAACCGATAGAGTCAACCTTCCCTTGTTCATGCCCTCGCTGTTTTGATGATCCCTATCGTGCGAGGCAAAGCCTGGAGAGAGTGAATTCTGATCGTTACCAACATTGCACGTTTTCTAATTGGAGGTGTTAAGAGAGAAGAGAAACTGATTCAGTCTCAACCCATAAGCTGAAGAGTTATCCCAGGAAGAATGGTCGCTTTGCGCTCCCATATGTTACACTCCCTTTCCGTGATTGTGTCAAGAATATTTCTCTGAATCTTCTACCCTCCATGAAAAAAAAGATCATCCTCCTCACAAAAATATCTTGCAAGGTTATAAAAAGATGGTATTGTAGTTGTAGTGATTGACTACGGATGCCGATAAACACTGGCTCTGTAGGCGATCACGAAAAACAACAACAACAAAAAAAACATGAGCGAAGAACAAAAAACGAAAACAGTGGCACGAATCCACCAAGCACCTACAGGTAGGTATCACATTACAGACGATGCTTTGACTTATCTCGATGAGTCGGGGATTGGATACCCTAGCGAGCGAGTTGCAATCAAGCAATCAAGGGAACTCGGATACAATCACCGTCTTAATCGCCACAATAAGACCGTCAAACTCTAACCCAACCCCAACCCAACCAACTAAAAACATGACACTAGAAAAAGCAATAGCAAAGGAACTGAACGAAACCGAATCCTACACCGTGATAGCTCACGAGCTAATCCATGACGGCGTAGGATGGTCTACTAACTCATCCTGGTATATCGCCAAGGATGCAGACAAGGCCAAGGTTTTAGAAGTGGCACGTGGTAGGTGGGGAGTATTTAAGGCTAACTATTCACCTCGTGCCAAGGTTAAGGATTTATCCTTTGATGGTGACGATTCAATCATTTACATAAATTCAGATTATGTCCCATTCCTTGAAATCCGCACCAACTAAAAAACATGAAAAAATCCGACGTCATCATTGCCTGGAATCGCTCCAAGCAACTCCACACCCTAACCCTCCGACTTGTAATCCTGGCGGCATTAGCGGCCATACTATCGGCAAGACTCGCTTACCTAGTCAACAACTAAACCCCTAACCAACCCCAACCCACACAAACATGAAAATCAGCAAAGCAGAATTGGAAGGCTCGATTAAGAGACTCAACACCCTCACGGGAGCCAACCCCGAACCCTACACCAGGACGGAGGATGGAAAGTTCGTTGCCAATGTAGGCACGTTCTACCTGGCGGGAGCCTACGGAGGCTGGAAGTTGGAAAAGATCGTTTCCGACACGGGAGCGGTCTCCGACCCTCTCCGATGCGGTTATGTCTCGAAAAAGGAGCTTTATAACCTAATCTGGGCCTTCATGAATGGCATCGACCTGGGCGAATACCAGGCAAGCAAATAACCCCCAACCCCGAACCAAAAGGAAACCAATGAAAGACCAAATCGCCAACGCCATAGAAATCTGCAAGGCTCTTGCCTCTGCAATTTACGCCGCAAAGGAAATCCCCTCGGGACACCTTTACGCCGCAGTCATGGGCCATATGAGCCTAGAAACCTACAACGCTTGTTTGTCCACCCTTGAAAAAACGGGACTTATCAAAAGGGAATCGTCGCACCTTGTCAGATGGACGGGAGGTGAAATCGCATGAAAAAGGTTACACTCCGAGAACCCGTCAGCTTTTGGCCCGATAGAATCGCCCCGTATCGCTTACAAATTCGCGAAGGGGAACCCGTGTTCCTTATCCTCGACGAAGGGGAAAGGGTGCTTGTATCTCTTTCACCAGAACCAACCGCAGGAGATTCCCGATGGATTCCCCGTGAACTTATCACCCTATGAACTACCAACACAAACACCAAAAAAGCATAAGGAGAAAACAACAACTAACCCCCCACCCACAACCCACCACCACCATGACCAAGCAAACCACGCCAGAAATTGCCCTATGGATTGACCGAAGCAGGAAAGCCCGCCGTCAAATCCATGAAATGCAAAAGCAAGCCGAAAAAGATCACGGAATCATCCGAGACTTCCCGAAACTAGAAAGACTACAAAGCGAATACCAATACGCCGAGCGAATGTGTTGGCACTTTGCAAACATCCCAAACGAGTCTCCCGCAGTTTTTAACAGCTAAAAAAACATGAACCTAGAAACCGCCGCCGATATTCTCTATGGAAATGCCGTAGAGTCAACAACCCTGACCTTCACGCCTAACCTTGAGGAGTTTCAACCCCTGCGAGCAAAGAGTATCCAAGAATCATTGGAGAGCATTATCGCAACGTGCGAAGCACTGAACCGAGAGATTGAGGCAATTAAATACACCCTGGAGAATAAATAACCGCCGCCGACCTCTGCATGAACTACTCTAACGAATAAAACCACTAACTAACTGAAACAAAAGGAGAAAATATGAACCCAACACCCTATCAGATAATATTAACCGCCGCCTTTTTAGGCTATCACGTCACCGAGTACCAAGCAAACGAGATCACCGCCCTATGGAGAAAATCATGGGACAGCATGGAGAATGCCATCAGGGACTACTTTGCCGCCTACGAATAACCGCCGCCGCAAACCTTAACTGATACGAATATGAAAATAAAAAACGCCACCGCCGAGTTGCTTTCCCTTATTTGGGAAGCTGTAGATTGCCTTAATGAAGCAGGAAGGCATGAAGATGCCCAATGGATCACGAAGCAAACTATTAACCTATGCAATGAATTAAGAAATCAATCAACCGCCGCCGACCATGAGCAAAACATCACAACTAACCCTTAACTTGGTCTGTATGATGCGAAACCCGAAAGCATGGAGATTCTACCTTTCGGTCATCCGTAGAGCCTTAATCTAACCACCACCGCCGACCATGGAAACGCTTGAACAAATCGTATCCAATCTCATGACCATGATTCAACAGAACGAAAATTTTATTGAATCACCACCCAAACCGCCGCCGCCAATCCTGCGGATAAGCGATAAAAGCGATGAAAGGTCACCTACAATACCCACAAAAAAAATACCCATCACCCGATCAAAAGACTGGAAACCTACCTTTTGGTCTGATTTTTACACACGCCGAGTCTATGGATCAGAACAACCTTGCCAACCGCCAAAACAAACCCCGAAACCTGACCCCCTACGACCGCATGAATTCCCCCCGAAAATTGTGCGTCATAGAGGAAACCCTACAGATAAAACTAATTTCACCCACCTCCAGGAACTCTGGAATGGGAGAGAAAAACCGCTAGAAATAAAAACAGCAGGACGTACAACAGACAACCTAACCACCAAAATCAAACCATGAACGAAAAAACTGCCGCCGCATTAACTGAAGCAAAAGCATTAGTATCCAGCATAGAACCTCTGTTCTACGCTCTACTGAAATACGCCGACATATCAAAACTAGATACGATCCAGATCAGCACCGCACGAGCACGAGAAATCGCCGCCGACCTAATTATTCTAAAAAAAAGATTGCAATCCTTCAAAGAAACTGAAAGAATTGCAGAGTCAACCACAGATCGCCATCTCGACGCAATGTTCGGGATTAACTGAAACGCAACCCTACAAACCGCCGCAAAATGATTAAATTCAATGGAGTTGAATGCACACTGGCATTCAATGAATATGAAAACGGAAACACTGCAATCCTCCTCATGGAGGGAGGAACACGCTATGCAGTGGCTACCATCAACGACCCAGAACTGGAGCTAGAAGCCGACCAAATTCTGATTAAGGACTACAGCGAGAACGAGGGGATGGTTAAAGCATTGCAAGAGGCTGGAATCGTTCAGCCTCTTTATCCCCATCCCGTGGGAACTTTTGGAGCAAGCACTTGGGTATGCAAATTAAACACCATAGAACTATGAAAACCGATTACACCTGTAAAAACGAAGAATGCCAGCACGACTTTGAAGTCGATTTTGAGCCAGCAACCCGAGACCGAGGGATGCATGGACGATTTGAGGATGCCGAGCAGGGATCAGCCGCATCATGCGACCCAGAAGAGTGTCCCGAATGTGGGGAAGAAGTAGAGATTGAGGATGTAGAATCCGATTGTATGCCCGACCCCGACGATTACATGGAGCCTGATTGGGAATAATATGAAAAAAATACTTATTGCTTGTGAATACTCTGGCAGAGTACGGGATGCATTCACCGCCCAAGGATGGGATGCAACCTCTTGTGATCTATTGCCTACTGATTCCCCTGGTAAGCATTACCAAGGCAATCTGTTTGACATAATAAATGATGGATGGGACATGATGATAGCGTTCCCTCCATGTACTTATCTATGCGTATCTGGAATGCACTGGACTACAAGAGGAAAGCGTGACCCACAATTAACCGAGGATGCCCTCCAGTTCGTCCAAAAGTTAATGGATGCCCCAATACCAAGGATAGCCATAGAAAACCCGATAGGAGTCATTTCTACACGCATTCGTAAACCCGATTGCATCATCCAGCCGTATGAAAATGGAGATCCAGAAAGCAAAAAGACTTGCTTATGGTTAAAAAACCTACCACCGCTTTTACCTACGGATATTCTATTACCTCCAGAGGGAGGCCGCTGGAAAAATCAAGACAAAAACGGACAGAACAATGTTTCTGGAAAAGACAGATGGAAAATCAGATCAAAAACATATCCAGGCATCGCCAGGGCAATGGCATCACAATGGGGAAAACTATGAGAGCAACACAATACAATGGAGAAAGGCCGAACCTAGATTGGACACCATTCCTTTTATTTCTCTACCGAGAGCATGATTGGAACTTGACTTCACCTAGATTTCGATCAACATATTTTCCCTGCAAAAAAATCTTGCAAGGGACTAAAACATCTACAACACTATAAAAATGACAACCACTGAAACACCTATTGACACATTCACCGCCGAGCCTATCATCGCCGCCGCCGAGACATTCACCGCCGCACCCAGGACAAATGCATTCCTTGGTCTCTATGTTCCGCTTGATCTTAAAGCCAAGATCCATGCCGCATCAAAAGCCGAGCGTAGGAGCATGAGTAGTTTTGCTGTTGGAGTCTTTGAGGAATACTTCAACGAACCAGTAACCCAATGAGCAAAACGATAGCCGCATTGATTTTGATTGCATCTCTAATCGCTTTAGCTGTACTTACAATGCCACGATGAAAGAAGGACTTTACAAAAATATCCAAAAAAAAAGGGAACGCATTGCCGCTGGTTCTGGAGAGAAGATGAGGAAGCCAGGATCGAAGGGGGCACCTACTGCAAAAGCATTCCGAGACTCAAAGAAAACCGCTAAAAAGAAATAATACTATGGCATCAGAAAAATGGCAGACAAAGGCTGGTAAAAATCCGAAAGGTGGACTCAATGCCGCTGGCAGGGCAAGCTATAATAAGGCACACGGAGGACATCTAAAAGCACCAGCACCTAATCCCAAGACCAAAGCTGAAGCAGGTCGTAAAGCCTCATTTTGTGCGAGGATGAAGGGACTCAAGAGCAAACTCACAAGTTCCAAGACTGCTAAAGACCCCAACAGCCGAGTGAACAAGGCTTTAAGAGCATGGAGATGCCACTAATAACTTTCCTTTGGAAATTCATCCAAGGATTAACCAACAACAACAACCATGCCATCACACACACTAGCAGAACTCAACGAAATCGCCCAGGGAATAGCCAACAAGCTAGGCCACATCAGTCAGGAACGTCTCTTGGAGATCGAAGCACTCATCAACAAGAAGGATTGTTCACAAAACCCTTGCCAAAGCCAACAGCCTGTATCGGATGCTACCGAGACCCCTGTTGCTTAACTAACCGATGAAAGCACTCTTTGAACGCATGAGAGGGATGTTTCAGCCTATGCAGATTAAGGCACTCCCTAACGAGACTTTGATCAATACTCGCAAGCTGTCACCAGCAAAGCGTAAATCGATCAAGACAGAGGCTACAACGCCAAAAACCAAAGGTCGTAAACCGACCACAACAAAAAGGAAAAAGTAAGATGCCAACGAAGAAAATGCCAAAGATGGAAAAGGCCAAGCCAGCAAGCAAGGCTACAAAGATGAAAGCCGCTTCATCCATGATGAATAAAGGCTACAAGAAGATGTAAAAACCTTCCTGTTGTCTCCGTAAGGGACATGAACTAACCCTTACGGAGACTCTAGCAGGAGCAACCACGCTACCCAACAACATGAACATAAATACAACCACGCAAGAAAGTCAACTCAACGCTTCTTTTGTTAAAGCATTAGGAGAATTACGCAATGTAGCCAAGAATGCCGTTAATCCGCATTTCCGTAATCGCTACGCTTCACTGGATGCTATTCTGGACGATGTTCGTCCTGTATTAGCCGCACATAACCTTGGAATATCCCAAGAACCCCTCTTTGAAGATGGGAAGGCAGGAGTAGTGACAAGGATAATCCACGCATCAGGAGAGTCGAGAGAGTCAACTCTGTTACTTCCTATCAAGGATCAGACTGCCCAGGGGGTAGGATCGGCATTGACATACGCAAAGAGATATGCCATCTCCAGCATCCTTGGTATCACCGCCGATGATGACGATGATGGGGAGCTTGCCAGCAAGCCAGTAGTCCAGAAGCCTATCATCAAGGCTGAAGCACCGAAAGCGAAACCAGAGAAGGCTCCAGAGGATACCAAGGGTCTTCCTAGAAATCCCCTTGAAATGCTCTCCAGCATGATGTGGAGTGATGACATCAATGATGCTCATGTCATTGAGTTTCTTATTGCCAATAAAATGCCTGATGTCACTAGGAAGACTTTGATTGCTGATCTTCCCGAAAAAGTAATTGAGCGTCTCATCTCCAAGTGGGGGGCAGTCAAAGCATTCAAACCAGCACTCTAATGAGCAAAATAGATCCCAAGGAAGAGTTATTACAGAAACTCCGAAGTCATCTATTCGATACACATGAGCAATCTATGTATCAGATTTATCAAAAGATGCTTTTCGATACCAAAATGAATTCTTTGCTAGAATTGGAAGTCATTACTGAAGTTGAGTTTATGGAGGTAATAGAATCCACACTATCTAATCTTCAAGAGTTCATTGTAGAAAACCCCGATCACTATGACAACTGACGAGCGTAACGGAAAACCATCAGCAAGCGGATTCTCCCGACTTGCCCTATGCCCTGGTTCTTGGAACCTAGAGCAAACACTCCCCCCACAAGAGGAGAACAAGTACATGGCACTAGGCACAGCAGTCCATGCTGTCCTAGCTGGTCAAGCAGAGTTTGATACTCTCACCGAGGAGGGTCAGGACATCGCCACAAGATGCCTATCCCAATTCTCCGAGATGATCGGTCAGTTGGATCTAGGAGAGAGAACCAAGGAGGTTATCGAAGAGCGATTCTGGTATTATGATGAACTCTTTCAAGAGAATCTCTTCTCTGGAGCGATTGATCGCATCGACTTCTTTGGGGACGATACAGCAGTAGTCACCGACTATAAGACTGGTCGTGTAGCCCAATCTGGAGCCGCTGAAAACTATCAACTCCGAGCGTATGCCGTCCTAGTCAAGAAGGCATTCCCTCAACTCAAGAGCATCTACGTTGCCATCATTCAGCCTCTCGCCGCTGGCAAGACCATCGCTGAATACAACGAGGAGGATCTCGCCAGAGCAGAAAAGGAAATTGTTGGCATCGTTCATGCTTCCCAAAAGCATGATGCTATACGAACTCCTTCTAATGATGCGTGTAAATGGTGCAGGGCAAAAAGCATATGTCCAGAAGTGCGTCAGACGCATAATGAGATTCAAATAGTCTCTGGTGCTGTTGCTTCTCGTCTATCAAATGATGAGATCCTAGCCATTGATGAGAAAGCCGAGGTCGTTCTTGACTTCATTGAAGAAGTTAGGAAAGAGATGAAAGCTAGGATGATGGCAGGGCAACAATTCGCTGGACGATCACTAACTGAAGGACGTAAAGTAAGGAGTGTTTCGGATACTCAATCTGTTATTTCTGCACTTTCTGGCATCGTTGAACAATCTGACGTTCTCGCTTGCACAAAAGTCTCTGTCACAGCACTTGAAAAAGCCTACGTTAAGGCCAAGGGACTCAAGGGAAAGGAAGCCAAACAGCAGTTTGAAGATGCCCTTGGTTGGCTCATCGAAACAACAACTGGTGAGCCTTCCATCAAACGGAATTGATGATGAAGGAGAAGGCTATGCACTTGCCATTACCTATATGGGACGAGATTGGATCGTTCTCTATAAAGATGCTGGCAACTTCACAGCCTTCCCTGCTGATCACAGAAAATCAAACATTCAGCAAGCTAGAAAAGTCATGGAATATCTCATGGTCGAAGGATTCATAAATCCCGAAAACAATGAGCCAACAATGTCAGTGTAGTAAAATAACCAAACAACAAGATAAATAATAACCATATGTCATTCACAATATCAATCGACGTAACGAAAATCGACAAGTCACTCCTCAAGAGTGTCACCAAGAAGGATGGGACAAAAGCCACATATCTCAACCTTATTTGCTGGCCCAACCGAGATGGTCAGGACAAGTTTGGCAATGATGGTTCAGTTAAGCATTCCTTGACCAAGGAACAACGTGATGCAGGGATCAAGTCAGAGATCCTCGGCAACTACAAAGTAAAGCAGGAGCAGGATTCAGTATTCCCCCCTGGCTTTGCCGAGAAGATCAAGCCAGCACCAGCATTCAAGAATCGTGCCCCTAAACCACAGCAGGATGATCCATTCGGTGACATTGCCGAGGACGAGATCCCTTTCTAAACCATAACCAAGCAAGCAACCACGCACAATTATGGAAGAGCCAACAGAAAACGAAGCAAAGCTAATGGCACAAATTGACTTCCTAAAAAGGGATGTCAAGGAGCTACAGGAGAATCTCCGATTTCACAGATGCGATATTTGGGATGTTGAGGAGGCATTAGAGACCCTTGTAACAAGGCATCTCATTAGTTCTCTCATCGTCTTGGGATTAGTTGTGTCAGTTGTCGTAATGTTCATCCGCAAATGAGCCGACGATATTGCACTTGCGAGGAACGCTACGGAATCGTTCCAGAATATCATAGCTGTGAATATGTCATTGCTAGGAACAAACTGATCCCTGATGCCGAGGCACAAGCCAAAGCAATATCTAGGCTAGATAATGGTAGGTTAGACTTCCTCAAGTTTAACTATACTTTCTCTAATCTCATGGAAAAGGCCGCAATAGAAGCTAAACTTTATGATCTCTAAAGAAGCACAAGCCTATTGGGATGGTGAACACATTCGATTTCTAACTGAAGACAACCAAGTTCCTTCAGTTGAGGATCGGGTAAAAGAAGCATTTGATGCAGGGGTAAGATCGGTTCAGCGATCCTATTCCAATCTGGATGTAGTAGGTAATTCTAAATGTGGAATCAATTTCCAAAGGACAACACTATGAGTGATCAATTCGATTTTGACTTCTCACCCATTGAAGAAGAAATCTTTGATGATATTCAATCAAGGTTTCTCCGATTCCATACCAACAATCCTCATGTCTATAGCAACCTTGTCGTTCTAGCTAGGCAGTTCCGAGAGAAGCGTTCTGATGCCGTGATCGGTATCCAGATGCTTTTTGAAGTTCTCCGCTGGAACTACTGGCTAAATACAGATAGTGACGAGCAATTCAAGATGCCTAATGAGTTTGCCGCTGGCTACTCAAGGTTGATCATGAAGCAGGAGCCTGACCTAGCTGGCATATTCAAGCTATCCAAATCTACCTTTGACCAATGAGAAAGATGTTCAAAGCTAAAGGCAATACCACTAGGCGTGTTGCTGGTAAGATGAACAAGACCGAGGAGGCTTATTCAAGGACTCTTCAAGACAGGAAACTCCGAGGGGAGATCCATCACTGGCAGTTTGAAGCTATGGCTTTAAGGCTGGCAGATAGGACAACCTATACACCTGATTTCTTTATCATCATGGCAGATGGAAGTATCGCATTCCATGAGGTAAAGGGATTCTGGCAAGGAACAGGGAGAGTAAAGATCAAAGTTGCCGCTGAACTTCACCCTTGGTTTGAGTTCACAGCAGTCCAACTGAAAAAGAAGGAGTGGGTTTATGAGGAGTTTTAACATGAAAATATATAGTAAAAAGAAAATAGATAATTTTGATGTTTACCATGATTGCGAAATAATAATGCATTGTTCGCCTAAAATTAATTGGATTCACTTTGAATATGAAATCATTAAGGATGGAAAATCTTTGGGATTTAAATATTCGGATGCCAATACATATAATGGTTGGGGATTAAATGAAGGATCTTTTCGATATGGAAGTATTGCAGAATATATTTATACCGAAGATAAAAAAGAAGACTTGTGTGGAAATGGTGTATTTACTCCATGCCCAAAGATAGAAGATTTATATAATTTGATTACAGAAGATGGCTTATTGTTAAAATTTTATGGGAGGTTTTATAATGGCTCTGGAGAAGGAGGGGGATATTGCACCATAAAATCATATAAAGCGTATCCTGCTAGATTTTGCTCTATGTGTGCTTGTTTTATGGGAGTAGTAGAACAACTTGATAATGTTTTATTTAAGTTTGCACTTTGCCAAAATTGCAAAAAGTTAAGAAAAGAATCCAAATTCAAAAGTCCTGTTTTTGGATCAAGGTTGCCAGCAACCATAACAGAAGTCTGTTTCAAACAAAAAAATCCTAGATCATTTTTAAAGGATTTGTTTTTGAAAAAGAAGAAACCATCCAAGACTTTCTTTCAAAAATATATAAAGAAACATTTGAACAAAGTTAAAAAAGTCCGAGCAATTTCTAATTCAGAACTATTCTTCTTTCGCTCTTGGCTAGGAGTAAAAGAATTAACAAAAATAGCCAAATAAATAACCACGCAAAAACATGAACACACAAATAGAAGCACCAAATAACCTAATCCAAGAATTTGTATCCTTGATTAACAAAGGTATAGAATGTTGGGCAAAAGCAGGAGAAGTAGTAGTAGAACTAATAGACAAAGAAGGGTATTCAGTTCATTCAATCTCCAGGGAATCAAAATATCTTACGGAAGAAATTGTAGGACGATTTGAGCAACTTGGCAGAAAACAGATAATCCCAAATCTTTTGATTTCTGACTTCCCTGCATCAAAGCATTTGTTCAGATTTCCTTATTCAGAACAAAAGCGTTTGATTAACGGACAAGTAGAACTTCTTGTAATTTCTGATAAAGGAAATGAAACCTTGCTTGTAAATACAGAAAATCTTACTGCACAACAATGCAAACAAGTATTTGATAGGACTGCTGTTCGTTCCATTGGTGCACAGAGGGCATACATGGAGAGTCGCAAGGAAGATTACAGAGTCTCTTCTGTAATTGTTGATGAAGATCCTATCTATAAAGTTAAAGGAAAGAGAGTTATATTTAATAAACCTTGTGAGATGACAGCGAGGCAACTTGCTCAAATTCTTGCTGAAATAGAATGACATCTGAATGCCCCCATTGTGGTCAGTCATATCCTCCCAAGAATGCTCGTAAAAGCGATTTTGAGGTGTTCTGGAAGGCTTACCCTAGAAAGACAGGAAAAGGCTACTGCCAAGAGATATGGAAGCGGAAGAGATTCCCTGCCATTGAGATCATCCTTGAGTCACTCCAGAAGAGCATAGTATCTGCTGACTGGCAAAAGGAGGGAGGCAAATTCATTCCCAACCCTAGCACTTGGCTAAACCAAGGCCGATGGGATGACGAGGGAATAGATCACTCCGTACTACGCCAGCAAATTTCCAAACCAGTATTCAAAGGAACTACCAGTAGGGTAGATCACGAAGAATACAGGGCATGGAAGATTGAAGAAGGATACCCACCCCAATTCATTGATTCGACTTTCAATGAAGACCCCGAACCAGTACAAAAGAAATACCTAGCAACCCTAAAATCATGACAAACATATACAACGAAGAGTATCAAAATTGTCTTGACCGAGAGAAGGAGTCTCTTTGTCAGGAGATCAGCAGACTGAATAGCAAGCTGGCATACCTAGAGAATGTCTTGAGCGAGATCCATCTCCTTAACTCGCTAGGCAAAAGCCTCAAGATCCATGATGCGGTGAATGCCGCTATTGATGTTCTAAAATGAGCGACACACCACGCACAGATGCTGAAACTTATGTTTGGGAGAAAGGGAGAGAAAACCCCTTTGTTCACAAAGAGTTTGCCCAACAACTTGAGCGAGAACTCAACGAGAAAAACAACGAGGTCGCAAAGCTAAATCATCAATTACTCAAGACTGAATACGACCTTTTGGAATCACAGGACATCAATGGATGGTTTGTCCGAGCATTGAAAGCAGAGGCAGAAGTAGCAAGGATGCGTAGGCTCTATTGGAGACAATAATATGAGCGACACACCACTCACGGATGCCAGTTCCCAAAATGGGAACATCATAGATGAAGATATAGAAGATCTTTGCCGTCACCAATTCCATAAATGGATGAAGCTACAAGAGTCAATCAACCGAGATATTGCTGGTGAATTGCAGAAACTCCGAAACGAAATCGATAATCTAAAACATAAATGAACCCACGCACCTTCACAGGGGTTTTATTACCTATCCTGTTGGTCGAGATCCTAACCAACTCTGCTTGGCTATACGTCTCCTACGATGAAAAGATCCGAGAGAATGTGTCACTTTCATACACACTCTCAATCGTTGCAGGAGCATTGTCTGGTCTTGCTTGGGCATGGATGGCATTGAGTATCAAACAATCTGATGTTTACTTTGCCAACATTGCATGGGATCTGATCGTTACAGGCTTGTTCTTTACAATCCCGATCTTCCTATTCCACATCAAACTAGATATGCAGTCCGTACTTGGAGCATCCATTGCTCTGATCGGATTGCTGATCATGAAATCAT